>Ga0082212_10003805_pt1 | contig 21226 bp, 18 predicted proteins | sample TergutNt197P3_FD_71548 | JGI IMG/M metagenome (GOLD analysis project Ga0082212, IMG submission 71548) | Neocapritermes taracua P3 segment gut microbial communities from Petit-Saut dam, French Guiana - Nt197 P3 | ecosystem: Host-associated > Arthropoda: Insects > Digestive system > Gut ... | reverse complement strand
TGAAGTTGGGTACGAACCGTTCCACCTCACTGGGGACGAAGGAGTGCTTGATGAGATTGATGAAATCGTAGCCGAACAGCAAACTTCTACGCCTCCCGAAGTACGCATATAAAGCCGTTGCCGCCAACTGCCTCTATAGCGCGAGAAAGGTAAGGGGCAAGCTATGCTAAACCCTTATAACGGTTGGTTTGATATTCCATTGTCGAAAGATTATGTGAAGTTTGAAAGGAAATATTCAGCTCACAAGATAAACGCCAAGGTTCGCCTGATGCTGTCCGCGGATTATGTATGCTTGCCTGAATTCTTGTATCAGGCGATATATATTCCGGCAGGAGCGAAATTGCCGCCGCGAAGCGTTATCAATGATCCGATGGTATTTATCTACATCAAAGATTTTGGAACACAGCCGGGGGACTTAGGGGTGGTTGCGGAACAGAACGGACAAATCATCGGCGCTGCATGGACACGGATTATCCCAGCTTATGGCCATATTGATCAAGAAACCCCTGAGCTTGCTATTTCGATATTTCCGGAATTTCGTGGCTACGGTATAGGCACCAAGCTCATGAAAAAGCTATTTGCGGCACTGCGGAAAAAGGGTTACCAGCAGACCTCGCTTTCCGTGCAGAAAGATAACCCCGCCGCGCGGTTTTATCAGCGTCTGGGTTATGAAATGTCCGGCGAAAGGCTCGACCACGCGGGACATGAGGATTACCTCATGATTAAGTATTTGTAAGAGAGTCCACTGGAAATGGATGAACCTTCAGTTGGCAACTAAAACCATCTTGGATCTTGCACACACTTGCCAAAATAATCACTTTCAAGTATGTGTAAATTCAACGGATGTCCGTCCGGGACAAATCTATCGACAGGCGCAAAAGCTCCAACCCTTATGGGGCTTTACTCACATCAGTGAACCTGCTATGCTTTTAGTGTGATTATGATTGAAAACAAAGGTTGTAGTGACCAACTGAAAATGAAATCCGCTTGAATCAAGGGTTTTGCATACATGCTGCCGAAACTTGGGCTAAAAGATATGCGTTGTTTCTGGTGTGCGAAACCTCAATTATATGGTATATGGATCTTGAATAAACCTGCCAAAATAATCACTTGTTAACGTCTTTATCGCCAGACCATCATTGTCAATGGATCCTCATGACATACACAGTATGTATATTTCCTGTAGTAAGACAAAAAATAACAACAGCTCAGTTTCCTCGATAACCGCTGAGGTCAAGAGCAATGATAACGCGTCGGTTGGCGCATGGGCAAAGGAGGAACGCATGAAAAAGCTGGGTATTTACCTTACAACACTGGCACTGGCCTTGAGCATGACCGCTTGTGGCAACACCGGCGGCGGTTCAGGCAAGTTCACCCCTCAAGGAGAGACACTGACTTCCGAAGGGGGAAACATCTCGGTTATGGCACCTTCCGCAGAATACGATATGTGGAAAGGCATCGACTGGAAGATTGACCTGAAATACTCGAACGATAGCATTGAAATTGCGGTGAGAGAGCGCGAAAAGTCTATGTTTTATGTCCGCCCGGGTTATTGGAGACAAGGAGCAAGCTACAAAACCGTTGATGATCTTGAGGCCAAATTGAAGAACGGCACATACATCAATGAAGGGCCCTATCCCTATGATAGGGGCGAAGAAATTGCGATTGCCAATGTGAAGCTGTGGGACCTAACCAATGATAACACCCCAAAGAATCATCAATATGTGCTCATCAAAGGAGATAAAGTTTTTGGTATCCAGACTTATCTGGGTGACGAAGAATACCGCGAGGTTTATGATAACGTTTTGAAACAAGTTGTATTGACTGTTGAGTAGAGGACTCACACCAAAAATATGTCAGGGAGGCAAATGGTATTATGAGAAATTATCCAAATGCATTGTTGGATCCCGAACAGTGTACCGTCACCATCATCGATCACGAACCTCAAATGTATTTCAGTGTTGAGAGCACGACACGCTACGAAATAGAAAACAGCGTTGTGGGATTAGCCAAAGCCGCAAAACTTTTCGGAGTCCCCTGCATACTCACCACTGTGGAAGCCCAGAGCTTCTCCGGGCCGATATATTCTAAACTGCAATCCGTGTATCCGCAGGTGGTTCCAATTGACCGCACGGCGATAAACGCTTGGGAGGACGCCAATTTTAAGAAAGCCGTTGAGGGAACCGGCCGTAAACGAATCGTGATTGCGGGATTATGGACTGAGGCTTGTGTGACCTTTCCGGCACTCAGCATGATGGAAGATGGTTATAAGGTGTTTGTTGTTGCCGACGCTTGCGGCGGCGCTTCCAAAACAGCCCACGATATGGCTATGCTTCGCATGATCCACGCCCATGCGACACCCATGACCTGGATGCAAGTCATGCTGGAATGGCAACGCGACTGGGGCAACAAGGATACCTATGCCGGTGTCATGGCTATCGTGAAAGAGCATGGCGGCGCCTATGGGCTTGGCGTGGAATACAGCGAAAGTATGCTTAAGAAATAATTGAACAGACAACAGAATAACCCATACAAAGACTTGCGGGATACCCTTGCTGTGTAACCGTACAACATTCTTGTGCGATTAGTTCTTACACACTTCTGTTCCCTACATCTTCAAAAATGAGTATAATAGAATTGGAATCCCATCCAAGTATCGATTCCTCAACACATGTTAAGAAAGAAGGTACACTCATTATGAAACGCACCGCCGTTACCACCATGATCATCACCATTATACTGCTGAACCTGGCTGGATGCCTCAACAGTATCGATCCAATCCAGCCACCCCAGCCAGAGGGGCAGGATGATCCCATCATCGATGCAACCCAGACCGTCACCCTCTTTCTCCCCAACAGCGACGCAGATGGCTTTGACACCAAAGACGTCCTAACCGACGGCACCGCCGAGGATATCGTCGCCCTGTTGGTAGCCGAGGGATCCCTCCCCCAAGCCAGTGTTCTTTTATCCTTCCACCAATTCGGCAAAAACGGCGTGGTGGACATGAGCGCCCCTTACGGTCAAGCTCTCAAACAAACCGGCACAACAGGAGAATACCTTCTCCTCGGAAGCCTTGTCAACACACTTCTCAAGTTCTATCAATTGGATACTGTCACCCTGACCATAGAAGGCGAGGTTCTGGAAACAGGACACAACATCTATGATACCCCTCTGGGGTTCTATCAAAACTATTAACCCTTGGGGCCGAAGTTCCTTCATTTCGTAGGAACGTCCCCTTTCGCCCATTCATTAAGATCCATCCCCTTGAGTGCCCTGCCGATCAGATCGGGGAGCTTGTTAGGCGTACATCCGAAACAAGGGATCTCCATAGCACTGATCTTTTTGGCGATCCTCTCATCATAGAATGGGACTCCCTGATCAGAAAGGGCCAACAATACCAACACCGTTACTCCGGACGCCTTCATATCCGCCAACCGTCTCAACAACCCCGCCTCGACACCTCCCTCGTAAAGATCAGAAATGAGGATAAAGAGGGTCTTCTTAGGCGTATCTATGAACGACGAACAGTATTTCAAGCTTTTGTTGATATCGGTACCGCCACCGAGCTGAACACCGAAAAGGATATCAACAGGATCGTTGCCACAGGACTCCGTTAAGTCAACAACCTCGGTATCAAAAGCAACAATACGCGTGTCCAACGCCGGAATCGACGCGAAAATGCTTCCCATGATCGACGCGTAAATTATAGATTCCGCCATCGATCCGCTTTGATCCATGTCAAGGATAATCTTCCAATCTTTGTTCGGGCGCTTATTCTCGAAGAAATAAAACTTTTCCGGAATGAGCCGCTTCCTCTCCTGATCGTAATTTTTAAGATTCTTGCGGATCGTCCGTTTCCAATCGGTGTTAGGCAAAGACGGTATCGGCGAATGTTTCCGCCGATTGAGAGCCCCCGTCACAGCTCGGTGCATATCGCTTTCCATTTGGGCCAGAATCTCTTCCACCAGCCGTCGCACCAACATTCTGGCCTGCTCCTTACTTTTTTTGGGTATAGCCCCTGACAAGGTCAACAACGTGGACACCATGCTGATATCCGGTTTGACATGCTCAAGGGTTTCCGGTTCCAACAAGAGTTGTTTCAGTCCCCGGCGCTCAATAGCGTCACTCTGAATGATGCTTACCAGCTCGTCCGGAAAGTACGCACGAATATCGGCAAGCCATTTCGCTAAATTCGGGTAGGAAGCCCCCAATCCGGCCCCGCCCGATCCCCTGCCGGCTGCACCGCCGCCACCCCGCCCACCGCCGCCCGATCCGCCCGGGCCACCGGTTAAGCTCGTCTCATCGTAAATTGCACTCAAAGCCTGATCCATGATAACCTCTTCTTCGGAAAGAAAACCGGGGTGACCCCCGTACGCAGAAAGCTTCTCTTCGGCTGCCCGACCAAGAAGAAGTCGCCAGCGTGCCAGTTTTTTCATCGTCTCCCGGGAGAGCTCTTGGCTCAACACACTCCCCTCCTACTTCACCTATTTCCTCTCAATACATTCTGAATCATCACATGGACCGGTGGCAAAAATCCCAAAGCGCTGTGTTCAACAAAGCAACATTATCCCGGTAATAGGCGTATTTCACCACATTTCTCAGGCTGTGATTCTGTCGGTTCGTTAATCCCACATCTTTCAACGTGTCGAAGTCCCCTTCCATCAGCAACCCGTTACAGATACATCGCGCAATATAGTCCGAATGCTCCGCGAACATAGGTAAAGACTTTAATCTTTGGCTGATATGCGCCTCAGCGGAGAGTCTCTGCTCCTCCGAAATCCCCGTCATTGTCAACAGGAGCATAAAAACCTCCCCTCCAAACCTCTCAAAAGCCAGCAACTCCTCCCACGTCAAGAACCACATCTCAAAATGCCCACCATGGTTCCCGATATATATGTCATTAATAAAATAATTGGTTTTGCTGAAGTGAAACTCAACGGCAAAAGTCAGAGTGTCTGTAAGCTTCTCCACAACACAATGGGGATTCGGCAGCAACCCGTTCCTATCCGCTTCGTTTTTGGGACAGAACCCGAGATACCAATCCAGGGATCCAACCGGGTCCGGCCCGACAATATCATGAATCGCCTCATCCAGGTTAATTTTTCTCTCATTATCGTGAGCGTACATATTATAAAGAATATAGAACCACCAGAAACTCGTATTCGCAAAAGAATAGTCAAACCTTTTGCCTGCCATACCCCTTTTCCCGTCATCACCAATGTCAAGCATGATCGTGCCACCTCTCATGATCAAAAATCAAAATCGAAATCCCCCAAATCGTCAAGAGCCTTATTCTCCTCTTCGCTCAGTTCTTCCTGCAAATACTCACCTACACGTCCCGCGTCAATCCCCCAAAGCTCCGCCAGAATATCGCAGACCCCGGCTTTCTCGTTGGGCTCAAAAGCCGCGAACGCCCTGCGCAAGCAGACCATAGCCCGCTTAAACCCTTCGTCGTCCAACCCTTCCAGATAGACGTCCAACTGCTGCCACAACACCAGTCTCGATAAAAGAAGGTACCGGTTTCGCCGGCTCAAGCCCTCAAACCAGGCCGCTCCCGCCTGAGCCGTATTTCCGGGAGAAAGATGGAGCGACACCTGTGCGGCGAGCTTATCCTCCTCAACCTTACCGCGTTCCATCAGAATGGAAAAAGCGAACCCACAGAGGTACGGATTGCGGTCATGAGCCAAAGCCAGATCCTCCAACTTGGCCAGCCAGATATCGTCGCTGAGGTCGTCGTTTTCCTGGGTAATCAGATGGAGCTGTGTCATCCCTTCAGCCATTTCTCTGGCTGTCTCGTCATTGCAGGAAGCCGAAGGGTAAAGCAGTAAAGACCCTTTCAAAAAAAGTTGTCTTAGGATCGGGGCAAAGGGTTCCGTAGCAAAGCGGCGAAGAGAGCCGTATTGAATTAAAAAACTGATCTCCCGCGCCGCCCCCGCCACGCCGGTAAAACTCTCCGATTCTGTCGCCAACTCTTGTAATCGTGCGACCATCTGAGGTATTGACTCTTCCATGCGACACTCGCAGGCCACACGAACGAGTGCGGCGACCTCCAGAACATCCACAGTTTTTTCCAAACGGTCTTTGAGCAGATAGGCTGCTGCCGCCTTAATGGTATCTCCCAACAAGACCGTTTCGACCACTTGGATTTCGACCTCGGGAGTCCAGACAAGCATCCAACATTCGGCCCAAGACGCGTTTTCCTGGCTACGGTTCTCCTTATACGCAAATCCAATGCCAAGGAACGCCAACCTATGCAAGAACACAGAACGTTCCAGATCGAGGAACGCCGCGATTTCACTCTGAACCCGGCGGTTTTCACGCAAATCCAAATCCAGGGTTTGTTTGACCACTGATTTATATTTTTCCAACTTGAGGATCTTAATTTGTCGGTTCATATCATCTTGCACAGGCGTCTGACTGACGCCCTCCGGCAACTCTCCAATACAAGTCCCCACATCAACGGCGGCGAAGCTTTCAATAATAGCGGTAATTTCGCCTCCCGCCAGAGTCGCCACGGCGCTGTCATGCAGATCCGCCAAGGTCGGCAACAGACCTTTATGAAAATACTGAAGGGATCTTGCCAAGCGAACCCCTTCGATCACTGAAGCCGTTGAGGAATACCCGTGTTTCTCACGATATACCCGGGAAACCTCTGTCAGGTACCGGGATGGCAACGCATCCAGGGTCCCTTTTTCCATGGCGTTATACATCATCTCATAATAGAACGGCGCGTTGTTTCCCGCTCCGTAGCCGGAAAAAGACGATAAACGATAATAGGAATACGGCATCAGGGTCACCCGCGTCTCCACCCGGTCCAACCGCGCCAGCTCCTCGTCACTCATGGGTTCGCAGGCCATAACACCGGCAACATGATAAGCCCCGAGAATAACGACAATTCTGCCGGGAGAGTATCCTTCGGCGATAGCTTGGTTGATACACCTTTTCATATAGCCTTCACGCAATGCGTTGATCGACGCATCCAGCGGAGCCGCTTCAAGCTCGTATCCGGCGGTCAATGCCCGCATCTCCGTTGAGTGAAGCGTCACGGCCTTCAGATAAACATCTGTAGCAAGGTTGTGTTCGAAATAACGTTCCCAATAGGACTCGAAATCTTTCTCATTGGCAATCTCAGCAACACGGTCGTAGAGCCGGCTATTATAGCGATAATAGGCCCCTGTCCGCGACAGCTCACCAAACCATTCCGATACATTGGACGGGTCATCTGTCATCGTCGGCTCACCGGGTCCGGCGTTCTCAGATCTTGCGTCACCGGGTTCGGCGTTCTCAGATCCTGCGTCACCGGGTCCGGCGTCACCATGTCCGGTGTCCTCAGATCCGGCGTCACCATGTCCGGCGTCACCATGTCCGGCGTCCTCATGCCCTTCCGTCTCCGGACCTGTCCCAATCGCATCGGCTCGCATCTCTTCCTCGATCCTTAGGATCCGCAGCTTCTCCTGCAATTGATACAGAGGGGCCTTAACGGCGGAAGGCAAATCAATGAACCGGCATTCCTTTCTATGGCCATGAGCCCAAAGGATCCCTTGATATTCGGGGGAATACGCAGCTAATGGATACAACAGCGAATGCACAGGTACCTGTGTGGTATAGCACATAATTGCCACCGGGGGTTTAACTCCCTTTTGGCAAAGATCCGCGATGAGCGGGGTTGTATCTGAGGGACTCTCAATTAATACCAGCTCCGGTTGGACAGCATCAAGAAAACTCTTCAAGTGCCAAGCTCCCGCGGCACTAAGATGTCTTATTCCAAAAAAGCGCGGTCCATCGTCTTGTGGTTCGTGCTCTTGGATCACAAAGTCAGATGTTGCGACGTCATTAATGACGCCATTCGCTTCACTTGCCATACTTCTCCTAACGCGGGCGTTGCCCGCAAGGTGGTACAACCGGGAATCATCCGAAGGCCAAGTCCCCGGTCAGGACTCAGTGGCCAGTAGCCTCTTGGAGTCAGCTGTCAATCTCCCGGCAAGCCTTGTAAAGGGGTTGCCATTTGATGCCTCTCTTCTTCATAATATTTTCCAAATACTCGTTCCAAACAACCTGGTCTTTCTCGTCATCCTTCACAACGGCGCCCTGCAGCCCGGCAGCCAGATCTCTGTCGTTGATTCTGCCATCGCCAAAAGAACCCGCAAGAGCCATAGCCCCAGTCAACAGAGAGATCGCTTCGGCAGTGGACACCACCCCTGAGGGAGGTTTGATTTTTTGTTTGGCATCAAGGGTCTGGCCGGCACGGAGTTCTCGGAAGATGGTTACGACTTTTTCAACAGCCTCATTGGTAGGCAACTGCGCCGCCAGCCGGTAGTTCGAAGAAATCTCTGCGACGCGTTTCCTCACGATACTTATTTCCGTTTCCAAGGTCGACGGCGTAGGCAGAATAATGATATTGAAACGACGCTTGAGAGCGGCGGACATATCGTTGACGCCTTTATCCCTGGTGTTGGCTGTGGCGATGATAGAAAATCCCCGTCTGGCGGACACCTCTCGCGCCAATTCGGTAATAGCGATGGTTTTCTCAGACAATATAGAGATCAGGGCGTCCTGAACCTCGGACTGACAGCGGGAAATCTCCTCAATGCGGGCAATTCCCCCCGTTTCCATGGCGGTCATAACCGGGCTTTTAATCAGAGCGCGGTCGCTGGGCCCTTCCGCCAGGAGCATGGCATAGTTCCAGGAATATCGGATTTGTTCCTCACTGGTCCCAGCCGTTCCTTGTATAATTTTGGTTGAATCTCCGAAAATGGCGGCGGCGAGATTCTCACTGAGCCAGGATTTGGCGGTTCCCGGCTCGCCGATAAGCAAGAGGGCCCGGTCAGTGAGCAGTGTGGCAATGGCTACCTCAACCAGACGGTTGTGGCCGATGTATTTGGGGGAAATCGAGGCGGTACCCGCCTTGCCGCCGACAATGAAAGTGAAAACCTGGCGGGGACTCATTTGCCAGCCGTCGGGAACAGGGTCTTTGTCTTCCTTGATGAGAGCCGCGATTTCATCGGCATACAGCATTTCGGCCGACAGTCTCAGCAGATCCTTCTCTGCCGGTTTGTTGTCTCCCTTGCTGCCTCCCCGTTTCATGTCCTCTTGTTTGGTGTTCTCTTGCTTGGTGTTCTCTTGCTTGGTGTTCTCTTGCTTGGTATCCTCTTGTTTGGTGTCGGGCATGCTCTTTTCTCCTGTCCTATTAGTCGCTTAAAGACGCGAAGCGTCAATAAAAAACAAGATAATCCACATTCTGAATCCTGAATACTGGATACTGGATACTTGCGGGCGTAGCCCGCGTTAAACGAATTGTCCGGACGATTTGTCCAAATCCTGGACTTCGATCTCGGCCACACGAGTAATTTCCTCCAACAATTTCGCCCTGTCTGCTCCGTTTTTAATGAATACCGCATAATACTTCTTGGCTTCGGGATGCTTGTTCCGAAAGGCCTCCACCAATACCCGCCGAAACCACGCTTGTTGATATGACGTCGAGGGTGTGGTTTTGACCAAAGCCGCGGCGTTATCCAACATCTTTTTCCATGTTCGCAAATCATCGTTGTAGGCAAGCACCCACGGGAAGGAAGACCCCTCCGCAAAATGTTGTGCCCAGCGGCGATCCCAAAGTTTTTCGGCGTCGGGTTGTGGAGTATCCTCATTGATATTGTAGGCATAATTGATATTGTAGGCATAATATATCAAATTGGACTGATCTTTTTTCACATTTCTATGGCAGAGCTCGTAGACTTCTTCGGCAGAATAGAGTCCCACACAGGCTTTCAGTTGATAGAAAGCGCGTGACGGTTGATTGCATACCCGTACCATCATTTTTCTTTTCCCGATATCCTCGGATGTACACAGTCTCTCCATCACCTGATTCAGCTTCAAATCACTGATGGCTCCATTTTCTTCAAAAGCTTTGTCCCGGAACAGCTCCTCCATGAATTCCAAGCATTCCTTCTCAGTTCTGTCTGCGATCACAGGTATAAGCGTCCGCAATTTAGCGGTATTCTTTTGGGTGTCGGCAGCTGTCGGCGGTGTCCGGATGGTTGACTTGAGCCTCCGAGCTTGTTCCAGCACTTTGGCGACAACGGCAGGATCCCGTGATGACTTCAAAGCTTCTTCCAGAGAAGTCACTGAGCTCTTGTCCAACCCTTTCAACAGAAGTTCCGTCCCTTGAGCCGAACCCATGATAGCCAGCCCAGCCAAAGCCGCTCCGCGTATCTCCCCTTTGCGGTCATTTGTGTAGGCGATCAGAGTCTCTTCGTACATTTCATCGAGCCCCAGGGTTACCAGCGCTTCACACAGCATATGGGGATTTCCCCCGGCCAAGACTTTCGCGGCCAGAGGGGCGGCATCCCTTCCCATGATCGTCCGCAAAACCTGCAAGATACGGGCGTGACGCTTACCGGCTTGAGCGAACTCATGATCAAGGGAATTGAACTCTGCGATTAAAAGAGGGAGCACATCAGGGCCAAGATCAGGCAGAATCTTCTCACAGATATAATCACTGACGGGGCTTTTCATATCAGTTATGGCTTTGATATATAACGGAAATAGTCTGATATCCCTGTGATCGCCCCTTTCCAAAAGCCTTGCCGGTAATGGGGATTGTTTCTGGCTGCCTGACTCCAGAACCTCAATAACCTCATGCAGTCGGGAATAAGGAGTCCGCGCAAGTTCCAAAGGCTTATCCTCATAGACAACATCCCGGATATCGAAGCCGGTCTCGCTGCTGCCTTGGGTATACATTATTGAAGTTATCATCATGCCAACATTGAGCAAAGACTCAGAAGCGGTCTTTTCGTCACCTTCCACAAGGGTAGCGAGTCCCCGAGACAAGGTTCCCATAACCGGGGCTTTTTCGGCAAGCTTATCCAGGGCCGGAATGAATTTCTTCAGGCGTGGATCTCCTTTGGCGTGGGGACTACCTGCGATAATCAACCGGGTTATCTCCTGTTCGAGATCAGCAAGAATGGGCAAAGCCATGGGTTCGTCGCCTCCTCATCTTTTTTCTTTTGGCGGATTTGACCCGCTAAGGGTTAATACGCAAACCGGATAACCCCTGTATCGGTTATCAGCGCCACCGGTTCGCCGTACAACAGACTTGCGCTGTTTTGGGCAAACCGGCAAACCAGAACCCTATCTTCAACCTGTTCACGGCTCAACCACCGGAATAGGTGCCCAAACATACCCGGAACGAGAGGAACATTCGCACCTTGTTCATCAAAAGCATAATAGCCTCCGGCATCATCCATGCCTAACTTCACCATTTTTAACGCATACAGAGGATTTTTGTCGGCCAAAGGAGCGCGCAGTTGGTTTTTGACTTCTTTGAGCACAGCGGCAAAATCGTTACGACCTGCTGTTTGAGCCTCAGTCAGATCTTCCGGTGTAATATCCCGTTGCGTTGCAGCGTCCCAACGGACACGGGGGTTCTTGTCGCCGGGATAGATGTAGAGTTCTCTGGGTTCAATCAGCGCGAAGACGCTATCTTCGGCTCTTATATATTTTTGCGCCTTAAACGGGCGGAAGTTCTTACCCAGATAGATTTCCTTATCCGTAAGAGAAAGCCAGACGCTTTCATCGACAAACTCTTTCTTGGCAGTATCTTCGTAGACTCGGAAACCCAGTTGAATCAATCTGGCGTTCTGAAGCACAAGACCGTGCTGGGACAGCTCTGTCAGTTTCCAAGCTGTGCCCATCTGTTCCTCAATGGTCGAATGCAACATCGCCTGAGACGCGGAAGATCCCACCTCGGGGAAAGTTGCGTAGTCATCGATTTTGTTTTGTGTATGCGCGCGCGCTTTTTGCAGCAAAGCATTGAGATAGCCGAGCTGCCGAAGGGCTTGGACAAAATCCTGATTCTTCTGTCCTTCAGCGGCGGCGGCTAATAGATCCGTCATAGCCGCCTGAATGCCGCTAATATAGTAGTTTCCCAGCTCTTTGACCTGGTCTGCGTAGAGTTTTTCGTTCCGGCGATCAATGCTGTGCAGTCCTCCTTTGACGATGTTGTGCAGAATCTTTTCAGCCAGCTCAAGACCCTCCAGCTGAGCCTGAAATTTCTTTGATGCGGCGGATACGCGCTGTTTGGTCAGAGGCACAAGCTTTTTCTCACTCCCGGCACCTCCTTCGCTCGCTTTTTTCTCCTCCCGGGCTCTCAATTTTTTCCTTTTGGAGGCTATGTCCTCAGGAACCTCGGCAACAACGAAGGTGTTGTTGCGCAGGCGGCAAAACAGCAGGCCCACCGCATGTTTGCATGGAATCTGCCGACTGGGGCAACTGCACCGGGCAACGGGTTTGTCCGGCTCGGCGAAATCCACCGAACACGCGTAAGGGGTCTTGCCGCTGCCTTGGCAGAGCCCGAAGAATAAGTCGCCTTCTTGGCTCACCGAGAGCGACGTGAAGCTGCCTTTGCCGGCAAGACTTTTGCCGTTGGCGGTCACAGTGGCACTGCCGGCAAAGAGACTGATGAGATCTTCGGTTATTTTCATGGGCGTCTCTCCTTCTTACCCTGAACGTTTCCAGACGGCTCAGAAAATCCTCAAGTTTTCTTTCACTGAAAACTATACTGTAATGCGACACGAAATGCAATACAAATCTTCGCGGTTTTTGTGTGTTATCGATTGATTTGACACCATTATTGACTTTTGCGCCGATTCTGTTTCATAATGTATCCATGGCGGGTTTGACTATGCTGCGAAAGGGGTGGCCGAATATGTATCCTGCCATGCACACCATCCTTTTGGTCGAAGATGACGCCGACATAGCCAGGAACCTCAGTGCGTTACTCGCAGCTGAAAACTATCAAGTCACTATCGCTTCCGGCCAGAAAATCGCTCTTCAGAGGATCTCCGAAACAAAATTCGATCTCCTTCTTGTCGACATTTCCCTGCCTGATGGTAGCGGGTATGCCGTTTGCACAGCCGCTAAACGCGCGAATGATACCCCAGTCATCTTCCTGACTGCTGCCGACGATGAAGTCAGTGTGGTCACCGGTTTTGATATGGGGGCTGACGACTACATCGCAAAACCTTTCCGACCTATGGAACTCCTTTCCCGGGTGAAAAGCGTTCTGCGCCGAAGAGGCAAAACCCAATCCCTTTTTGAAGTCGGTTCCATAACCATTGATACGGTCCGGGGAACCGTCCACAAGCATCAAACCGAGGTGTTTCTTTCCGCCTTGGAATACAGGATACTTCTGGTATTCCTCAACAACAAGGGAATCGTCCTGACCCGAAGCCGCCTTCTGGAAGAAATCTGGGACGTTGCCGGGGAATATGTCAACGATAATACCCTAACTGTCTACATCAAACGGTTGCGTGAAAAGATTGAGGACGACCCGCAGAATCCTGACGTTATCAAAACCGTACGAGGTCTGGGATACCGCCTTGGCAATTGACACAGAATATTCGATGAGCAGGTGGTTTTCTTGAGAAACAAGGAACTGAGCAGATTTTTGCTGTTGATCTTGTTTATGGTCTTAATCATGACCGGAGCGGCCTGTGCCGTCAATCTGGCAGCAGGCGTCATCACCGCGTTCCTGGGAATTGTTCTTATTATTCTATTCCTTCGGTTCACTCAGAGAAGATATACGCGAATCGCCGCCATGTCCGAACAGATCGATTGGATGCTTCATGGTTTCGACACGCTGATCATCAGCAACTATAACGAAGGCGAATTGTCTATCTTGCACAACCAACTGCAAAAAGTTACAATCCGGTTGCGCGAACAGGCCGACAACCTGGAACGGGACAAAGCCTTCCTATCCGACTCACTTGCGGATATTGCTCATCAAATCAGAACGCCGCTCACCTCCATCAACCTCCTCACCACTCTCCTGTCCCGGGAAGAAGTGGAGCCGGCCAGACGTTTAGAATTGGTGAGAGAACTTGAAACCCTTCTAACCCGGATCGATTGGTTAATAACCACACTTCTGAAAATCTCCAAAATCGACGCCGGTACCGCTATCTTTAAACCGGCCGATATTTCTGTTGACCGATTGATTAATAAAGCCCTGGAACCGTTCATGATTCTGTTGGAATTGCGCGATATCACAATTGAAAAATCCTACGGTGGCAATCCTCTCCCTCATCTCACTTGTGATCTTGCCTGGACTGCAGAAGCCCTCGGCAACATTATCAAGAACTGCTTTGAGCATGTCGGCAACGGCGACACCATCCATATCACCGCTGAGAGCACCCCTGTTTTCAGCCGGATTGTCATTAGCGATAACGGCATTGGTTTCGCTGAGGAAGATTTACCTCATGTGTTTGAACGCTTCTATCGAGGACAAAACGCCGGGAGCAACAGTTTCGGCATCGGACTTGCCCTCAGCCAAATGATTATTACACAACAAAACGGCACAATCAAAGCACAACAAAACGAAGTGCGGGGAGCACGATTCGATATTAAGTTCTATACGGAACAAACGCTCTAATGCGGTCTTCGACCGCAAGTATCCAGTATTCAGGATTCAGGATTCAGAATGTGGATTTTCTTGTTTTTTATTGATGTTGTGGCAACCTAAGCGACTAAGCTCATCGATAATCCTCTTCGAGATCTTCCTTCCAGGCCTCAGTAATGGGTTGATCACCACGGGCACGACAGGCGAGATGAGATACGACTTCGAACATAGCTTTTGTTCCGATCGTATCCGCGTGGTAATTGGCGGCGCGATCTTCCGATATACCGATTTTGCCGGCGGTTTCTATCGCGTCGATATTGGCGCCAATGAAGACAAAGTCCCAGTTGTATGTTTCTTTTTGAAGCTTGATCATGGCTCTGACCCTCGTGTAATCATAATCTTGGCTGGCGTTTTCCATGCCGTCGGTGGTGATGACGATCATGACTTTTTCCGGTCGTTCTTCTTCGTTTGTGAGGCTCAGAGCGAGGCCGATCCTGTCAATGGTTCGTCCAATCGCATCCAGCAGAGCGGTGCAACCGCGTACATAATAGTCTTTCTCTGTGATGGGAGCAATCTCTTTGATGTTGACGCGGTCATGTAACAGTTCGTAGCGGTCGTCAAAAAGAACGGTGGTAACTGTGGCTTCTCCCGGTTGGGTCTGTTGTTTGCACAGAAGGGAGTTGTAACCGCCAATGGTATCTTGCTCCAAACCCGACATTGACCCACTACGATCCAAAATAAAGACCAGTTCTGTTAATCCTTTTTTCATGATAGATCCTCCTCATATAGCCCGGCAGTCATCAGCCGGAATGTTAGCCCATAGGCGACGGTGTTGTCTGCTTGCGGCGGAAGACCGCTTTGCTTATCAAGATACCATACCTGTTTACGGGCTGGTCGCCTGATATGCGACAAATCACCATGCTTTCCCAACAATTCAAATCGCTTTCTAAAGAGAATCATAAAATACCAAGAGGAGAATGTCAGGATTTGTCGAATGTTTTCATGTTCCGGAATTATTCCTATTTATAATTCGATGCAAACTTCTATGGGAAGATTGGGGGAATGCAAGAAAACACTAAATGTTCGTTTGTTTGATTGGCCAATCGTTTCCAACAAGCTTATGAAAGAAGGGGGTGGACGCATTTGAATTATTGGATTTATGAAGTTTTTAACCAGAAGAAGCCGCTCTTGATTCACAAAGCAGATTGCCGATATTGCCGTGACGGTGAAGGGCTTAAGGACGGCAATCAGGATGGCGTGAACGGTCAATGGCATGGCAGTTTTGACACTGTTGATGCTGCTTGGGAATTCGCAAAATCGATCAAGGACCGTGAGACACGTTTCTGTATGTCCTGTAGCCGAAAACAAGCAGATGAGTACGCTGTTGTCGATATCGATTTCCCTGACGGGGAGATCATTGCTGATCAACCTGATGTGAAACTTGAGCCCGAGGTTGAGACTGTGGTTGAGGCAAAGACTGTGGCTGTGGCCGCGACAGAAACCGTGGCTGCGGCTGAAGCTAAAGCTAAGGCTGTGGTTGAGGCCGTGGTTGAGGCTAAGGCAGCGACTAAGCCTGAGGTCGAGGTAAAACCTGAAACTGAGGCAATAACAGAATCTGATAGTAAACCAGATGCCGAAACAGACGCTGAGGATGACACTGAGGTCGATGCTGAGTTTGTGACTTTGGCTAAGGCTGATTCGAAGGCCAAGAAGAAATCCTCAGTGGGTTGTTTTATTTTGCTCGTCCTGGGTTTGGTCTTGGTCGCACTTCTTGTATTCTGGCTTTTTAAATCCTGCAGTCAGCAACCATCAACAAGCGGTGACGATCTCCAACCTCCCGTTTCCACTGAAAGCACGGAGCCTGAGTCCGGCGCTCCCAGCACGGAGCCTGAGTCCGGCACTCCCAGCACGGAGCCTGAGTCCGGCACTCCCAGCACGGAGCCTGAGTCCGGCGCTCCCAGTTTCGCCGATATCAAAGCAGCGTTCCCCAACGCAACACTGGTAGACGGCGTCCCGAGTATTCCGGATATTACTCTGGCCGATATGCAAGCTAAGTTCCCTGGGATAACCTTAGACGCCCTTCAAGAGCAGTATCCCGGCTTTGAGTTCGCGGCGGCGGCAGTTCCCGACGTTCCTGACACTCCGGCAGTTCCCGACGGTGCCGTTGAGGAATATACCGTTGTTCGAGGGGATACGCTTTGGGCTATTGCCCAACGGAAACTCGACTATGGTTATCGCTATCCGGAAATTATGACCTTGAATGATTTGACCTCAGATGAACTCAATCCGGGGCAAATACTCAGGATTCCCAACAAATAAACATGCATGGGAACAAAGAGAGGCTGTTACACTTCCAAAGTGTTGCAGCCCCTTTTTTGTGACCTCGATTCCTGTCTGTTGTGCTTCAAGCTCCCAGCAGGCTCTGTTTAAACGCAAACAGAGCTTCGTTAATCTCATAAATATTATATATCCGGTTGCTGATGAAGTACTCAACGATCACATCCATTTTATTGCTATGCGACAATGCGTACCCTGCTTTCATCAGAAGATCGCGGGTTTCATCAAGGGTTAGCTCTAAGGCTACGGCAAAAGCCAATGCGGTGTTTTTGCTCGGTTTATAAGCCGGATTTGAGCGGATTTTGGAAAAAAGGCGACGATCGATGTTGGCACGTTTGTAGACTTCGGTGTCATCACGATTCTTGTCGTCTATGAGGCGCAGCAGGCACTGGGAAAAAGTTTCGTCAAGATCGGACAAGACTTCGTCCAAAACATTTTGATGCCTTTCGCGCCGGGCAACACACGGAGTCACCGGCTGCGAGAGCATCGCCTCTGCCCTCTTTCGTTCCCTATAATCCATAAGGCGGATATCACATTGAATCTCAATTGACTCTTCGGCAACCAATGGATCATTGTCATGGCCGCCAAACACGCCCTCATACAGATCACCCGTATAATTGGCCTCCAGGAATGATTGAAGGTCATGATATCGTTTTTCGTCGATGACTTTTCTGATATTCTTGTATGGCATAATTTTTACCCATGATCTTAACAACTTTTCATTGGATATTCTATCCTAATTTGCTCTGGGATTCAAGCCCCTTTGTCACCCACCCGTCTTAACGGCTGCTGAAAACAATCGTGAGGCAATAATCAAAGCTCCGCATTACTCTATTCTTAATGCCTCCATGATATTTTCTTTGCTGACTTTCCGAATCGCGTACATCATGGTTATGAAAACGATTCCGAAGACACAACACACGCTGATCCCCATACTGCTCCATGGCAGAGTGAAAGGGATTTCGACGCCGCCGGCAAGCGCTCTGTAGATGAGATAAGCCACGGCGGTTGCAGTGGGTAATCCGTAGAGCAGGGATTTCAGGCCGTAGAAGAGACATTCCAGGGTCATCATTTTGTTGAATCCTCTGCCTGTCATTCCTACGGATCGCAGCATGGCGAATTCGCGTCGGCGCAGGTTGATGTTGGTGGAAACCGTGTTGAAAACGTTGGCGACAGCGATGAGGGAGATCAGGGCGACGAATCCATAGATGAAAATGTCGACCACAAGGATTAACCGTCGATTCTCTTCCATAATTGCCGCTGTGTTGTACAAGTGTCCGTCTGAGAGGATTCCCGCTTCCTCCAAAAGGGTTTTCATATCTGTTTCTGATTGGTTGGGGTTGTCTGACAGGAAGGTCATGCTGATGTCCGCGCGGCGTGCGAAGGCGGCGCCGTTTTGATCATGAAGGAACTGGTCTTTGAGGGCAAGGGGGGCATACAAGGATAAACCGAAATATCTTGTGCCTGAGATGGTGGCGGGCATTTTGTCAACCAAGGTAGCTTCAACCCGGTGAGATGTGACTTGTTCTTCCTGGTTGGAAGATATGGGGCTCGCCTCTAAGGACAGCTGTTTTTGTTCCTGAAAAATATCATAAGATATATATCGTTTGCCGTCCGGGTCATAGTTCTGAATTTTGGCAATGGCAATGAGTTTGGCGTTTGGTCCGGTATATTCATTGACGGATAGGTTGAGATCTTTCAGGTACTGAATATAAGTGGCTTCTTCGATGAATGTGATGGCGCACCCCATTTCAATTTGTGATTCCGGCTCATCTTGATAGCCAAATTCTTCCAAATATCGGGGGTTAACGAGATCTTTCTCAACGAAGGTTGATACCGGGAACTGATACAGATAGGTGCTATCGGTTATGCCGCCGGTTTTTTTCAGCCTGTCGTACAAATCCATAGCTTCCTCATCGGCCATGGCCAAATTGTTTACAACAAAGGTGAGATCATAACCGAAGTTTCTGATCGCGAGATCTGTGGCCATTCTGAGGTTCAGTCCGAAGGCCCCGGCAGATATAAACAGCACGATGCTGACAAACAGCGAAACAATGGTGCTGCGGTAGCGTTTTTTGTCTCTTTTAAAATTTTTGTCGGCTAGGGATCCTTCCAAACCGAAAAAACGTTGGGTGAGTTTGGAGGTTTTGAGGTTTTTGGCCTTGACTTTGATATCTCCCCTTTGCCGGATGCTGTCAATAGCAGACCCTTTGGCGGCTTGACGCGAGGGGGTGTAGGCTGAGAGAAGTATGGTTACAATGCTCACCAGAACGGCGACAACAATTGAGGCTGTTGACACGGACAGAGTCAAGGGGACCTCTGTATTCGTGACCCCCAAAAGTATATCGTTGACCACGACGATTGTTATCCCGATACCGGCTATTCCCGCAAGTATACCCAGCGGTATGCCGATCCCGCCTAAACAAACCCCTTCAAAAAACACCGTTCGACGCAGTTGTTTGCCGGTGGCACCAACAGAGGAGAGAATGCCGAATTGGCGTTTGCGTTCGCTGACGGAGATGGCAAAAGCGTTGAAGATTAGCAGAATGGAACCGATCATGATCAGGGTGATCAGAATACCGCCTAAAAAATAAAAGATGGTATTGAAGTTATCGTTATCGGAGACCCCAATGACGCGCAGATATGAGTTGTTGTTTGACGATTTAAATGTGTGGGCGTATTGATTGGCAAACTCGAAGACTTTGGCAGGGTTCTTGAGCTTGAGGTAGAGGGCGTAGTTCCCTGTGCTTTCGTTCGCCGCAGGGACTTCAGGGGTTGCGGGGACTTCAGAGGTAGCTGGAACTTCGGGAGTTGCGGGGACTTCGGGGATACCGGCAACGGAAGACGCGCTGTCGATGTTGGTTATGATCGTGTATCCGGGGGCACTGAATGGCTCAAAGGATGGTCTGCTACAGATTCCTACAACGGTATAAGTGCTGTTGGTCTTGAGTCGGAGCTCCTCCGGCAAGATGGGGTCCGTTGAGTCGGACGCCTCCGGGGTTCCATTCTGATAAGGATTATCTTGCCCCAAGACTTCGTTTTCCCAAATCCGATCGCCGATGTTCAGTGTTAATGTATCTCCCAAAGCGTATTTGACGCCGCCGCTTATGTCGATTTGCTCACTGATAACGACCTCCCCGGCTCTCAGCGGCGTTCTTCCTTCTTTGAGTTTGAGGGGCAAGGTATCATAGGCCTCTTGGCTGAATCCTATGATATGAAGGTACGGTTTGGAGGGATTCTGACCCCCGTCCAGGATAGCGTAGCCGATATTCCGGACTAAAGCAACGTCGGCGATTTCGTCGTTTTCTTTGAGTTCACGCACATCACTGTCCTTAAGCTGTTTCATAACGATATGCCAATCGCCGTCATTAGCGATGGCGTTTTCCAATAGATAGTTCTGCAAAGAAACGATGAAGGCGGATACAGCCGCGATCATCGCTGCTGACAGAATGATGCCGATTATCGTGACGATTGTGCGGGCGCGGTTGTGTTTCAGGCTTATCAGGGTCATTTTGTTAAATATATTCATGCTCAATTCAGCCCCTTTCTTTGTATTACCGTATTGAGCCACTGTCCCGGGCGATGACTCCGTCTTCTATGCTGATGATTCGGTCAGCTTGGAGTGCGATGTTTTCGTCATGGGTAATAACGATCAAGGTTTGATGATATTTGGTATGGGATAATTTCAGCAGTTCGATGATATGCTGGCTGTTCTTGCTGTCAAGATTGCCGGTGGGTTCATCAGCCAAGACAATAGCCGGCGCGTTCATCAGGGCTCGACCAATGGAGACGCGTTGTTGTTGGCCGCCGGAAAGCTGGTTGGGCAGATGTTTCTTTCTGTCCCTGAGATTCAACGTCTCGAGAAGATCCTCCAACCGCTCTTGGTTGACTTGGCGTTTGTCCATAAGGACCGGGAGTGCAATATTCTCTTCTACGGTTAGGACTGGGATCAGATTATAGAACTGATAGATCAACCCGACTTGGCGACGGCGGAATATCGCGAGTTGATCCGGGTTCTGGGCGTAGACATCTGTGCCGCCAACATAAACTTTTCCGGATGTGGGGGTGTCCACGCCTCCTAAGATGTGGAGCAGCGTGGATTTGCCGGAGCCGCTGGGTCCAATGATGGCGATGAACTCGCCTTTGGTTACCGAGAAGGTGACGTTGTCCAAGGCTTTTACGATGTTTTCGCCTTCTCCGTATGTTTTCGTGAGATTTTTTACGCTGACAATTTCCATTTTTTACTTCCTCCTATTTTTGATGATTGGTTTATAAGTCCTATACTATGACTTGTATGTGACAGTGGGGTGACTCAAAAATAAGTGAAGTGTCACTTTGTTTGATTTGACGGTGTTTGTTTTGGCGGTATGTCGCTTTGGGTTCCCTAACGCGGGCTACGCCCGCAAGTATCCAGGATTCAGTATTCAGGATTCAGAATGGTTCAGGATACTTCGAGAATATGCTTCCAGCAGCTTGCTAACTTCGCTCAGAAGAGCA
>Ga0082212_10000327_pt2 | contig 21226 bp, 23 predicted proteins | sample TergutNt197P3_FD_71548 | JGI IMG/M metagenome (GOLD analysis project Ga0082212, IMG submission 71548) | Neocapritermes taracua P3 segment gut microbial communities from Petit-Saut dam, French Guiana - Nt197 P3 | ecosystem: Host-associated > Arthropoda: Insects > Digestive system > Gut ... | reverse complement strand
AAAGGCAACAAAAATATTGTCTATTCCCGTTGCAAGAAGAAAGCGCGTAGCAATGTACTCAGAGCATATTGCCACTGCGGTACAGGATACATCGGTGCCGCCGGAAAGGAGCACAATAAATACCCCAATGGCCAGAATAGCAGTACCGCAGGTGGTTTTTATCATTACCGTAAAATTATCCAGGGTAAGGAAAACAGGACTTGCTATGGTAAGCGCCGTACAAAATACAATCAGTACCAGGGCAAGGTAAGTCTCGTTGTGATTAAAAAGTTTTTTTATGTTCATCCTGCCGCTCCCTGGAGAACTGATTTCCTGCTTACCAGGTCAAACAATTCTTCTTCACTGATCCCGGAACTGTCGTCAATTTCCTTAATTATCCGCCCACCGGCCATAACCAGAACCCTGTTGCAATTATCCAGAATTTCCGGAATTTCATCCGAGATCATTATGATAGACATTCCGTTTCGGGCCAAATCCCGTATTACTTCGTGGATATTATGTTTGGAGCCAATATCAATACCGATAGTAGGGCCGTCCAGAATAAAAACTTCCGGCTTTGTTGCAAGCCACTTTGCAAGGACTACGCGCTGCTGGTTTCCGCCGGAAAGACTTGATACGGGAAAACGGTGAGCGCCTGTTTTTATTGCAAGTTTTTTTATCCAGGAATTTTTTTCATTATCCATCTTGCTTCTGACCAGCATCTTAAAGCGATTTAAAAGATCGTTCAGTACAGTAATGATGATATTGTTTCCTATGGATTGTTCTGCAAAAAGCCCCTGGGTAAGACGATCCTCCGGCAAATAAGCAATGCCTGCCGCAATGGCATCCCGGGGTGATTTAATGGTCAGCGGTTTTCCGTTTATTTTAATTTCTCCCGAATCGGGTTTGTTAAGGCCGAAAATTGACAGGGCTACTTCCGTTCGTCCGGAACCGAGCAGACCGGTAAAACCGAGAATTTCCCCTTTCTTTAAATCAAAACTGATACCGGAAAACTGCCCTGTCCTGGTCAATCCTTTTACAGAAAGCACCGGTTCGGTATTTTTATCAAAACGGTAGGGCTCCGCCTTGAAATTCTGCCCTGTCATAAGAAATACCATTTTATCGTTGTTAAGTTCCGATGCCGGATAAACACCGATTTTTTTTCCGTCTTTGATTATGGTAACCCGCTCGGCAATCTCAAAAACTTCATTGAGTTTATGGCTTACAAATAAAACGGCAATTCCTTTTTTCTGGAGTTTTGCAATAACTTCAAAAAGATGAACTACTTCGTCCCTGGTAATAGCCGAAGTGGCTTCGTCCATAATAATCAGCTTTGCGTTTTGGGTAAGCGCACGTGAAATGGCAACAATCTGCCTCCGTGCTATGGAAAGATTTTCCACCCTTTCATATAAATCTATTTCTTCGCCGATTTCTTCCAGTGCCTTTTTCGCTTCCCGGTACATCTGCTTCCAGTTAATCACCTTATTGTTCAATTCAAGCATCTGGTTCATGGCAATATTTTCCGCCACCGTCATATTCGGAAAGAGCGAAAGATCCTGATAAATTATCTGAACTCCTGTTCTTATTGATTCAATTGCATTAATATTTTTTAGTTCAATTCCATTAATGGTAATTGTTCCTGAATCAGGCCTGTGAATACCGCCGATGATCTTGATGAGTGTTGATTTTCCCGAGCCGTTTTCTCCGACAAGGCAGTGAATTTCTCCCTTTCCAATTGATAAATCAACATCATCCAGGGCTTTAACCCCTTCAAAAGTCTTGGTAATGTTTTTAACTTCCAGAAATAAATCAGCCATACACTTTCTCCGGCACAAAAATACAGGGGAACGGTAACCGTTCCCCTGTTACTCAGCAAAACTTAAAGTTTATAGCTGCCGTCAGGATTTTTCCATTCGTCAAGGTTGCCCTTGTTCACATCAACCCAGGCCGCACCGTAGAGAACAGGAACGCCGTGTTCGTTGTTCTGTATTGTTACGCTTTCGTAGCCTTTTGCCCCAAGGTTAGTGCCGTTTCCGATGGTTTCTCCCTTAAGAGCCTTAAGAGCGGCATCTGCTGTGGCATAAGCCGCATCGGCGGGAACCCAGAAATGGAGCGAAATAGCGGCGCCATTTTCCAGATAATCACCGGCAACCGAAGGCAGACAGGTACCAAAAGCGGCTACCCTTCCGATAAGTCCGCGTTCGGTAATAGCCCTGGCTACACCCGGCATAGTGCTCATGGCGGAACCCATTAAAGCCTTGACATTGGGATTGGCCTGAAGAAGTTCCATTGCCCGCTGGTATGCCATCTGCTGATCTTCATGTTCTTCGATCCTCTCCTGTGCCAGTGAAAGTCCGGGATATTTTGCTTTGGCCTGGGCTTCTTCACCGTCTACCCACTGGTTATGAGTAGGAGAGGTAAGAAACCCTACAAAGGGCTGCCAAACACCCTGACCGCCCATCCATTCCGCCATTACATCCATCATATGGGCGCCATAGGCAGTATTGTCAAAAGCCTCAACATCGTAATCGGCATCTGACTGGGTTCCGGCTTCGTGAGTCAGGACTTTAATACCCTGTGAACGGGCATTTCTGAATGCAGGTACCAGGGATGCGGGGTCGTTGGGAACTACCAGAATAGCATCAACGCCCTTGGCAATTAAGTCATTTACCAATGCAACCTGAGCCGCAGGATCTGCAGTAGAAGCGCCGATTTGGTAAGCATTTACATCGGAATGTGCATCATTAAACCGGGTCATACCGACTCTGGTACTGTCAAACCATGCAACACCTTCCAGTTTAACAACCATTACGATTTCGTATTGCTTGTCACCGCCGCCTGCTGATCCGCCGCCGCCTCCGCCGCCGGAACAGCCAAGGAATACAACGGTCAAAAGAAGTAGAAAAACACATAGTTTTTTCATTAAAAAGCCTCCTGAATAAATTTTGGTAATCTTATCATAACAAAAACAATGCATTTGTCAAGGCAAATCTTACATATTTTATAAATTACCCCTTGTAATTGACATTTGTAAAAGATATTGACTTATGATATTATATTATTCTTATGGAGACAGAACTCTGCGCTTCACTTTTGGCGGCAAATCATGCACATATTGCCCGGGATCTTAAAACTGCCGAAGCGTCGGGAATACGGCGCTTTCATATTGATGTAACGGACGGTCACTATACAAACGAATTAACCTTTGGCGTCCATCTGGTAAGAGACATCAGGAAAGAAACAGAATCTGTTCTTGATGTTCACCTGGCGGTAAAAAACCTGCCTGTGATTCTTGAAACCTTTCTTCCGCTAAAAGCAGATCAAATAACATTGCAATACGAATGCTGTGAACTGCCTCAACGGCTGCTCAAATTAATACCGCAGCATTGTACTGCAAGCGCCATTAGTTTTATACCTGCAACAGGATTTGACATAATAGAATATTTTTTGGATGAGGTTGATATTATCAGTATACTTGGCGTAGATCCGGGTATCGGAGGACAGAGCTTTATTCCCAAGGTGCTAAACAAAATTGAAAAAACCGCTTCTGCAATAATTAAACACGGACTTAAAACCCGCATTGCCGTAGACGGCGGACTTAATGCGGAAAACTGCCGATCCGCCGCCTCTGCAGGGGCGGATATCCTGATCCTTGGAAGCGGTATTTTTACCGGCAATACAATTGCCGGCAACGTACAAACTCTCAGAAATGCCTTAATGTAAGGTTCCTACAAGGCGTTTGGACTCATCCTTTAGCGCATGGTAGGTTGCTTCGTATTGATGTACATATTCTTTATATATTTCTGTATTTGCAGAATTTGGCAATACTGTTTTCCCTTTTCGAACCATTGCTGCAGCGGCGCTGTTCATATCTTTGTACCATCCTGCACCAACCGCCGCAAGTATCCCCGAACCCAATGACACGGCGTTTTGATCCTCGGGAATCATAATCGGTTTACCTGTTACGTCGGCATTAATCTGCATCCACAAATCACTCTGAGTTGCGCCGCCGCAGGCTATAATTTCGTCAATGCGGAAATGCTGTTCCATTGTGTTAAGGATCACCTGAGTTCCGTAGACAACGCCTTCCATGATCGCCCGGAAAATATGGGCAGGGCCGTGCTTAAGGGTAAGCCCGCGGATAACTCCCCTGCTTGCCGGATCAACCCACGGAGTTCTGTTACCCTGCCAGTGTTCCAGAATCACCAAACCCTCGGAACCCGGAGGCAGAGCGGCAGCATCTTCATTCATAATATCGTAAAGATGGCAGCCCTGTTTTTCGGCACGGGCCTTTAAATCAGCATTAATAAAATTGGTCATAAACCATTTCATAATGGAACCGGTGGAAATTTGCCCTGCTTCCACCGTCCATGTATCGGGAGCAAGTGCATCGGGAAAACTGCCAAAAAGTCCTTTTACGTGAAGTTCTTTATCTGAAAGACCAATGTGGAGCTGTGAAGAACCGGTAATCAGCGCAAGCTGACCGGGTTTTAGCGCGTTTACGCCAATCAGCCCTATATAGGCATCTGCGCCGCCTCCTGCCACGGGTATACCTTTTGTAAGCCCTGTTGCTTCGGCCATTTCACCGCTAAGGCCTCCAACCACTTCACCCGGTTTAACTATGCGGCTTGGAAGCTTGTCTCCGACATCATCCAAACCAATTGTATTGTAAAGAGAATCGGGTCTTCCGCCTTCCCTGAAATTGTAAAACCATCTGACCGAAGTCGTATTAATATTGGCAGTGATCTCTCCGGTAAGCCGGTAAGCAAGCCAGTCAGTATGCTCAAAGATCGTTGCTGCATTCCGGTATACATCAGGTTCGTTCCGTTTAACCCACAGCACCTTGCACGGAAACCATTCAGCAGACACATTGCCAAAGCCGGTATATTTAAGCGCATCATCTCCGCAGCCGGCAATTTCTTCAGCTTCGCCTGCGGCCCTGATATCCATCCACATTACCGCATCACGAAGCGGTTTTCCGTTTTTATCCAGAAAAACAACCGTACAGGATGTGCCGTCCAGCCCGATTCCCTTAACGGAAGCAGGCTCAATTCCCGATGCTTTTATTGCATTACAAATTGATTCGACTAACGATTTGTTCCATTGTTCGATATTCTGTTCGCCCCAGCCGGGATGCAGGTGGATATTTTTATTTTCGCTTACCCCAAAACCAATACAATGTCCCGATTGGTCATACACTCCGGTTCTTACACTTTCTGTTCCGGCATCAATTCCCAGTACATATTCCGCCATGTTTCACTCCTTGTCATTTTATAATACAACGGAATTCATGTTTCGTATGCTTTTTTTACTATTGCTGCCCGTAATATGCGTCCGGTCCGTGTTTGCGTTCCCAGTGTTTTTTTATGATATGCCCGGGCAGCGGCTTTGCCAGCGGATCAAGACGCAAGGTAAGAAGAGCCATTTTGCAGACTTCTTCCAGAACCGCACCGTGGTATACCGATTGGGCGGCGCTGCTGCCCCAGGTAAAAGGCCCATGTCCCGCAACCAGAACCATGTTCATATGGGAGGGATTATAGTTATTCTTTTTAAAGCTCTCAACAATCAGATTCCCCGTCTCAAGCTCATAGTCGTTTTTTACCGCTTCCGGACTCATAAATTCGGTACACGGAACTTCCTCCGTTCCGTGATCCGCATGGGTAGTGCCGTACACCGGAACCGGCTTTTTTGCCTGAGCCCAGGCCACTGCATACGGTGAATGAGTATGGGTAATACCTTTAATGCCGGCAAATTCCCGGTACAGCACCTGATGGGTTTTTGTGTCGGAAGAAGGTTTTAGCTTGCTTTCTATAACTTTCCCCGTCAGATCAACCAGTACCATTGATTCCGGCCGAAGTTCGTCATAGGGAACCCCGGAAGGTTTTATGGCAAAAACACCATTACCCGGATCAAAAGCAGAAACATTGCCCCATGTATAGATAGCAAGATTCTGCTTTTTGATCTCAAGGTTAGCTTCAAAGGCTTCTTCCCTTAGAGTTTTATACGCATCCACGGTTTACCTGCCCTGCCAATAAGCCTCGCTCCAGCGCAGTTCATCCCTCAGCCGGTCAGACTCTGTATTTCGTCCGATAAACACAAATTCAATGCCGTTCATTTCCGCCCAATCCCTGAAATATTCAGCAGTCAGGGCGGTAGAGTACACAGAGTGATGGGTTCCGCCGGCAAGTATCCAGGCTTCGGCAGCTTTGCCTAAATCAGGATATGGTTTCCACAGAGCGCGGGCTACCGGCAGTTTCGGCATGGCATTTTCGATTTTAATGGTTTCGATATCGTTGACTATCATCCGGAAGCGGCTTCCGAGATCCACGAGGGTTGCAAGTACCGCAGGACCGGGAGCTGCATTAAAAACCATTCGGGCAGGATCCGCCTTGCCGCCGATTCCCAGAGCGTGTACCTCTATACGGGGTTTGCCCTCCGCAATGGAGGGGCATATTTCAAGCATATGAGCGCCGAGAGCGGCTTCTTTGCCGGGTTCAAAGTGGTACGTGTAATCTTCCATAAAAGAAACGCCGCCCGGTAATCCCGAAGCCATAACTTTTGCGGAACGGGTAAGCATTGACTGCTTCCAATCTCCTTCGGCGCCGAAACCATAACCCTGTTCCATGAGCCGCTGCGAGGCCAGACCCGGAAGCTGCGGCAGACCATGAAGGTCCTGAAATGTGGTCGTAAATGCACCGGCGTGTTCTGTTTCAAGCATTTCTTTCAGAGCTATTTCGATTTTCGCCTGTTCCAGCATGGCGCTGCGGGCTTTCCCGGGATTTCCAAGCTCAGGGGCAAATTCGTAAGAAGCGGCGTAGTCTTTTGCCAGGGCTTCCGCCTGTGCATCGCTGACTTTCGCATAGCGGGCAGCCAGATCGCCGATACCCCATGTATTTATCTGCCAGCCGAGCCGGATTTGCGCTTCAACCTTGTCCCCTTCGGTTACCGCAACTTCACGCATATTATCGCCCAGACGAAGTACAACCGAATTCATGCCGTCAAGCCGGGCGGCGGCAGCCCGCATCCATACACCTGTCCGGCGGCGCACTTCCTTGTCCTGCCAGAATCCTGCTACCACCTTTCGGGAAAGCCTCATTCTTGCATGGATATGGCCGTGTTCACGGTCACCGTGGGCGGATTGATTCAGATTCATAAAATCCATGTCTATGGAAGACCACGGGATATCACGGTTAAATTGAGTGTGCAAATGCAGCAGGGGTTTGCGGTTTACGGACAGACCCTGTATCCACATCTTTGACGGCGAAAAGGTATGCATCCAGGTGATAATTCCTGCGCAGTTTTCCGCAGCATTGGCCTGTTCAAAAAGACAGCGAATCGCCTGCGGTGTAATTGCCGTAGGTTTTAAAACCACAGTGCCGGGAATAAGTGAATCCTTATTGAATTCATCCGCCATAATACGTGCATGATCGGCAACCTGTTTCAGAGTCTCATCACCGTAAAGATCCTGACTTCCGACAATAAACCAGTATTCGTACTTCTTAAGATCCATAATCATCCTCTCTTAAAATTGTAATACTATGCTAAGTTTTCCTTTTATTTTTTAAACGCAGCCATTCGGGCAGGAACTGTGTCACACCACCGTCTGTTTTACTGACAATTGACAATACACTCTGCAGAACTATAAATGCAAACAAAAATGCCGAAGTAATAATTGTCGGCCAGGACGCCTCGGTAAGGCCAAGCATCGGGACTACACGCTGTACAAGCAGGTTTATTAATACTCCAAAAAATGTACCAATGGGAAGGCCTACACCGCCGCTTAACATTGCGCCGCCAATAATACTTGAAGAAATGGCGTGAATCTCATATCCACGTCCGTAATCAGGACTGCCGGACGGCATACCAAGGGTAAAAACCAGGCCTCCGATACCGGCCAGTAAACCGCACAGCACATGGGCCAGGAATTTTATTTTTTTCGGATTAATGCCCATTAACAACGCGCTTTGTGCATTGCCTCCGACAGCATAAAGAGAACGTCCAAATCTGGTGTATTTAAGCACTATTATTATTACTATTAAAGCAACCAGAACAACTATTCCTGCCGGAACAAGATATGCAACATCATGGGTTCCGTTGCGGCGTAAATTATATAAAAACGGAATATACAGCTTTGCATCGGACCAACCAAGGAATGTTGCATTTGTTATAGGTACAGATACAGGCCGTATCACGCTGATCATACCGCGTGCAAAAAACATACCGACCAATGTTACAATAAACGGCTGGATTTTCATGTAGGCAACCAGGAAACCCTGCACTATGCCAAACGACAAACCTATACCCAATGCCGCGGGAATTGTCCATATTGCGTTTATTCCGTGTTCCGTAAGCATAACGGCGGTAACCATAGCTACCAGCCCTACCACTCCGCCAACGGATATGTCTATGCTTCCGGATATCATAACAACAGTCAAGCCAAGGGAAATTGCCAGCAGATACGGTTTTTCGTTAAAAAACGTATTAAAAAATATTACGTATTTTCCGAAGCTGTTTTCTCTGAACATTATTATGGAAGTTATGTAAAGGATAAGAAAAAGAGTAATGGTGATTATCAGCAAAATTCCCGTATTATTCAGATTCTTGTGCTTCATGGAAAGATGCGGTGTTGTATTGTCCATTGTATCATCCCTCCGCTAAACTTTTTTTACGGGTCAACTGTATAATTTTTTCTTTAAATACTTCACTGCTGATAACTATAATTACAACAATGATAATTGCCTTAAAAACCATCAGCTGATCGGCGCGTACCTGCATGGCGTACAATGTTGTAGTAATGGTTTGAATGGTATATGCCCCGATAACCGAACCTGCAAGGGTGAATTTTCCTCCTCCCAGCAGTGTGCCGCCCAAAGCCACCGCCAATATGGCGTCCAACTCTATGTATCTGCCCAATTCATCGGAGTTAACGCTTCCAAGACTGCTTGACCCCATAAGGCCTGCTACGGCGCATAACACCCCGCACATAACAAACGCCATAAATTTAATAAGCGTGGAGTTAATGCCTACAAGACGGGACGCCGAACTGTTTATACCTATACTCTCAATATTGAGTTTTAAACTTGTCAGTTTTACAACAAGAGAAACAATGATAACCATTACAAGGGAAACAATAATTGTCGTCCTTATCGGCACACCGGGCAACTGAACGCCCAGATATTTATACACCGGGTTCATAATATAAACGGTTTGACTATGAGTGATTAATTTTGCAATCGAACGCCCGCAGGTAAAAAGAATAAGCGAAGCGATCATCGGCTGGATTTTTAAAACCGCTACCAGAAAACCGTTAAAGGCGCCGCATGCCGCACCGCCCAGCAGCCCGGCAATTATAGCCAGTCCATACGGGTTGTGAAAAATATCGGTTCTGTATTCCGGCCCATTCAGCAGCAAACCGCAGAAAGCGGCAGAAATCGCCATAATCGCTCCGACACTGATATCCTGCCCTCCGGATACCGCTGTGACCAGAGTCATGCCAAGTGCAACAATTACCAGCTTGCTGGCATCATCAAGAATAATGGGGATATATCCCGTAAGAAGTCCGTTAGTTATTGAAATCTGGAAAAATGTCGGGGTTGTAATAATATTCTGAAGCATGACGATAAATAAAACCACCAAAGAAAAAGCAAGAGGGTTTCTTCGTATTGCCCTGAAAGACGGAATTGAAACTTTTTCCAACAGCCTGTTGCCGCCCCTGGATCCAGGCATATGACTAGGCATGTTCCCCTCCTGCTATTGTCCGCATTATTGTTTCCTGGTTAAGGTCTTTTCCGGAAAGTTCTCCGACCTTGCTCCTGTCCCGCATAATCACCATTCTGGAACAGGTACGCAGCATCTCATCCAGCTCTGAAGAAATAAAAGCAACACTTTTGCCTTCGGAGGCAAGTTTTATTATCAGCTTTTGAATTTCTGTTTTTGTACCAACATCAATTCCCCTGGTGGGTTCATCCAGTATCATAAACTCAGGATTGGTAAGGAGCCATCGCGCCAGAATAACCTTTTGCTGATTACCGCCGGACAAGCTCTTAACCGGCGTTTCCCGGCCCGGAGTTTTAATGCTTAGCAGTTTAATGTATTCGTCGGCAAACTTTTCCATATCTTTTCGGGAAAGCCGTTTAAAAATTCCCCGTTTTGACTGCATGGCAATAATTATATTTTCCCTGACTGAAAGGTCGGCAATAACACCGTCAACTTTTCTGTCTTCGGGCAGATATGCCATTCCCTGTTTCATAGCATCAATGGGCTTTTTTATTTTTATATTTTCGCCTTTTAAAAACAGATTTCCGTGAGTAGCCTTGTCAGCGCCGTATATTGAACGCACCAGTTCGCTTCGGCCGGAACCCAAAAGGCCGCTGAAACCGACAACCTCGCCTTTATACAGTTTAAGATCAAAAGGGGCTATCCTGGAAACTCCGCTTGTAAAATTATGAGCCTCTACAAGAGGCGCAGCACCTGCAAATTCATCAATATCTTTTTTATCGACTTTAAGATTACTGAGCTCTTTAATATCCTTTCCTATCATCTCTACCACAAGTTGATATCGCGGCAGATTTTCTGTCCTGAATTCACCAACCAACTCCCCGTTTCTAAGCACTGTTATGCGATCGGTAATCTCATATACCTGATCGAGAAAGTGGGTAACAAAAATAATTCCAACACCTTGCTGTTTAAGCTGTCTCATAAGCGTAAAAAGCTTTTGCACTTCATGTTCGTCAAGAGATGAGGTTGGCTCATCAAGGATCAAAATTTTGCAATTTATACTAACAGCCCGGGCTATCGCTATCATCTGCTGGATTGCAATGGAACAGCTGTCCAGCTGCGCCGTGGGAGATACCTGGATATTAAGTTTCCTGAATAATTCTACTGCATTGGTATGAATCTTCTTCCAGTCAATAAAACCCGACTTGCGCGGCTCGCGGCCAAGGAAAAGGTTTTCCGCAACAGTAAGGTTCGGGCAAAGATTTACTTCCTGGTACACGGTGCTTATTCCGTGTTTTTGTGCATCCTGGGGAGACCCTATATGCACTTGATTTCCTTCAAGACAGATGTTTCCCTGATCCATTACGTAGACACCTGTTAATACTTTAATCAAGGTCGATTTTCCGGCGCCATTCTCGCCCATAACGGCATGGATCTCGCCGCGGCGCAGGGTAAAGTCAACCTTATTAAGCGCACGAACACCGGGGAAGGATATCCCAATATTGGTCATTTTCAGAATGTTATCGTTTTGTACAGATTTATCCGTGTTCATAGAGCCATGCCGCCTTAAAAAAAAATTTCAGTTCAGGGAATCCGTAGCAACTTTGGATCCCTGAACTGAAAAAAACTAATTAATACTGGCGGGCGTCAATAATTGCCTGGGTGATGGTATCCCAGTAGAAAGCCTCTTCGTCAATGATTTCAATTTTCTTGGGCTGTCCGCCGCTTTCAAGATTGTCGATGATCTGTTTGACTCTGGGCCCGTGCAGCGGATTACATTCAACATTGCAGTTGATAAGGCCAGCAAGGGTCATTTGAAGATACGGCCTGTTGGCATCAAAAGAAATAATCGCTACGCCGTCAGCTCCGCCGACCTTAATGCCTCTTTCCTGAAGCGCCTGGATAGCGCCGTCAGCCATGTTGTCATTCTCGGCATACACGCAGTTGATCGTGCTGCCGTACTGCTGAATCCACGATGTCATAACCTGCTTCGCAACATCGGTACTCCAGTCGCCTGTCTGCCGCGCAACGAGAGTCCAGTTGCTGTTAGAGGCAATGCCGTCATCAAGAGCTGCGGAACGTCCGACCTGAGCGCCCGAACCAAGCTGTCCCTGAAGGTTAACGACATTAACAGGGTTGCTGCCGAAATGCTTTGCCATCCAGGCGGTGGCTTTTTCACCTTCTACCTTAAAGTCAGGACCTACATAACTGGTCCAGAGATCCTGGGGAGCGTTGATGTTACGGTCAACCAGGATAACGGGGATCTTTGCAGCCTGGGCATTCCTGAGAACGGTGTCCCAGCCGTCCATATTGACGGCAGCGATGACGATGTAGTCATATTCCTGATCGATAAAGCCCTGGACATCGGCAACCTGTTTCGCCGCATCGTTGTTCGAATCAGAGAGGGTCAACTGATAACCGGGAACGTTGAACGTATTCAACATGGACCTGGTATTCGCCATACGCCAGTCAGACTCATCCGCCTTACACTGTGCAAAGCCAATTCTGATATCTTTTGGTCCGCTCGCACTGCTGGCTCCTTTGCCTCCGCAACCGGTAATCACTACTCCTAATACAATAATTAGTATCAGGGGAAGTAAAATGGCCTTTTTCTTCATTTTTTGTCTCCTTGTTATAATATTCGCGGTAACGTACACGCCGTTGCGTGTACGTACACGTTTATTTATTATATCATCACCCTATTATATTGTCAAACAAAATTTAAAAAATTTTTTCTTTAATTCAGAGGGGTGTTTTCCCGGATATACACATCCAGCGGTATTTCCCGTCTGGATTCCACTTCCTGCTCCAGTACAACCGAACGGAATAATGTCAGCAAGGCCTCTCTGCCCTGTTCTTCCGGACGCTGGGAAATGATAGCGTCAATCCGGCCTTCCAGCAGCAACCGCCGGTTGTCGGGAATAAGATCGTAACCGATCAAAAGAAACGGGTGGCTTTTTTTCCATATAAGGGACACCGCTTCCGCCACACGATGAGCCATACAGTTGGTTATAAAAAGACCCGAAAGCTGCTGTTGTTTCCGCAGGAACTGTGCGATTTCATCCACAGAAATTTCAGATCCTTCAAAGTCTGAATATTCCCGGACAATTACGGGAAAACCGTTTTTTTCTGCATAACTTAAAAAACCATCCCGGCGGCGGGTAATATGATAATCATCGCCATGAGCATCCAGAACTGCCACCGGTTCGGATACAGTGCCGGCAAAAAGATGAAGAAGCCGGCCTGCCAGGTATCCGCCTCCCAAAGGGTCCTGCCCAATGACACACAGCGGACTGGTTTCCGGTATATCGGAATCAACAAAAACAATGGGTATTTTTTCCGCACAGAACCATTCGATAAAAGACCTGGTTCGCTTCGGCATGATAGGCGCAAAAAGCAATCCATCAGGTTTTCCGGCACGTATTAAATTGGAAGTTTTTTTAAAAGACTGCGGATCATACCGGTCGAATTCAACTATCTCTGTTTCAACACCCAGTGTCCTGATTTCACCGGCAGCCCGTTCAATACCTTCAATGATCTGTCCCCAGTACCCCGCGTCCTGGCCCCGGCCGGGGGTAAGCGTACAAAACCGGTAAGGCCGGTTGCGTTTCAATCGCCGTGCAATGGGATTGGGAGTAAACTGGTATTGTTCAATAATCGCCTCTACCTTTGCCTTTGTCTCCGCCGAGACCCTGCCTCGGTTATGGAGTACCCTGTCAACAGTTCCTATAGAAACGCCGGCAAGTTCTGCAATTTCATGGACGGTCATTTATGGTATTATATCAGTGTCAGTCCGCACTGTCCAAGAAGGAGGGAGAGGTTTTGGGAATTGTATGATATTGTTATCTTAATTATGGTAAGGAAGCTATTGTAATGGTTGGAATGAACTACAAACTCGCGGAACTTGAAAAAGAAGGAAAACCCATCTATGCAGGTATCGTCGGCGCAGGTCAAATGGGCCGGGGCATGGTAAGCCAAATGATGTCCATGAAAGGTATGCGTCCGGCAGTGGTTGCAGATGTGGTGCCGGATAACGCAAAGAATGCCTACATAGAAGCGGGCCTGAGCGAAGGCAAAGATTTTGCCCGGGCGGAAACTGTTGAAGAAGGAAACAAAATTCTTGATTCAGGCAAATTTGTTGTTACATCCAATAACGAACTCCCGGCCAAATGCCGTGCAATACATTGTACCGTAGATGCAACCGGAATACCCGAAGCGGGCGCCAAAGTCGCTGTTGACGCCATTAATAACAACAAGCACATTGTTATGCTTAATGTGGAAACCGATGTTTGCATAGGTCCTGTTCTTTATAAAATGGCCAACGATGCAGGGGTAATATATTCGGGAAGCGCCGGTGATGAACCGGGAGCGGTAATGGAACTTTACGATTTTGCCGATGCTCTGGGCTTTGAAATAAGGGTAATAGGAAAAGGCAAAAACAATGCCATTGACTATGAATGCACTCCGGAAACCGCAGCAGAAGAAGCAAAACGGAAAGGAGCAAGCGCCAAGATGCTCTGTTCCTTTAAAGACGGAACAAAAACCATGGTGGAAATGACTGCAATGGCCAATGCTACAGGCTTTCTTCCCGATGTTATGGGTGCACACGGAGCTTCGGGACAGGTTAAGGATCTGCCCGATCTTCTTTCGCTGAAAAGCGAGGGGAGAGGGGGAATTCTTACCAGTTACAGGACAGTAGAATACATCAACGGCGTTGCACCGGGTGTATTTATTATCATTGCATCGAAACTTCCGGACATTAACCATGAACTAACATATCTTGGTATGGGCAGCGGACCAAACTATGTCCTCTACAGGCCATATCATTTAACCAGCCTGGAAACTCCGCTTACCGTAGCAAAAGTATGCATTGATCGTATACCAAGTATTGTTCCCAGAGCCGGAATGACGGCCGAGACGGGAACTGTTGCAAAACGGGATCTTAAAGCCGGAGAAAAACTTGACGGAATTGGCGGTTATACCATACGCGGAACATTTATTTCCGCCGGAGAAGCCAAAGAAAAGAAAATACTCCCGATAGGTCTTGTAAACAAAAACACCGAAATGCTCAGAGACATAAAAAAAGGAGCATTAATCACATACAACGATGTTAAGCTGGATGAAAACACACTAATAGTGCAGCTTCGCAAGAATCAGGACGCGCTTCTTTTTTGAAATAATTTAAGGCTTTTCCAAAAATTTCAGCTTTTGAAAAAGCTCCCTGCCAAAAGCTTTTCAGCTTTAATCGTGAGCCGGGTTTTTCCGTACTTTTTCTATCGCCTTGGTTACCGAATCTTTTAATGATTTGGCATAGGATTGCTCACTCATAGCCTGGGCAGCATATTGGGTGCCCAAAAGCGATACTCTGTACAGAGGTTTAACCGCATTCAGCGCCATAGCAGCCATATCCACTACACAAGTATTACAGCGGCAAATGGTACTCTTGTGCGCTTCAAGTTGTTTACCCAGCTCTTCAATTACCAGTTTTTCCGACTCATTTTCCAGGATATCAAAATCATACTCATCAATAAATGCCATTGGATTCCTCCCTGTTTAATTATAACACTAATGATGGCTTTTTTCCAGAGATTCAAAGCGGGCACACTTGGGATTAAAAATAATATCTACCTTCCCCACCGGCCCATTACGCTGTTTAGCGATAATCAATTCCGTGTTACCGTCAGCTTCCTTGTCGGGCACACGTTCCCGGTGCAGAAACATAACCAAATCCGCATCCTGCTCTATCGAGCCGGACTCCCGGATATCGGCAAGATTGGGCGCCCTTTTTTGCTTTTCTGCTTCCCGGCCAACCTGAGAAAGAGCCACTACAGGTATATTAAGCTCCCTGGCCAGGTTTTTAAGCGATCGCGAGGTCTCCGCAATCTGTTCATGCCGCGGCAGGTCTCTGTTTTCTGAGCCGATCAGACTGATATAATCAATAAAAATAATCTGCACATTGTACTGGGAACAGGCCCGCCTGGCCTGGGAACGGAGATCCAGGAGTTTCATCCCCGGGGTATCTGCAATGTAAAGAGGAGCGTCAAATATCCTGCCCGCCGCCTCCTGAACATCACCCAGTTCCCGGCTGGAAAAGAAGCCGGTTCGTATCTTTTCTGACGGAACCTTTGATTCCGAAGAAACAAGCCGCAAACCCAAAGCAAGGCTGGACATTTCCAGAGAAAAAAAAGCCGCAGGGATCTTTTTCTTCATGGTAATATGGGAAGCCATAGTCAGGGCCAGAGCCGTTTTCCCTATAGACGGCCGGGCGCCTATAATAATCAGTTCCGAATTCTGAAAACCCGAAGTCATTGAATCCAAATCATCAAACCCGGATGGTATTCCGGTATAAGCTTCTTTGGATCGATAACGCTTTTCTATAACATTCCAGGCATCTTTCATTAACTCAAGGCTGCTTATAAACGAAGACCGTAAACGATCCTCCCCGAGTTCAAAAATATGCTGCTGAATTTCCTCCAGAATCAGCCTTGCCTCTGTTGATTCGTCAAAAGAACGGGTATGAAGTTCTGCAGAAACCCGGAGCAATGCGCGCCTTAGGGAATAGTCCTGAACCAGGGCAGCATAATGTTCGATATTTGCGCTGGACGGTACCGCATTTGTCAGCGAAGCGACATAGGCCGGACCTCCCGATGCATCCAGTTCCCCCATCCGCCGCAGTTCGGCAACCACCGTAATGATGTCCGCTTTTTGCTGCCCCTGGTTATGCAGGTTCAGTACAGCCTGGAACACCCGGCGGTTTGCGTTTGCATAAAAATCACCGGGCCTGATATATTGAAGAGCAGTATCTATGGCATCATTGTCGAGCAGTATGGCCCCAAGGGCAGCCTGTTCCGCTTCTTCACTATGCGGCGGAACTTTATCCTTTAGCGGGGCGGCCATACTATTCTTCGCTGTGTTCCGAATCTGCCGGAGACCTGGAATTTTCTGTAACAGGCGTTACGGGATTATCCTGAACTGCCGCTCCCTCGCCAGAATTAACCGGAGGGGTACCTTCGCCCCTTGGACCCGGCGGATTGTCACGGCGGCCCCGTCTTTGAGGCGCTGCGGGCGCTTTTGTTTCCGTTTTTACCGGCTGACCTTCTATGGTAATTGAACATTCTGCGACAGCGCTTTCGTAAAGCTTAATCAACACATTGTATTTGCCGGTACTTTTAATCGTGTTACCGGGAATTTCAATTTTTTTCCGTTCAATCTGAAAACCATTTTTGGTAAGTTCGTCTGTAATGGTCTGAGCCGTTACTGCGCCGTAGAGTTTGCCGTTTGAACCTGCCGGCATAACAAGTACCAGAGAAAGAGCTTCCAGTTTTTCTTTCAGGCCCGAAGCATCCTGCCGTTTAAGGGCCTTACGTCCTTCGATCTCTTCTCTTCTTTCTTCAAAGATTTTTTTTGTCCTTTCGTTATAAACAAGCGCTATTCCACGGGGAAATAAAAAGTTACGGGCATAACCTGCAGCAACATCTTTTACATCCCCTTCTTCGCCAAGAGTAGCCAGATCCTTGTTTAAAATTACCTTCATAACCGAACTCCTTACATATTTATTTCAGCATAGGGTACGAGAAACCCGTCCCGCGCCCCCGGAGTAGGGGCGGCTGCGTCACATTTGTGACAGCATCACAAATGTGACGGCCACTAAAGTGACGGCAAATTAAAGAACCATACCGGCTCTATTATTTGTTCAGCAAAATACCATTACTGTTTCGGCGCACGAAAAGGCACCCAATTTTCCATTACTCCCAAAAGAACGAGCAAGCCTAAAATGGCAATATTTATTCCCGGCCTGAAAAGCAAAAATAGTATCCCAACATTAATAAGAATGCGGGGCAAGGGCGGAAACCGTAAAAGAAAATGCATCATTATTGCTCCGCCCTGAACAAGAAACAGTGTAGCAGAAAGAACCAGAATATTCCAGCCGGCTATATCCATAAATTCAATATTGGCTGTTCTTCCGATGAGTATTGCTGCAAGGGAAAAAGAAAGAACCCAAATCAGGAAAAACGGAGCGTGAAAACCAAGTATTGTTTCTCTCTGAACCGTATATGCGCGCTGAAAAAACCGGCTAATCAACAAGGCAAATTGCCGGTTGATCCACCAAAAGACCAAACAGGAAAGGGGTATTCCGCCCCGCAGAATAACATAAAGTACGGTCGAAAAGAATTCTTCGGTTGTTAAATCCGATTGTCCCGAATTTGAAGATACGGCGCCGAAAGCTTCAAGCTGACGTCCGAAAAAATACTGAAGTTCGCCGTTATACATTACGGAATAAAATAACGGTAAAAAAATCAAAACACAGAAAACGGCTCCCGCAGTCATACGAACAGGAACTTCTCTGAGTATCCAATATTTCCCCGGAGGAGCATTTATCCAGGTAAAGACAAGAACCATTACCGAATAATACAGGGTATTCCATTGAAAAATAAAAGGATCTCCTTTACGGTAAACAGAGATCCATATTCCAACAAGTACATTCAGTATAACTGCCAGAATTCCCGATACCCAGGCGGTTTTAACTCCTCCAAAAAAGCCGGCAAGCGCCAGAGGCAGTAAAAACAGGAAAACAATAAAACCGGTTCTTATGCAAACAACACTGGCAACGGCGCCGACAACTGCGATTCCTGCTCCGAAAGCAATTTTATTCGTAAAAAAACCGGATCGTCGGTCTTCAGGGTTTTCCATAATCCGCGAATTGCTATTCGAGGCTGTTCCAAAATGTCAAATTTTGGAACAAGCTCATTCAGCTACAAATGGCAGCAGGGCAATTATCCTGGCCCTTTTTATTGCAACCGCCAGGGCTCTTTGATGTTTAGCACAGGTACCTGTAATGCGGCGGGGCAGAATTTTTCCGCGTTCTGTTATAAATTTTCGCAGCATGTCGCCGTCTTTATAGTCAATTTTTAATTTCTGAGTACAAAAACGGCAAACCTTTTTCTTAAAATAAACCTTGCTTTTGCTCCTGCCGGTCTTATCGTCAATATCCCGGCCGTCCATTTGCATATCCATGCCCCGATCCTGGCGGGATACCCGTTCTTCCATATATTTTTCGTCAGACATCTGTTATTCTCCTTAAACTTACGGTTTTAAAAATCCTCTGCCTTCATTTTTAGAAAGGAATATCATCGGTAAAATTGTCACCGTTATTATCAACAGTCTCTTTGCTTTCCTGCCGGTTTCCGAAAGAAGAAGCTCCGGCGGAATTACCGGAACCGCTCCCCAAAAGCTGAAGGTTATTTGCAACTACTTCGACACGGGAATGTTTCTGACCATCCTGTTCCCAGCGATCCTGACGCAGTTCGCCGTCGACGCCTATCTGTTTGCCTTTAACAAGGTATTGATTGAGCGTCTCCCCCTGCCTGCCCCAAAGGACAATGTCGAAAAAACTGGGCTCATCAACCCATTGATCGCCCTGTTTCCGGCGGCGGTTTACAGCTATGGAAAACTTGCATACCGCCTGACCCCCGGAGGTAAACTTTAATTCCGCATCCCTGGTTAATCTGCCGACCAGCACCACATGATTAATATCAGCCATACTATTCCTCGATTTTTACAAAGAGGTAGCGTAAAAGGTTGGCGTTTAGTTTAAAAACCCTGTCCAGAGAATTAATTTTGGCCGGATCGGAGTTGAAGGTAAAGAGCAGGTACCGTCCCCTTTTCCGCTTATTGATCTCATAGGCCAAATCCTTGTCTCCGGTTTCATCGGTTTTAAGGATTTCTACCCCTTGAGCGGCAAGATCCGCCAAAACGGTCTCTTTTCCGGCTTTGTACAGGTCTTCTTCCAGGGGAAAGATGACTGTCAGTTCATACTGACGCATTAGGTCCTCCTTATGGACTAATATGATCCGCCCATGCAGACGGATAAAGAGGCAAACACACTTTAACAAATCCAAAAAACCTTGTCAATAGACAAGCCGGAACTGCCGAAAATAAGGATGATGAACAAGCACATAAACATCGAAGACAATATTTTTGTTTTGAATCTGAGAATCAGAATGATTCAGGACCTTTTAATACTGGATACCGATACCGGCTTATTTTTACAAAAAACCCTGGACGATCTTGATTTTATCGGCTCCAGTCTTAATTATTTACTTTCCCATTTAAGGGAAAATAACCGCCTGATTGAACGGGATGAACAGTTCCATAATCTTCTTGAAACCGAATATCAATTTTATGAAGCATTAAGCGATATTGATCATGGTGAAGGAAATATCACTTCAAACCAATATCCGGAACTGCAGCAGCAAATCAACCTGCTATTAACCAATTCCCAGGACAGGCAAAATACCATTAAAGATACAATATCGGAAACAAAACATCTTTCTCTGGAACCGGTTGTAGGTTACGACGAGCTTCACGAACTATTAAGCCGCTGATGCATCCATCCTCCAAAAGGGACATACTCAGGGATACTCCGCCGGGACGAACCGCTGCAAACAGCCGGGCGAAGACTTCCCTCAGAATTACAGGAGGAAACCTAAAAGGCAGAATTGTTTCTGTTCCGCCGGGAATAATCAGACCTGCAATGGATAGAATGCGGGAATCTGTTTATGCAATTTTAGGTGATATGTCAGGAGCCTCGTTTCTTGATCTTTTTTCGGGCTCCGGAATAATGGCTCTTGAAGCAGCTTCACGCGGAGCCCTGCATCTGGAAGCCGTTGAATCCGACAAACAAAAGCATAAAACCCTTATCAGAAACTGTTCTGTTTCTCCTGTTCGTATACAATGTCATTTAATGCCTGTCGAATTATACGTTAAACGCACACGGCAGATTTTTAACTATATCTTTTGTGATCCTCCGTTTACGTATCAATTTAAAAAAGAACTATTAATCAACATCGGAACATCCTGTCTTATGAACGAAACTTCCCTGCTTATGATTCATCGTCCGAAAAAAGAAACCATGAACTTGCAAAATAAGCAATTTTTTCTTGAATTGCAAGATTCCCGGTTCTATGGAAATTCTGCAGTAGATTTTTACCGCAAATTAAAAACCACAGGTAATACTAAGAAAGAATAAAACTTGATTATTTCTGTAATAATTAGTATATTATATTTGAATTTCAGATAATTGAAATTTCTGTTAACAGGGATTATACTGGGACAGGCAAGATTCCGGGTTAAAAAAATGGATTTTAAAAAAATTTTCGAACGGTTTGAAAGTCCTGAGGGTTTTATAAAAACTACCGTCAGTTCAAACGTTGACGGCAGTACAAAAGCGGCGTTAAACCGGAAGGGAAACACCCTTTTTAATGCCGGAGATACCGAAGGGGCCAGACGAATTTTTTTAACCACCGGCTATTCAGACGGGCTTACCAGAGTCGGGGATTATTATAAATCCCACGGACGGCCCCTGGAAGCTTTAAAAATGTACTGGATAGCGCCGGATCGTACCAAGGCTGATCCCCTCATCCAACAGTTATCAGAAATCATACGGCACTTTTTAAATGAAGAGGTTGCAGATGAGTAACGATACTTCTGTGTTAACTGTGTTGAAAGATCAAAAAAACGAAATTGATGA
>Ga0082212_10003804_pt1 | contig 21227 bp, 20 predicted proteins | sample TergutNt197P3_FD_71548 | JGI IMG/M metagenome (GOLD analysis project Ga0082212, IMG submission 71548) | Neocapritermes taracua P3 segment gut microbial communities from Petit-Saut dam, French Guiana - Nt197 P3 | ecosystem: Host-associated > Arthropoda: Insects > Digestive system > Gut ... | reverse complement strand
CCGCCCCCCGCCAAAGCGAAAGCCGATAGGCTTTTGCCCCCCCCTGCCCCCATCCGTTATGTGCTCGGGCGGCACGAGATCGGCGACTTCCAGGCAGCCGACATGGTGATAAAAAACCCCGGCGTACGCCCCGATTCTCCCTTTCTCCAGGCCGCCCGCCGCGTGGAAACCGACATTTCCCTGTTCCTCGCCGCCCTCGCCGATACCCCCGTCCGGCTGCTCGCCGTAACCGGTTCGAAAGGCAAATCCAGCACCGCTTCCGCCATTCATTGGGCGCTAACACATTCCGGCTGTCCGTCTCACCTGGGCGGCAACATCACCGTCTCTCCCCTCGCCTTCCTGGATAATATAAAAGAAGAAGACAACGTAGTGTTGGAACTTTCCAGTTGGCAGTTGGGTGACATCAAAGGGCGGCGCGACGCCGGCGGCACTGCGCTGCTTAAACCCGCCGTAGCCGTCATAACCCCCATTATGCCCGATCACCTCGACCGCTACGGCTCAATGGAGGCGTATGTCAACGACAAGCGAATAATCTACCAGGGTCAGGACTCAGCCGGTATTACCGTCGCGCAGGACGACATTTGGGGCAGAAGCTTCCTCGCCGAAACTGGGGCGCGTCCCCTCATCTATTCCGCCGCCCCCCTGCCGGAAAATGTTTCCGGCGGCTGGATCGCCGACCCCGCCGGTCCCGGTTACGCGCGGCTCTCCGCCGCCGGCGGCTATCCCGCCCCGCACGACGGCGAAATTGTCGAGCTAGTCCCCGACCAGCCGCTTGTCCCCGGCCTTCATCAAAAGCAGAACCTCCTCGCCGCCGGCCTTGCCCTGTACGGCTTAGGTTCCCCCCCCGAAGCAGTCAGGGAGGGCCTTGGCTCTTTTCCCGGCGTCGAGCACCGGCTGGAACTGTTCCACCAGGCCGGCGGCATTGATTTTTACAACGACAGCGCGGCGACCATCCCCGAAGCCGCCGCCGCCGCACTCGAAGCCCTCGGTTCCCGCAGGGAATCAGGCGGCGAGCTGATCCTCGTTGCCGGCGGCGCGGACAAAAACCTCGATTTTTCGCCGCTGGTTCGCGCGGCGCCGAGGGCAAAAGCCATCGTCCTCCTTGACGGCACAGCCAGCGCTGTACTGCGCGCCCTGCTTGCCGATACCGGCGCCGCCGTCCACGGCCCCTTCGACTCGCTGGAAAAAGCGGTGACAGTCACCCTTGCAATGGCGCAGCCGGGCGACCGCGTGGTTCTTTCCCCCGGCTGCGCTTCTTTCGGGATGTTCCTTAACGAGTTCGACCGCGGAAAACAATGGAAGGACACGGTCAAGAGATTATCAACGAATAGCGCGAATAAACGCGAATAATACAAATGCTAATCTCCGGTTCCCCCTTCGTTTACATTCGTGTCATTCGTTGACTCTTTCTTCCATGTGTTTATGATAATTGAGTAATGGACATAGAACTGCTACAGGAGCGGGCGCGGATCATCCGGCAGGTGCGCGCTTTTTTTGACGACAGGAATTACCTCGAACTTGACACTCCCTTGTTGTCGCCCGACCTTATCCCCGAATCCTGCCTCGAGGTTTTTGAAACCCGCCGCATTTCTCCCGCCGGTGACCGCCACAATGTGGCGCAGTCACCTTTGTGGCTTATCCCCTCGCCCGAAATATGGATGAAAAAAATCATCGCCAAGGTTCTCGACGAGAACCAACACCCCGTCAGCGTCTACCAGATATGCAAGTGTTTCCGCAACGGGGAATCTTCGGGTTTCCTGCACAGCCCCGAATTCACCATGCTGGAATACTACACCATGAACGCCCATTATCTGGATTCGCTTGCAATCACCGAGGATCTGTTCACATCCCTGTCACCGGAATACCGCCAGCCCTTCGAGCGGCTTACCGTGGCACAGGCTTTTGCCCAATACGCGGGGTTTGACCTATTCGAGGCGGCGGCACAGCCCGGCGCGCTGGAAGTCGAAGCCCGCCGGCTGGGTCTGGAACCCCCCGCCGGCATGAAGACCGCCGAACTCTACGATGTAATTTTCATCCATGCCGTCGAACCCCGCCTCAAACAAACGCGCCCGGTCGCCCTTTTGGACTATCCGGCCTTTGTCCCCTGCCTCGCCCGCCGCAGCGCAGGCGGTACAACCGTCGAACGCTGGGAGCTGTACTGGAACGGCATCGAGTTGGCAAACTGTTTCTCCGAGGAAACCGACCCTGCCCGCGTGCGGGAGTTTTTTGAAAGCGAGGCCGCCGCCAAAGAACGGCAGGCAGTGCGCCACAACGTCGACCACGATTACTGGAAACTCTTTCAGGGCGGCTTCCCCCACTGTTCCGGCGTCGCCCTCGGCCTCGACCGCCTCATCATGGCGCTCCTCGGCCGCTCCACCATCGACAGCGTCCTGCCGTTCCCGATGGGGTAATTTCGGAAGACAGCGCACGGTTCCAGGCACCGCACGGGTGAAAGGCTTCCGCTTGGGCGGCACTTTCATTAAAATCGAGCAATGGAATTGCTGCTGGTTATTCTTGCCTTTGCGCTGCTTGTAGCCGGGGTTCTGGGTGCGGTGCTTCCGATTTTACCGGGTCCTCCCTTGTGCTTTATTGGCCTTTTGGTACTGCAATGGAGCGGATTCGCCGGTTTTTCCCCCGCGTTTTTATGGGGATGGGCGGGCATTGCCGCGGCTGTGACGGTGATGGACTTTTTTCTTCCGTCATTAATGGCGAAGTGGTTTGGCGGCTCCCGGGCCGCCGCTGTCGGCTCGTTTGTGGGACTCCTTGTGGGCATATTCTTTTTCGCGCCGTGGGGAATGCTTTTTGGATCGTTTTTCGGCGCTTTTTTTGGCGAACTGTACCACAACCGCGCCAACGGCATCAGGGCGTTCAAAGTCGCACTGGGCGCATTCCTCGCATTCATTGTCGGCTCGGGAGCCAAACTCATCGCAGGCTCCATGATGCTGTTCTACGCCGTCAAGTCGCTTTTGTAACCGCCGCCCAAACCGGTGACAGTCATGCTTGCGTTTCCTGACTTCTCGGTGGAGCGTGTTCTTTACACCTACAGCGATTCGATGGCTTCGGCTGAAAGGCCGGTTATGGAGTGAATTCTGTCGATAGAGTCACCCAGTGCCTTCATCTTCCGTGCGATTTCCTCAATGCCTTCGGCTTTTCCTTCCAGTTTTCCTTCATGGCGCATGGTGTTCATATCGTAAATACCCATCTGCCGCATCTCGTAGGCACGTATCGCTTCAGCGTCACCGGTTACATATACCATCCGTTCGTCAGCCCTGTGTATCGCATCATCCATCTTCTTCACCTCCTCCAGCAGCTCAGGCGGACTGCCCCGGTCAAAATATGCCAGCCATCGGTGCAACGGTTCGCCCACTATGTCCTTTTCTCTTAGCCTCCGCCATTTTACCATATCAAGATAGTGAATTTCCAGCACGTCCGTCAGTATAAGTGTTGTCTCCCTGTCCTCCCGCAGGTGAAAGACCGTGTGGAATTTTTCAGTATTCAGAAACTCGAAGTCGACAATGTTGATGGCAATGACTTTCGCCAGATCAATGTAATCCTGCCCCTCTTTGAGCCCTGCGGCATATTCTTTACTCCAGTAGAAGAGGCTTCGTTTGTCCATGTTCCGCAAATTCCGCAGTTGGACTTCGATGTTGACCCTGCTGCCGTCCTGTAGTTTCGCCCGAACGTCGAGGATACTGGCCTTGTCGCCCAGGAATTCTGCGGAGAACGTCCTGTTTTCGATGATTTCAACTGAAACGAGCCGTTCGTTTCCGGATCGTTCAGTACCGCATTGAGGAAGCCCAACAGTTGGACTTCGTCGCCCTTTTCACCGAATACCTTGAGAAAGAGGTAGTCGTTGAGAGGGTCAAACCGCACAGGCGGCTCAGGTTTGTGTAATGTTTTCATACCCTTAATGGGGTGCGAATGGGTGTTTTGCATTACTGCATACGAAGATTTTCTCAAAAATTTCGCTAAAGTTTGCCGCCTTTTACGCCGAAAATAAGAAAGGTTCGTTGTGTCCCTGCGGAAATTCCGCGGTTACTGCGGCGGAGACGGCAAGCCAACCAAAGGCAAGGATGCCTTTGTACATATTCAAGGAGGATCTATATGATCATTAACCACAACCTGAGCGCAATGTTTGCGGACAGGTCCCTCAAGGTTACCCAAGTTTTCCTTAACAAAGACATGGAAAAACTCTCCTCGGGTCTGCGCGTGAACCGCGCTGGTGACGACGCTTCCGGCCTGGCCGTATCCGAGAAACTGCGGGCGCAGATCCGCGGCCTCAACATGGCCTCGTTCAACGCCGCCAATGGCATTTCCTTCATCCAGGTCAGCGAAGGCTACCTCCAGGAGAGCGAAGATGTTATTCAGCGCCTCCGCGAGCTGTCTGTCCAGGCCGCCAACGGCATCTACAGCGATGAAGACAGACTGTATATCCAGATCGAAGTTTCCCAGCTTGTGGCGGAAGTCGACCGGATCGCGAGCCATGCCCAGTTCAACGGCATGAACATGCTCACCGGCAGATTTGCCCGCGCAACCGGCCAGAATGTCCCCACCGCTTCCATGTGGTTCCACATCGGCGCGAACATGGATCAGAGGACACAGGTCTACATCGGCACCATGACTGCTGAAGGACTCGGCATCCGCGATGTCGGCGATGGTTCCTTCATCAGCCTGGAAACCCCCGAGAGCGCCAACAGGACCATCGGCGTCCTGGACGCAGCCCTCAAAGTCGTCAACAAACAGCGGGCAGACCTCGGTGCCTACCAGAACAGGCTCGAGCACGCCGTCCGCGGCCTTGACGTCGGGGCGGAAAACATGCAAGCGGCTGAGTCCCGCATCCGGGATACCGACATGGCCAACCAGATGGTCAGCTATGTGCGGAACCAGATCCTCACCCAGTCAGGAACTGCGATGCTGGCCCAGGCCAACCAGAGGGGTACTTCGGTATTGCAGCTTTTGCAGTAATGTAGTATAATTTCCTTTAGAGGGGAGTCCCGACGCGGAAAGCGGACTCCCCCCTTTGGAACATTACTGTCGTTTGAAAAGCAAAATACAGAGTATTTTGCAAGACTTGTGAGGGAACTGACAAAGTTCCTGAGCAAGTTCGTCAACTGTGTTGACGCTTGTTCTTTGACAAACACCTTCCGTTGAAGCGCGGAGCGGCGCGGAACGCCTATTCTTCGTTGTAAGGATGGCCGTTTCGCTCCGTATTGCGGTAATTTTGAGGATGGCGGCGCGAAACCCACCCTTCAAAAAAACCGTTTCCGCGGCGCGGCTCTGGCATGGATCGCCGGAGCATTTCAACTCATGGAGGGTAATATGATAATTAATCACAACATGAGCGCTATTTACGCCGATCGTCAGCTCGGCGTAACGCAGTTGAACATTTCCAAGAGCATGGAAAAGCTTTCATCCGGTCTGCGGATCAACCGCGCCGGAGACGATGCTTCCGGGCTTGCGGTTTCGGAAAAACTGCGCAGCCAAATTCGCGGCTTGAACCAGGCTGAGAAGAACATCCTCAACGGGGTGTCTTTTATCCAGACCAGTGAAGGCTACCTTCAGGAAACAGCAGATGTGCTGGGCCGGATCCGTGAGCTGGCTGTTCAGTCGGCAAACGGCATCTACACCGAGGAAGATCGTATGATGATCCAGGTGGAGGTATCGCAGCTGGTACGGGAAGTTGACCGCGTTGCAAGTCATGCCCAATTTAACGGCATGAACATGCTTACCGGGGCTTTTGCCCAGGACGGCAGCAGGATTATGCAATTCCACATTGGTGCCAACATGGATCAGAGTGAACGGGTCTATATCGGCACGATGACGGCTTCAGCACTTGGCCTGAATAGCGCGCAAGGGGAAGAGGGTACTATTTCCATTGCAACTGTCGAGGACGCAAACCTGAGTATCGGCGCTGTGGACAGCGCATTGAGGCAGGTTAACCGGCAGCGGGCGGACCTTGGCGCCTACCAGAACCGCTTCGAAATGGCGGCTCAGGGCGTTGCGGTTGCGGCGGAAAATATGCAGGCAGCGGAATCCCGCATTAGGGACGTGAACATGGCTTCCGAAATGGTGACCTTCACCAAGGAAGCAATCATGAACCAGGCAGGAAGCGCAATGCTGGCCCAGGCAAATGTACGGACACAGTCCGTGCTGCAGCTCCTTGGCTAACAGCTGACAGACTAACAAGCCGCATTGCGGCGATTGACCATTGCGTAAGAAGAGGCTTCTGGATGTCGCCTTTTGTACGCGGGGACGGAGAAGCTCGCGCCCTTCCCGTCCTTTATTTAGCCAATTAGTTATTCAGAAACGTTTGTTTTTGAATGACTATCATACAATGAGCCTTGCCATGGAGGGCGGGGCTAAAAGCTGCAAGAAGGAAATGCAGCCATTACCAGGGAGGTACACTATGAGCATATCTATCTCAAGCGTTGGTACCAGCGTCAGCTTTGCCCCGGCGCTGGACCTTCCGGCGGAAACGCAGGCACGAGCTGCGGCACGGCGGGCAGCCGTTGCTCAATTCGCAAATTCTTTGCCGGGAAACAGCAGGCAAACGGATTCCAAGCCGCAGGAAATCAGAAAAGTAGCGGCAGACATCGAGAGCGTCAGCCTGACTTTCAACAAAAAACTCCAATTCGTAGTTGATCAACAGTCTAAGGAAGTAATTGTCAAGGTCATCGATAAAGAGACCGATAAGGTGATTAAGGTGCTTCCACCCGAAGAGCTCCAGCGGCTGCACAGAAAGCTCAGGGAGACCATCGGGGTTTTGTATAACGAAACGGTGTGAAATACAGGGTGCCGGGGCACAAAGTGCCAGGGCATTATTTCACACCGGGCACCAGGTGCCACGCCGGGCGCCAAACCACCGCGATAAATACATAGTTCCGGCTGACTGTTTGGCGATTCGGCTAGTGGGGGGGATTGGTCAGGTCGTATGTCAGATGTTTACGTACCGGGTGTAAATAGCCGGTTCAATACCGAAAAACTCATAGAAGACCTGATGAGGCTGGAACGCCTCCCCAGAGACCGCACCGAAAAAAACATCGACAGCCATGAAAGCCAAAAAACCTACTGGCAGGATTTGGGCCGCCGCGTAACATCGCTGCGGGAAAGCGCCCGAATGCTGTATTCTTTCCAAAATCCCTTTAACGAACGCACCGCTTCTTCTTCCGACGAAAATGTCATCACGGCGGCGGCAACCAGGGAGGCCGCCGAGCAGGACTACCGTTTTTCCGTTAAACAGCTTGCCCAGGCCGACCGCTTCCTCTCCCCTCCCCTGGACGAAAAAACCAGAGTAGAGGCGGGAACCTACACATTTACCGTGGGCAAGGACGAGGTTTCCCTGAATTTCAGGGGCGGCAGCCTGCGGGAATTTGTCGACGCGCTGAACCGCCGCGGACGCGACAAAATCGGCGCGAGCCTTATCACGGTGCGGCCGGGCAGCAAATCGCTGCTTCTGGAATCAAAGGTAACCGGGGCAGAAAACCGCCTTGGCTTTTCAGGCGACGCCGCGCAGCTTGCCGTGCAGCTGGGCCTTGTCGAGCCGGTAAACGATTCCCGCAGGGAATTACCCATTGCGGAAAACAGCGTCAGGGAAACGGCCGCGGCCGGCGGCCTTGCCGCAGCAGAGGCTATCGTGATAAACGACGGCGTTCTGAAACTTCCGTCCTTTACGGCGGCCGCGATCCCCTTCGGCCTGAACGTGGATCCGGACACCCCCCTTGTATTGAAAATCGAAACCTCAACCGCCATAAAAACGGAAGCGTCCTTCGCGCTTCCCGTGCCTCCGCCCGGCCCAGGCATTCCCTCTTCCGGGTCTGTCAGCTACGGAGGCGTCACCGTTGAAAATATCCCCTCTGCCACGCCCCTTCCCGAATGGACTCCCCCGCCCCCGCCGGAAAGGCTGGACAACCTTGCCGTCCTTTCACTGACTTTTTCCGACGGCTCAAAGGCAACGCTCGAACCGATCACCGACACGGGGGCATTTGTCGTGCGGGAATTTAACCTTGCCGAAATTGCCGGCGGTAAAACCATTACCGCCCTGAACATAGAGAACGCCAACACCCACCGCGACATTTCCGTGCGCGCCGTGGAAGTGTACGATCCGCTGGCGGCGGGCGGGAACTACAAGCCGGTTAACGCGGTTTCCACCGCTCAGGACGCCGTAATATCGATGGAGGGGATTCAAATGATACGCCCCTCCAACACGATCAACGACATTATCCCCGGCGTTACCATAACGGCGCGGGGCGTTTCGGAAAGACCGGTTCGGCTTAACGTGCAAACCGATCGCGAAGCGGTTATGAACGCGATTCTGACCCTCGTAGGCACCTACAACCTCCTTATGGCCGAGCTTAATGTACTGACACGGACAGACCCGGCGGTAATCGACGAGCTGACGTATCTTGATAAAGACGAAGCCGAAGAAATGAAAAAGCGGCTGGGGGCGTTTTCCGGAGATTCGTCATTGGCGCAGCTGCGCAGCAGTTTACAGAGGATTACCTCATCGCCCTACCCCACCGATATGGAACGGGATCTTTCCATGCTGATTCAGATTGGAATTGGGACCAATACACGGGGATCCGGAGGAACAGGCTACACCCCTTCACGGCTGAGGGGTTACCTGGAGGTTGACGACAAGGCGCTGGAAGCCGCCATTGAGCAGAGCCTTCCCGCAGTACGCCAGTTGTTCGGGTCGGATACCACCGGCGATTTGCTGGTCGATACCGGCGTCGCCTTTAACCTGGAAAGCCTTGCAAGGCCGTTTGTGGAGACCGGCGGCATCATCTCCCTAAAAACAGGAACCATCGATTCAAGGATAAGCCAGGACAGGCGCCGCATCGAGACGATGGACCGTCAGCTTGCCGCGAAGGAAGCCGAACTGAAAATCCAGTACAGCCGCATGGAAAGCGCGTTTGCCCGCATGGAGCAAATGACCAATTCGCTTGATAACTTCAGCCGGCAGAACACCAATAACAGGTAATGATGAGAATACAGATAAACGGCGTTGACGCCGACATCCGGCCGGAAACGGAAAAGACCGTGGGCGAAATTCTCTGCGCCATGGAAGCGTGGCTGGTGGATTCCGGATTCCGCCTGAGCGGACTGAGTATCGACGGCAAACTGATCGGCGCCGGCGCCATGGAAGATTGTTTTTTCAGGGACATCGGCACGATAGGTACGCTTGACATCAGAACCAGCCCCCTGAGCCAGCTTATTGCGGACGCCTTGTGCAACACGCTGCAGGACATTGAGGCATTCGAGGCTGCCGGCTTTGAGGAAAAAAGCACATTCGCCGTACATTGGAAGGAAACCCCCGAAGCCCTCCTGCTTGCCGAACAAAGCCCCGATTTTTTTAACTGGACGCTCAAAACTTTTTCCGGCGAGGGTTCCGGCACCAAAATACTCCGCTCGCTTGCCGAAGAACGGTTTCGGGAACTTGAGGATCCTGTCGGCGAGATGCGCCGCACCCGGCAATTGGTCAGCGAAGTTTGTTCCCGCCTTGAGCAGTTCCCCCTGGACATCCAGACCGGCAAGGACGCGAGGGCAGCCGAAACGGTGAACGCCTTTTCCGGCATCGCCGAAAAGGTTTTCCGCCTGTTCAATGTTCTCAAGATGGAAGGTTTTCCGGTAGGTGAAATTATGGTGGAAAAAACACCCATCACCGACTGTATATTGGAATTCAGCGAAGCCCTGCGAAATCTGCTCGCGGCCTATGAGCAGAACGATACGGTTCTGGCAGGAGACATCGCCGAATATGAAATGGCCCCCCGGCTGCGGGATTTGCATACCGCTGTTATAAATGCGATAATAGGAGGATAGTATGAACAGCATTCCGGCATTTTTTGACACACTGCTTCTGCGATCCTACAATGTGTCAGAGTTCTGGCGGCAAAGCGGGAACAGAGGCAATGAAGTGGTATTCTTCGTCGTCGGAATCGGGATACTGGTAGTTGTCCTGATTATTTACAATACACTCAAAAAAAAATAAGGGCTGTAATAACAGGAGTTTAGTATGAGCTTTTTACCATTGAACATTGCCATGTTTCCATTGCAGGTGTACAATGTTTCTGAATTCTGGAAGTCCAAGCAAAGTCAATCCAATGAAGCGATGTACTTTGTCATTGCCATTGGAATATTGATAGTTACCCTGGTTGTCGTAAATCTTGTAAGAGACAAAATGAAAAATTCAAGCCCCGGCGGAACGCAAACCGGAAGCAGCGGTGCAAGAAATTTTTCCATTTTTACCATGAGCAGGATCGCAAACAGCCTTGGCCTGGACAGGGAACAGTCGAAAATGCTTGAGTTTGTGCTGAAAAGCGACGGCGTGACCAATCCCGATCGTTCGCTCAGTTCGCCGAACCTGCTGGACAGGCACTTCAAGCGGGCTTTCCGCCTTATTGAACGGACATCCCGTTCCGACGAAGAAATGAACAGCCGCCTTGCCATTCTCTTTGCCACAAGGAACATCATAGAAACAAACACGGGGACCAGCACCACAACGTCGACCCGGCAGATACCCGATAACTCTGCGGCTGTGCTTACCGTTGGTGAAAAAAACTACCCCATACGGGTAATTACTTCCCGCGGGGACTCCCTTATCGTAGAACACCCCCTGAGCGCTCTTGGCGGCCCCGTACACTTTTCGCGGGGGAGCAAGGTTAGCCTCGCCTTTTTTACCCAAACCAACAAGGGCTTTTCGGTAGAAAGCCGCGTCCTGGGTACTACGGATACCTTGAGCGGCCCTGCTTTGCAGCTGGTACATTCCGGTCAGATTAAACGGCTTTCCAACCGCCGTTTCCGCCGGCGCCAGACGGTTCTCTCCATCAGCTTCTACAGTGTGCATATAGAAGATACCACCGGACGGAAGAAAGACAGAAAAATGGTCGTGGACAAACGGAAACTTTCCGGAAATATTCTGGATATTTCCATCGGCGGATGCTCAATAAAATCCAGCGCGCCGCTCCAGACCGGACAGCGGCTTAAAATCGAATTTACCCGCGAGGATAATTCGATCGTCGTCGCCCTGGGTGAAATTCTGCGGACAGAAAGAGCCGGAGTCAGCACGGTCATGCATGTCAGATTCCTCAAAGTCCCCCGTAAATCACTCAACTCAATAAATGCAATGGTGTACGAGTACGCCGAATAAAGACTGCCGGGAAAGGGGATAGAAAATGAAAGTAATTACCGTTAAAGACATTGTCAGGAAAGATGTACCCATTTACTACCGGCTTTTGTACACCGGGGTTGCGGTAATTGAATTGACAAAAGACCCTCAGGATTTCCGCATTGATTTCAGCATTGAGATCAAGCCGACCGGCCAAAAGGAAATTACCGTGTCTTTTCTGGACGATATAGAATATCCCCTTATCCCCGTTGTTAAGGAATTAAAGACCTATATTGACACCATGCACACCAATGGGACCCTCCCCGACTAAATGCGGAACGTCCTCGCCTGAAGAAACCGAAGCACTGGGACAGAGCATTGGGCGCAGGCTGAAGCCGCCTGCGGTTATTGCCCTGGAAGGCGGCCTTGGCGCCGGCAAGACCTGCCTGGTAAAAGGCATCGCCCGCGGCCTGGGAATTGCCGAAACCATCACCAGCCCGACCTACACGATTGTCAATGAATATCCGGCGGGCAAGCGGGGCATTCCCCTGTACCATATCGACGCATACCGCCTGAACGGCGACGAAGACTTTGAAAACACCGGCGCGGGGGAATGTATCGGCGCAGACGGCGTAGCGATCATTGAATGGTGCGACCGCATACCCCGTTCCATCCCGCCGGACGCTGTACGGATCGGCATTGAAATTTCCGGCGGGCAAAACCGCATATTCCGCATCGAAGGCATGGAGTTCTGTACAATATGAACATTCTGGCGATTGACAGTGCAACAGAAAAATTTTCGGTCGCCCTATGTACCGGCGGGCATACGCTGTCATTTGAATCCGATGCGGATCTGCGCCATAGCGAACTGATTATGGACAGCATCGACGGTTTGTTCAAACAGGCGGCTCTGCGGCCGGAGGATCTGTGCGGTGTTGTGTGCATGGCAGGGCCGGGTTCTTTTACCGGGCTGCGCATCGGCTTTTCCATTGCCAAGGGCCTTGCCCTCTCGCTGGGCATTCCTTTCGCGGCGATTTCCACTCTCGACTGCATGGCGCGGCCATTTCGCGCCCGGCCTGGAATTGTCGTACCTGCGATTGACGCGAAGAAGAAGGCTTTTTTCTGCGCCCTGTACCGTAAAGGGGAAAAGCTCTGCCCCGATATGGACGCGCAGCCTGCGGAAATTGCCGGCGCAATAGCCGGCAAGCTTGCCCCGGAATCACCGCCGGAACAGGTATTGCTTGCCGGGCCGGGCGCGCAGATGCTGTACGACGCGCTGCCGGACAGATCCGGCATTGCGATGGCAGAGCCGCACTGGGGAAACGCCGAAACACTGCTGGAAATAGCCCTTGAAACGCAGATACTGAATCGCAGCAATATCGACTATTCATGCGGCCCCGAATACATCCGCAAAAGCGACGCGGAACTAACAAGAGAATCAACGAATTACACGAATGAACGCGAATAAATCAAAGAATTAGGGTTCGTTGTTCGGATAATAATAGTACTCCCCTATTCTCCCCATTCGTGCTAATTCGCGCCATTCGTTGATCAGAAATATTCCTAACCATTCCTGAATTCACGTTCCATTTCGCGGTTAAGGTCGCGCTCGCGAATGTCGGCGCGTTTGTCGTAGGATTTTTTTCCCTTGCACAGGGCCAGTTCCACCTTTACCCTTCCCTTCTTGAAGTAAAACGACATGGGGATAAGCGTGTAGCCTTTTTCCTCAACCTTGCGGTGAATACGCTTTATCTCGTCGCGGTGCAAAAGCAGGCGCTTTCTGCGGCCGGGATCGTGATTGAATACCGATGAAAAGGGATTCTCCGCGACATTCAGGGAACGCAGCCACACTTCGCCCCCCTGAACTTCCGCCCATGCGTCGGGAAACGATATTTTTCCGTCGCGGAACGATTTAACCTCGGTGCCCAAAAGTTCTATGCCGCACTCGTAGCTGTCGTCAACCGAATAATCGCGGCGGGCCTTGCGGTTAACGGCGATAATTTTTACGCCTTCGGCCATTTACGGACTCTTGGCTGTGCGGGCGATAACCGGGCGGAAGAAGACAAAGGGAGAGCAGCTTTCCGGCGGCAAAAATGCCCTTGTTTCCACGGTGACCGGGCCGGCTGCATTCAGCCAGGAACCGCCGCGCACGCAGCGCTGGGGAGAGCCTACGGCGGCCACGGCTTTCGCCGGCGCTTCCAGAAAAGGCAGGGGGGAATAGGGGTCGCCGCACCATTCCCAGACGCTGCCGAAGCCGCCCCAGGACGGCGCCGACTTCGCGGCGAATTCCCATTCGGCCTCGGTGGGCAGCCGAATCTCCCAGCCGGCGAATGAAGCCGGCAACTTGCCGGAAAGCCATTGGCAAAAAGCCTGCGCCGCGTGCCACGACAGTGCGTTTGCTCCCGCCGCCATCCGGCTGCCGCCCGCGTTGCTGCCGAATTCCGCCATATATTCATCGGTGATAAGCCCCTGCTGCACCAGAGCTTCCCGCTGATCCGCTTTCCAGCGGGGGTTCGCGTCAAGAAAATCTTCCCAGGCGGGAACAGGAACCACCGTCGCGCAGATCAGGAAAGGATCGATTGCCACCGGGTGGGGAAATGGCTGCCCCTGCACCAGAGTGCCCCCGCCTGCCGCGGCGAATAAAAGACCGCCCACCCGAATCTGGTTTACCCCGGCCGTGATCGATTCCCCCGGCGGGCCGGAAAGCGATTCCGCGGCGATAATGCCGGCAAACGCGGCAAGCTGCTGCTGGTACCAGGCGGAGGAAACCAGCGTATTGACCGATTCCGCCGGAAGGGTATCGGCAAGCCAGAGGGCGCCGGCAAGCGAGGATGATAAAAAACCGGCAATATCACCGGCCGAGCGCGCAATACCCAGCGGAGAGGGAGGCAGGGCGCCCGAATCGGCAAGGAATTTCGAGCGGACAAGGTCGCGCAGGGCGGCGCGCGTTACGGCAAAACGGGCCGCGGCGGCGATTATTTCCCCGGCTTCCGGTGCGGCGGCGGCGGCTCCGATACGGTAAACCCCATCGCCAAGATCCTGCGGGATCTGCCAGGCCGCCGTCGCCTCGCCGCCAAAGCTCCACGCCGCATAGCTTGCGGCGCCGGCGGCGAGTACAGCCAGCGGATCCGCCGCGGAAAGGTTAATGTGCAGATTATAGCGGCGGGGAAACCATTTCGAGGCGAACAGCCGCCCAGGAACTTCGCAATTAACCGGAGAGGCCGCAAAGCCCGGCAGCGCCGCCTCCATAACGCGGCTGCCTTTGGGAACAAAAACCCTGCATGGGGAACTTCCCGCGTACACGCCGTCTACCCGCAGGGCCGCCCCGGCGGGGTCGCTGGTAAAAACAACCAGTGAACCGGGCCGGACAATGCCCGGGTACAGCAGCAGGAAAAAACCAACCAGCACAATGACCAACGAATACAGCACGGCAAGGTACACGCCGGGACGCATACCCCCAAACGGCACGAGCCGTACCTGGTCTGCCACTTCGTTGGTTTTTTCAGAGGTTTTTTCCCGCATGGGGCATTGTAGTCCGGCGGCGGCAACTCCGTCAACGGTGCCAGGCACCAGCGCTGCCGGTGGGGTAGCCGGAAAAAACCCACGCTACATGCAGCGCAGGTGCCTGGCACCAGCGCGCAAAAAAAGGCTGCCCGTGGGCAGCCTTTTTAATGGCGTAACACGCGGAGGTGTTACCGTGGCGCGCTGTTAGAAAGCAATTGGTATTTCTCCGTAGGTTTCAAAGAAATACTGGCCGCCGATAACCTCATCCCAGTTATCGTAATTGCCCAACCGGATATTATCGTCCTGATACCTGAATCCCGCGGCACCAGAGTGGGGGGCAATAAAGAGGAACTTAACCCCTTCAGGATTGTACGTGTAACTGCTATCCAGCGTGATTTCGAGCGTATCCCAGGGATTCAGATTGTCAGGATCGATTGTAAGACCAGCACCTAACCAAGTAGGAGTATCATAATCTTCGAAGGAAGATTTTGGTACCACCTTCGCAATACGAATGTAGACTACTTCTTCAGTCGGATCAAAATGCATTTCGTCCAAGGGGCGATACGCTATCTTGAAGTTCCGGTTGAACGCCGCCATATCCGCAAACGCCATGGGCAGGAAGGAATAATTGTGGGGGGAGGTTCCCACATCGTCGTCTATTATCGGCAAGAACTTTAGGTGCAGTACCACATTCCTGCCGTTTTTGTCGGCGGTCACCATGTAGGCGGGGTCTGTATCGGGTGCCATTATTGGGCCTGTATGAAAAACGAGGTCTTCGTTTTTCTTGATTTGGGAAACAGCACCAAAAGCTTCATTGCCATTGAAGATTGCACCGCCATCTGTGCCATGAACACTTCCCCCAAGAGCCAGTACCTGAATTGTCTGCCTGCCGCCGTAGTAGCTCGCCGTTGTCTTCAGATAGGCCGCGCCGGACATTACCACGCGGTAGGGCGTGTACTTTTCCGGGGTAATAGAATCGATTTGCACCCATGCTTCGGTAGCATCGGCATCCACCGAGAAGGTAACGCCGGTAACCCGTACCCAACTGTTGCTGCTGAAGTTGAATCGTTCCAGCCGGAAATTACCGACCAGGGTATTCAGGATTTCCTCCTGGTACTCAGCCGCCTTAGTGGTAGTGGTAAATATCGAGAAATCGGCAACCCTAAGATCTTCCCAGGTTATATCATCACCATCAACTGAATCGCCATCGTCAAAGTCCGGTGCGTAGACACTGAGTTCCCAGTACTTGTTCGCCGGCGCGCTAAAACCAGGTTCGTTGGCAGTACTGGCACCGGTAAATGTCACATAGTGGTACTTGCTGGTATAGAAAGTGCCATCACTGGCGACGGCCCTGCCGTTGTCTCCAACCCAATCAACCCGGTTCCCGTTGGAATAGGTATACGCATTGAGGTTCAGGCGCATCAGACAGTTATCCCTTTCGGCGTCGTCCGGTATTTTTATTACGATGATCTCTTTTTTTCCGGCACCATCCGGTATCATCTCCCTTCTTTCGAATGTAAAATCAAATGCCCGCGTACTGCTTACGGTCGAGGCAACAGAATCGTCCTGGGACCCGCCCCCAGGATTTAGTTCGTACGTATGGAAACTGATAAGTTTCGCCAATTCCGCCTGTATTTCGCTGTTGCTTTTCCTGAGAATATCCGCATCGACGGGGAACTCAATCCGAATCTCCCTCTTTGCGGGATCCAAACCGGAGACAAACTGAGGAAAAGTAATGATTGTCAAATTAGTTGATGAACTAAAAGCAAGCCCATTGACGGTGAATTCGATTTCTGTATCGGCCGGATTATTAGCATTACCGAGCAACCCGATATCAAAGTCGGAAAATAGCTCGCCCCAGTTGGGATCGGTTAGCTCCGCTTCGGGGACGGGGCAGGAAATTATCGCCAAAGCCGCCATCAACGCGAGGGCGGCGAAAACCATTCGTTTTTTCATCTGCGTTCTCCTTACTTAAAACTTAAAGGTAAACAGGACGTTAAAATTCGCTACGTCCACATCAAAGATACCCTGGCCCTCGGTGGTAAATCCGCCGCTTACCAAAAGATCCACGGCGATTCCCTCGGTAAAGTAAAACACAAAACCGCCGGAGACAACGCCCGTCAGCGGCGCCCAGGTGTTCGAGGAAACAACGGTATCCTCCACAGTGGTCTGGGCAACTGCTTTTGTTTCAGCGTCTTTCACGCCCCCCGTATAATGGGATGTTGTAGTTATACTTCCGGAGCCGTTGGGCGTTATTTTCTCAACCCGGTTGAAAACCGCGAAGGGTGTTAGGGACAGACCGGCATTAACGGTAAAGCGGTTGGGGATAAGCGCATAGCTGGCCCCCGCGGCAAGTTGGGCGGAAAAGGAGGTCTCGGTCATTTCCCAAAGGCCGTCGTTGGTGCGGGTTTGTAGTTCTGCTGTTGTATTCGGCACACTGGGTAAAAAGGAGACCGTATCGGTAACATTAATTTCTTCCGAATAGGAATCCACCGACTCGGTGTGGATACGAATGGGAAGTTTGGCGGCAAAACCCAGCTTAAGGCCGCCGACCGGCTCGCCCGCGATTCTGAACGAAGGGGTAATGGTATGGTATGCCTCGGTGACATCCTCGAAATAAACGGTGGAAACGGTCTTGGATTCGGTACGGTCCATGAACCGTTCGGTTTTTGTGTAGTTCTCTGCTGCCACCCATGACACCCTCCCGTCGGCGGTGCCGCTTTGACCGGGTACGTCGTAGTCGTTGCTGTAGACCGGCGCGAAAAGGCCGTAGCTCAGGCCGACCGTCATTCCGGTTTCCCCCTTTTTGGGAAGGTCGAGGTACGCGCCGACCGCAAGCTGGGGCGCCACATAGCCGTTACTGAACCCTTCGTAGTTTGTTTGATCCAGGTTTGCCCCACCCCAGGGAGTGGTATGCTCATAAACACCAAGGTTAAGCTCACCCTTCATGTTGAGTATCTTGCTTTCCTGGTAAATATCCAGGCCAAAATCCACAAACGGCCGCAAGTTCAATTCGCCAATGGCAAAGTTAGAACCCCAGCCAATCATCGGCATGACATGGCCGCCCACTGCCGAATATTCGTCAATCTCTTCTGTATATGTGGTGGTGTCCGCGACGAAATCTTTTGCAACGATATAGGTATGATCTTCGGGGCCGCCGTGCTGGTTCTGGGTCATGGATTCAAAGAAGCCAATCTTGATTCCCTGGCCGGCAATGCCGATTAAAAATTCAAACTGGTTGGTGGAATTCAGCCACGAACCGTCGTATATGGTTGTTTCTGTTTCGGTCTCTTTTGCTCCGGTAGTAGTATTATACGTGGCAATTATATTGCTGGTAACATCGCCGCCGGTTTCCTGGGCTATGTTGCCGTTGTACCATGCGCCCAGGTAGAGTGCGCCGAAGCGTGTGGCAAAACCAAGGTTCCCTGCGGGAATCATGTCGTTTGTCCAGGCACCATGATTGGGATCCAGGTTCATGCTCTTCCGGTACGATGGAACGGCGCCCAGAAAACCAAACCACTTGTTAAATTCCACACCGGAATAGTAGTGATAATCCATGGAATCATCGACATCGCTTCCGAACAAGCCGGCGGTTGCCCGTGCGGTATTGGAGACCAGCTCCGCCGGCGCCTCCTGCACTACCTGGGCGCCCAACGGTACGGCCAAGGCGATAACGGCGATAAGCGCCATTATCCTGGAAAATTTACCCATATTGTATCTCCTCCGTAATAAGATGCAGGGCACTGCCCCGGAAGCGTCCTCCTTTTTAAGACGACCATCTTCTATAATCTTATATTTCACCCCCGATTCATAAAATTGTCAATACGGTAACGGCGAAAAACTGCCTGTTTTAGTCTTTTTTGCGCCGCCGGCTGGCCGGGTGGCGGCTTCCCCAGGCACCCTTCCGCGTGGTATGCTGGGCAAATGGCCGGCACGCAGCTTGATTTTTTTGACCGTCTTCAAAGCCTGAGCGAGGCGTTTCTTACGCGGCGCAGGCGGATTCGCCGGATCAAAAAAGAAAAACAAAAGGCGAAGAATCCCGTGCTGGACTGGATTGAGGCTTTTGTCTGGGCCGCCGGAATGGTGCTGCTGGCAAATCAGTATCTTTTACAGGCCTATGTTATTCCCTCCGGCTCGATGATCGACACCCTGCTTATCGGCGACCGGGTGTTTGTCAACAAACTGGTCTACGGGCCGGAACTGCTGCCCGGCCTGGCCAAGCTGCCCGGTGCCTTCAAACCGAAAAGAAACGACATTATCATTTTTGAAAACCCTTCGTACATTTCGCGGGGGCCGGTTTTTGACATTGCCCAGCGGGTGATCTTTATGCTGACGATTTCGCTGGTAGACATCGACCGGGACGAAGCCGGGCAGCCCCGCGCGCATTTTTTAATCAAGCGGGCTGTGGGAATGGGCGGCGACCGCTTTGTCATGGAACGGGGCGAGATGCAGATTCTTTTTTCCGGCGACGACCGCTGGACGGACGAGCGATCATACGCACAGGAGCGCGGCTGGGGGCACAGAATCAGCCGCCTTATTGATGAGGGGCAATACCCGGCGATGGAAGCGGCCGGAAGAGCCGCCGCGTGGCAGGACATTGGACTGCCCGTACCCCAGCGGCTGCAAACGGCGATAGAGGCGGCAAACGGTATCGGCGCGCCGGATTACCTTGCCCTGGAACGGGCGCGGCTGGAAACCCTGCGCGGGGCGGTACCCCACAACCGCCGCTATGCGGAACTTTTGGCGCGGCATTCGCTGGGCTGGTATGTTCCCGAAGGCAGGATTTTTCCCCTGGGCGACAACCGCGACAATTCGCGGGACGGGCGCTACTTTGGGCCGGTGCGCCTTGCAAAGGTGCTGGGCAAGGGGGCGGTTATTTTCTGGCCAATGCGGAGAATGGGGCAGATACGGTAAATGTACAAAAAATCCCGCAAAACCCTTTCGTACATGACTCAAAAACGCGAGCGGCACAAGTTCCTGCGTATTATTGCCATCGTGCTGGCGGCGTTTGTACTGTACAACGCCGCCGCCTCGTTTTTGTTTTCGATTTGGGTTTTGCGCAACAATACCATGCAGCCGGGACTGCGCGCCGGGGATCGTTTTCTGGTGTTTTCCTCGGCGCTGCCCAGGCTTTTTGCCGCAATCGGACAGTCCGGCAACGCGATTCCATTCAGGCGGGGGAGCATTGTTCTGGTTGACCTTCAGGCGGGAAAAAGCCGCAGCTGGCTGCTCCTTGCCGGCGACAGCGCCCTCCGGTTTATTACCGCCCAGCAGTTGAGTATTTTCCGCTCCCAGGAACAACTGCATATCAAGCGCCTGGTCGCCCTTCCCGGCGACGAGATTTACATGAGCAGTTTTGTCCTGCGGGTAAGGCCATCCGGCGATTCCTACCCGTTAACTGAATTTGAACTTTCCGACCGGCCGTATTATCCGGATATTCCCCAGGTTCCCGCCCTGTGGGATGAATCGCTTCCTTTTTCGGGGAACATGGATCTGCGGGTGCTTGGGCCGGATGAATATTTTGTGATTTCCGACGACCGGGGCGTTACCGCCGATTCCCGCGTATGGGGGCCGGTCAGCGCCCGGCAGATAAGCGGCAAGCCGGTGTTCCGTTTCTGGCCGCCCTCGAAGATTGGCCGTCCCTAGCCGGCAATGACTTCTTCGCTGTACATACACATCCCCTTTTGTACAAGCAAGTGTACCTACTGCGATTTTTTTTCGGTACCCGCCGATGAAAACAGGGATTCCGGCCTTTTGGATCATTTTACCGGCGCGGTGTTAGACGATATTGAAGACCAGCTTGCATATTATGGCGTTGATTATGTCCCTTCGGTTTACATCGGCGGGGGAACACCTTCCGTCCTGACAGCGGCCCGCATGGAAAGCCTGTTGGCCGGCTTGCGTTCGCTGTTGAGCCGCATGCGCGAGCCGCCGGTTGAATTCACCGTGGAGGCCAACCCCGAATCCGCCGGTAAAGATTTTCTTGAGGTATGCCGCTCGGGCGGGGTCGGCCGCTTAAGCCTTGGCGTGCAGACTTTCCACGAACCGTCGCGCCGCGCGGTACGGCGCAGCGGCGGGCGCGGGCTGTATTCTAGAGGGCGATGCGCACATGTACTTCGGATCGTCCGGCTGGCTGTCTGTCGTTATCCCGGAACCGATTGAAACATCCGACGGATTCTATACTCTCCCCAGCATCATCCCGTCCCGTTGGATCTACGGCGGTTGCATCAATTCCTGCTGCATGACGCTCAACTGGGCGATAGACCGGTTCTATTCCGCCGAAAAGAAAGAGCTGGGCGAAAAAATATTCGACCTTGTCAATGCGGAGGCACAGGCAGTACCGGCGGGTTCGGATGACTTGCTGGTAGGGCCGTGGCTGGACGGCGAGCAGTGCCCCATCAACGACCTGTACGCGCGGGGCGTATTTTTCAATATGAAACCGCAGCATACGCGGGGGCACTTCATAAATGCCATCTATGAGAGTATTTGTTACAGCATGAAGTGGCAGGCGGAAGATTATACCATCGACACCGGTAAAACGCTCGCGCGCATGGGTGCCAACGGCGGCGGTTCACTTTCCGACCATTGGGTGCAGATACTGTCCGACGTGCTGCAAATG
>Ga0082212_10003803_pt1 | contig 21228 bp, 17 predicted proteins | sample TergutNt197P3_FD_71548 | JGI IMG/M metagenome (GOLD analysis project Ga0082212, IMG submission 71548) | Neocapritermes taracua P3 segment gut microbial communities from Petit-Saut dam, French Guiana - Nt197 P3 | ecosystem: Host-associated > Arthropoda: Insects > Digestive system > Gut ... | reverse complement strand
GCAGTCATGCATATCTTGATTATTACTAAAAAACGAATTATCCTGCATAAATGCGGTTGCCAAGGCTGCAACGCGATAAATGCGGCGATATATGGCGGCTGTCGCATAAAAATAGTTTGTGAGTCTGCGGATTGAAAAAATTCCGCCGTAACAATGCGCGGCGGCGCGCTATCTGAGCGCTGATCCTGAAAAAGATTGCGGGGTTGAAGGCGGTGGGGAAGGATACTTAGAATCAATAGAGCAAGCGATCATTTTGAATATCGAAATGGCAATTCATAAAAAGTATGACAATGACTGCAATGGCAACGAGAAGAGAGCGCAATCGCTGAAATCGCTGGTATCAGGTGTATAATATGTTTAACTGAATTACATATTAGTTATCTAAATTGCGAGTCTCGCGGTAAGGATTGCGGTTTTCGGATTCTGTATATCAAAAACTATTGGGATCATTGGATTTGCGCCTGCTTGGCATGGATGGTATCGTATAAGGAGCAAACTGTGAAGTCTTTTGAAAAGGAGCAGCACAATAGAGCAATTTTAGTGAACAAGGAATATAAGGAGGCGAAAATCAGCTGAACCGATAACGCTGCCAAACGAGTATTCAATGAACAGAGTAAACCGGGAGTGTTACATTTTTTCAGGGGCTGTTACGCCTAAGGTTTCCAGGCAGTTTGATATTACTATGCGAACGGTGTCTGAAAGCTTCAGGCGCGCCAGGAGCAGGGGGGCGGACTCGCCCCTTATTCGGCATGCGTTGTAGAATCTGTGGAACCTTGCAGAAAGCTCGATCACATATCTGTTTATTCGCGAGGGGTCATAATCGCGCGCTGCCATCTTTATTTCTTCCGGAAGCAGCGATATTTGTTTGATCAGCTCCAGTTCCGGCGCGGAGTTGAGCATGCTAATGTCGAGCTCGCTGCATTGAGGAGGGGAGTAGCCGTCCGCAGCCAGCATTGCAATAAGGCTGCATATGCGCGCATGAGCGTACTGCACATAGTAGACCGGGTTCTCACTGTCCTGCCGGACCGCCAGGTCAAGGTCGAACTCGAGATGGCTGTCGGGGCGGGCGTTGAAGAAGAACCTGCAGGCGTCAACCGAAATTTCATCGAGCAGATCGTTTAGCGTGAGCGCTTTGCCTGTGCGCTTAGAAACTTTGACGGTTTCGCCGCCGCGTGTCAGCCGCACCATCTGATAGACCAGAAAATCAAGCTTATCGACATCCACTCCAAGCCCGGGGGCAGACATCGAAGCTTTCATTCGCAGCGCGTGGCCGTGGTGGTCGGCGCCCCATATGTCGACGACTTTGTCAAAGCCTCTTTCAAGTTTGTTACGATGGTATGCGATATCAACGGCGTAATATGTGTAAAAACCGTTAGCGCGTCTGAGGACTTCATCTTTATCCGCGCCCAGATCCATGTTTCTAAGCCAGAGCGCGCCATCTTTTTCGTATGTGAGCCCCGACTCCTCAATTAGTTTCACGGTATTGCCGATAGACCCATTCTCGTGCAAGCGGCTTTCAAGGAACCATTCGTCGAAATGGATGCGATACCGCTCAAGGTGGGCTTTCATCAGAGCTATATTATGCGGGAGCGCGAACGCTATCAGTTTTTCAATGCGCTCGTTTTCCGGCAGTTGCGCAAGTTTGCTCCCTTCGGAGCTGATTATTAGTTTTGCAAGGTCGGTTATATCGTCGCCGTGATACCCGTCTTCCGGAAACGGGTATGACTCATCGCCGAGGCAGTGCTGCATGTACCGCGCATCGATCGACCTGCCAAACAGCTCGACTTGGTTTCCGGCGTCGTTGACGTAAAACTCCCGCCATACGTCAAAGCCGGCTTTTTTCAATATTGACGCCAGCGTGTCGCCAAGCACGCCGCCGCGGGCATTTCCTATTGTCATCGGGCCTGTCGGGTTTGCTGAGACGAACTCGACCATAACGCGCTTGCCTTCACCAACATCCGCACAGCCGTAGTCTTTGCCCATCGACTCGACGTCCCGCAGCACGTCCTTATACCAGTTTTGCGCAAGGACGAAGTTCATAAAGCCAGGCCCCGCAATGGATAGGGAGCTGAAGTAGCTTCCCTCGAGATCGATAAACTCTTCGATGGCTTCTGCGATCTTTCTTGGGGGCAGCTTCAGTTCTTTTGCCGCTGCCATGGCATGTGTCGCGGCATAGTCGCCATGCGTGTTCTCGCGAGGTATCTCAATTGAGCCTGAAAGAGGCCCGCTTCCGGGGAGTACTCCGGCGGCGCGGGCCTTCTGGCATGCTGTGAGTATCAGTTCGTCGATCTGCCTCTTGGCTTGGTCAATCATGTACATTTTTTAGCATCTCCCCTTGTGGGCTCCGCTTATGACGGAGGGCATTGCTGCGTGGTTATGTCGATCTGGAAAAGGTTGCTGCTGACGGAAACGCTATCGACCTCGATGTCGTAGCGGATCTCAAGATGTCCGCCGTCTTCACGCATGTTTTTTGTGATACTGTGAGTATCAATGCCCATCGTGATAGCGCCGAACGGCGTTTCGTAGAGGAAATGATGTTTTTGCTTCTCGGAAAAAATCATATCCGTGTCCGTGCCGTCGCCGCGCTTGAGGACGACGCGGTCCGGCTCGACGTCAAATGTAGTGAGCAGGCCGTCGAACCCGGTCAGTTGGCTTTCTATATAGCTGAATGTCGTTATGCCGTTCTCTCGGGAATACTCGCCGTCGGTCATAAGCTCGAAAGCATCTCCGTCGTGGTCTGCAGACATCAGCGAGCCTTTTATTGATATTGTAACTTTTTTCATGTTATGTCCTTTTATTGTTCAAGCGCGACCTGTTCGACCATACCGTGCACATCGGACTCGAGAAAACGTGAAGCTAGCGTTTCAAACCCTTCTATGCTGTCGGTGACGAAATACTTGATAACTGCCGGCGCGCTGACTGGTGATAGCTTTTGCATTGCAGCGAGTTCATCCGATACCATCTTTGCGGTCTCGGCTCCCGAGTCGATAAGCACGACGCCGGGGCCCATAACTTTCGATATCACATCGCGCAGCAGAGCGTAGTGCGTGCATCCAAGCAGTAGTGTGTCCGCCTCAGACCTGCGTAAATCCGCAAGGTACCTTTCCGCTATGGATAATGCGGCGGCGTCGTCGCCGGATATCATGCCGTCTTCCACTAATGGAACGAATAACGGGCATGCTGCTGAATACACGTGCAGATCGGGCGAGAATTTCTTTATTGCTGTCTCGTATGCCCCGCTGCGGATAGTCGCTTTCGTTCCGATAACGCCTATCTTTCCGTTTTTTGTTTGCAATGAAGCTGCTTTTGCGGGCGCGCTGACGACTTCGAATACAGGTATTTCGCAGGAATGCCCGAATATTTCATACTGCGAGGCTGCCGAACAGACGGTGTTGCATGCTATAACCATTGCTTTGATATTATGTTTCATTAGGAATGCGGCGTCCTGCCGCGCATACTTTATGATCGTTTCGCGCGATCGCGAGCCATATGGGACCCTGCCTGTGTCGCCGAGGTAGATTATGTCTTCCTGCGGCATCAGCTCCGTGAGTCTTTTCAGCGTCGTGAGCCCGCCAAGCCCGGAATCAAAGATACCGATAGGCCTTGTGTCCATTCCGCCCGCCGTTTCTCAGGCTGCAAAGTATTGCGTTGGATCAGCCGCGATCCGCTTCTCATCCGCTGCCTGTTGGATGGCAAGCCGCACAATTCTACCACGCGCGTTATAAAAGCGCAATATTGAAAGTTACTGAATAAATCACAATAAATCACATGTTCCCAGCAAAAACATTGTTCAAGTATTCTTTTGCGGTATCGCTGAGCCTGTGAATTGTCTCGCGCGGGGTGGGCTCTCTTTCGGAATAATGGTAGCGCGGGAAAAAGCGCGACAAATGCAGCGGTATATCCGGGTCAAGCGACGATAGCCACTTTGCAAGCTCCGTTATATCGTCTTCGTTTTCGCCCGGTATCACTAGTGTCGTGACCTCAATATGGCACTGCTTGCTGACAAGCGAAATCGTGTTTAGAACATGCTCGAGCTTTCCTGCGATGTTTTTGTAAAACTCCGGGGTGAAGCCCTTCAGGTCGATATTCATGGCGTCCAGGAAAGGGAGGGCTTTTAACAGCGGGTCCTGTGATACGTAGCCGTTGGTGACAGCGATGTTTAAAAGCCCGGCGCCATGCGCGAGCTTGGCGCACTCGAGCATGTACTCATAGTTGATGAACGGTTCGTTATATGTGTAAGCTATGCCTATGTTTCCCTGCGCGATTGAGCGTTTCGCCAGTGATAAGACGTATTCAGGCTCTACGTAAGTGTCTTCGGAAGGTTCTTTGCCGTAGTCGTAAACCATTGATATTTCGTGATTTTGACAGAAGGGGCAGCGTAGATTGCAGCCGAAGCCGCCTATTGAGAGTATTTTGGTGCCGGGGCGGAACATATATAATGGTTTCTTTTCAATCGGGTCGAGCGCTATGGATGATATGAGACCGTAACCCGCTGAATAGAGCGAGGCGCCGCGGTTTTCGCGTACTCCGCAGAAACCTGCCGAGCCTTCGGCGATGCTGCAGCGATGCGGGCAAAGCAGGCAGCGCACAGAGCTGCTGCCGTCCGGTTCCCAATACATTGATATGCGCTCATTAATTTCCATGTCTTACTCGTGTCGGATGACTTCAAAACGCTCAAGTTTGACCGGCGTACTGTCCGAAATACCCGCTTTTCTGCGCGCGATCGAGATTTGCTCTTCAACTGTGTCGACGCCGTCAAGATTCGGGAGCAGCAGCCCGCGTTTGTTCCCGTGCGTCACTATTACGCCGTAGCGCGTGACGTCAAGGTCGACGGAACTCGAAATGGGTTCTGATGGCGATAATACGTCGACCTTGTATGTTAAGTATGGTAATTCGTAAATTAGCACGGGATCAAAGCGGCTATCGCGCAAGCCTGCAGACACTGCGTTTTGAATGATTTCAGCGGCGATGCAGTCTGTCGTTGGCGCGATAGTTCCGATGCACCCGCGCAGGGAGCCGTTTTTGTATATCGACACGAAAACCCCGGCTCTCCTGCCCGACAACTCGTCAGGCAGGCCGTCGGGCATCGGAAAGCTGCTGCCGTGTTTTATTGCGTGTTCAAGTGAACGGCGGGCAAGGTTACGGTGAACGTCTTCAGTTTTTTGCGTTTCAAGCGCCTCATTCAGCTTGATTTCTTCGTATTTTTCAAGGAAACAGCGCCCGGCGTCAGGCGCTCCCGGCGTAAACGATGCTATCGCGTATCCGACGCCGAACGGGCCCTCGTATGACAGCAGTCTCGCATCGACTTTTTTACGGTCGAAACAGCCGGCGAGAACCATCAAAGAGTTGTAACCGCATTCGGCTGCCTTTTCCCTTAATGCGGGTGGGATAAGCATCAAAGTCAGAAAATCACCGTTTGACAGTGTTTTTGCGACAGCAGCGTCAAATTCCGGGCCTTCGGGGGCAAAGCCATAAGGCCCGTCCTTAGTCAGCTTATGCGACATATCGCTGGAAGCGATGAGGACGGTCCTGCGCCCGGTGTTCTCTGATGCTTCCGCGATCATCTGCCCAAGCTTGTAGTGTTCAGACGGAGCCATGCCTGATTGTGATATGCGAACTGTCTTGTAGTTTGAATAGCGGTTGTTGATGAACCACATAGGTACTGTGACGCCATGATCCAACGACGCATCCCTTTCGCCCATACTACCTGCAGGGATGCCGCCATTGCCGGCGAGTTTGCTTATTTCCTGCCCCAGCTCTTGATCATATTGCGCATCAAGAACAGTTTCAAAGTCGTTGTAACGTGAAAAGCCGCCGCTTGCGGATGCTCCGGGCGAAATGTGGAAATAGTCGGCATACAGCACGCTATGAGGCGTTATAAAAACGATCGAATCAGGCTTGATCTCAGCGATTTCCGCCGCGGCTTCATGAAATGAAGACAACGTTTTATTTATGCCGTTCTCCTGCCCCTTCCCGACGCCCGGTATCGCCAGAGGCGGATGCGGCATTGCATAAGCTTTGACAATTGACATAAAAGTTCACTCCTATAGCGCACAAAAGAGACGAGTCAAATATTCCTCGTGAGCCAGAAGGCTGAGCTGATGGCGTCGCCGATCACGCCTGTTTTGTCTGCGTCACCGATTATGTAGGTCTCAGGTATTACATCGCTCAGTTCGGCAAGCAGCGCTTTGTCGGGCTTGACGCCGAAAGCAGCGACTGCTGTGTCGCAGGGCAGCTTGACGCTCTTCCCCGATGCGTCTTTTACTATGACGCAGTCCGGCTTGAACTCCTCTACTTTGCATTCCGGCATCAGCTTCACTTTATTTTCGGTAAGCAGCCTTGCTATCGTCGGCTTGGAAAAATGGACAACGTCGTTGTAGAACATGTCCTCCGGGAGCATGTCCACAAGGGTTACGTCCTTCCCCTCGAGCGCTAGCGCAAGCGCGCATTCCGTGCCGGACATACCGGCGCCGCAAACGACTACCTTCTGCCCCGTGCATACCTCGCCCCGGTCAACCGCGGAGACGTCTTCGATGTTAGCGCCGTCAATGCCCTTGATATCCGGCACTATAGGCACTGCGCCAACGGCGAGGATCAGGGCGTCGGGTGCTTCAACGCGGATAATATCGGCGGTGACTTGTGTTCCAAGTTTTATCTCAGCGCCGCTTTCAATGGTTTTGCGGACCGTATACTCAAAATACCTGCGGAAGCCGTCCTTGTATGTGAGCGCGGATGCTTCGAACATTCTACCGCCGAGCTTGTTTGCCTTTTCATACAGGACTACGTCATGCCCTCTTTGCGCGAGGTATTGAGTCGCAGCCATGCCGCCGGGGCCTGCCCCGACGACCATGATCTTTTTCTTTTTCAGCGCTGGGGTAGGCTTCAAGTTGCGGTACTCCCACCCGAGCGTCGGGTTGACAGCGCACCCCGCGAGGTGGTTTCCGTTGTTGACGCCACGCAGGCAGTACATGCAGCGCATGCAGGGGCGGATTTCTCTCTCCTGCCCGCGCGCGCCTTTGTTGACGTAGTCGCCGTCAGCCATCAATGCTTTTGCCATTGCGATTATGTCCGCCTTGCCGGTCTTGATGATCTCTTCCGCATGCTCAAGCGTCGCTACGCCTCCGCATACTGAAACCGCCAGCTTTGGTATTGCTTCCTTGAACGCGGCCGCGTACTCCACGTTTACGCCTTCGGGAATAAAGTAGCCGGGCATGTTGTAGCTGAACGCCTCTCCGTACATCAGGTTTCCTGCTGAGACGACGATCATGTCGATATATTTTGAAGCTTCCTTCAGGAAGCGTATGCGCTCGTCGAGAGCCGTGCCGCCGGGAAGATGCTCGTTACCGACCACACGCATTTCAAGCGGCATCCTGCCCTTGACCGTGTCGTATGCAGCCTCGAGAAGCTCGAGAGGAAAACGCCAGCGGTTCTTCTCCGAGCCGCCGTATTTATCGCCGCGCTGGTTCCATAATGTCGAAAGGAAGCCTGACATCAGGTTGCCGTGCGCATAATGTATCATCGCCATGTCGAAGAATGACGCCATGCAGCGTTTCAGCGCAGCGACAAAGTCGTCGATGACAGTCAGCATTTCAGCGCGGGTTATCTCGCGCAGCCTCTTCGGGTCGTGATACGGCTCGACGACAGAAGCGACCCAGCCCATCTCGCCCTCCGGCAAGGTCAAAGCCCCCCACTGGCCCCCGTGGATCAGCTCAGCGGAAAGCTTACAGTCGTATCTGTGAAGTTCTTCTGCCATCATTGTCAGCCCGGGAAGGTCTTCGTCCTTTGTCGCGGACAGACAGCCGAAGAAGTCCCTTGCTTCACGGAAGTTCACCGGAGTCGAGCCAATTGTGACGAGGCTGGCCCCTGTCTGCGCCTGGCCGCTGACGAACTCAAGCAGTTGATGTGTGACCTCGCCTGATTTATACCCGGCGTGGTTTGTGACTATCGGCGAATACTGGATGCGGTTTTTTAGTCTCATGTTTCCTACCTGGATCGGCTGGTACACATGCGGAAAATTATTTTGCGGCATTTCTGCATCCTCCAAATTCATTGATTTACCATTACTATATCGCTTAACGGGGAAAAATTCAACATAAAGTAATAGTATAATGATTACAGAAATAAAAGCTTGCGTATTTACAAATAAGCTGTTGTTGCAGACACTTTATCATGGTATACTTAATTAAGCGTACTAGGAATCAATGAGAATGAAGGGGCGAAAGAGTGGAACAGAATGACGGTAAAATTTCAATATTCAAGTCCGGGCTGAAGAGAAAAACTCTCCTCTTAACGGGCGTTCTAATGCTGGCTGTTATCGTTATACAGCTGGTATTGTCATATAGTTTTCTTGATATTGCGTTCGACCATGACATCGCATATGTAAAATACGGTTTTGACGCGAATATTAAAACAGCCGTCGACACCTTGGTCAGCGCCCTTGAGCAGAACCACCAGCTATATCTGGACGGCATCCTCACAAAAGAAGCAGCCATTGAAGTCGCTGAAAAAATAGTCCGCGACACGCGCTACAGCAGCGGCGCCGGGCATGTGGACGACGGGTACTTCTGGGCAGATATGGAGGACGGCTACTGCGTCGTGCATTACAACGCTGCAAATCAGGGTCAGATGCGCTGGGATCTGACAGATCAGGAAGGCACACATTTTATCCAGGAGTTCATCAGGCTCGGCAATGAGGGCGGCGGTTATTCGGATTTCTATTTCGGCAAGCCGGGCGACGAGGGCGGCTCATACAAGAAAAGGGGCTATACTAGGAAGTTCGAGCCGTATGGGTGGTATATCAGCACGGGGAACTACTACGAGGATACCGACGTTGTCATTGGGGAAGTCATGGCAGCTAAACGCGCGGACTCGTTCACCCTTCTCATAACAAGTGTCATCACAGTAGCTATAGGGCTTTTCTTCATTTCGCTCAACCTCAACCGCGTCGTCACACCTATAATAAAGATTTCAAACCGCGTCCGGCAGCTCTCGCTGGGCGATACCGACCTGGAGTCATTTTCCAATACCACTTATAAAGATGAAATAGGCGATCTGAACAACAGTATCCAGAAGGTCGCGACCGTATTACATGAGCTGTTCCAGGACATCAACGAGACTATCACCGAGCGTGAACGGGGCAATATTGACTACAGCTTTGAAACAGGCGAGTTTCTAGGCGACTACAAAAGGCTGGCCGACAGCGTTCTTGAACTTGCCACATTCAGCATGAACGACCAATTGACAGGGATACCGAACCGCAGGAGTTTCGACAACCGCGTCGACCTTGAGTGGCAGAGGGCTGTCAGGGAAAGGACGCCCGTTAGCGTGCTGATGATGGACATCGACAAATTCAAGACATACAACGACACGTTCGGGCATCAGCAGGGCGACGTTACGCTGCAGGTGATAGCGAACACGATCAGGGACTCGCTCAAGCGAAAAGTCGACTTTGCAGCGCGCTGGGGCGGGGAGGAGTTCATCGTGCTGCTCCCGGGAACGGACACTGCCGGCGCGCGGCGTGTAGCGGAAAACATCCGCTCAGCAGTTGAAAACGTGCAGATACCTTGCGAGGATGTGCGCGGCAGACAGGCAACGATAAGCATCGGCGTTAATACACAAATACCGGAAATGGACGAAGAAATCAGCGCGTTTATCGAACATGCCGACAACGCGCTGTACAGGGCAAAAGCTGAGGGGCGCAACAGGGTTTGCGTCGTGGGTGATTAGGAGCTACTGCTTTTTTACCCACTCGGCGCCATATTTATACATTTCGTCTACTGCGATCTCTTCGTTTTTCGGGTACAGGCAGTTGATCGAACCTATGCAAGGGAGGAAGTGGCCGCCGGGGCCGTATGTATCGATAGCGCGGCGGACTTCAGCGCGGATCTCCGCTTCTGTTGAAAGCTCGCTGTCGACGATCGCGGATTCCAGACCGCCCATCATCAGCAACTTCAAGCCGCGTTCGTCAAGCTCTTTTTGGATTTTGACTATATCGTTTTGCGGCAGTGCGCCTTGCCACATATCGGCGCTCATTTCAGCGAACTCCGCGGCGAATGGCGTTATGTAGCAGTCGCAGTGGTGCTGGACTAGCTTGCCCCTGCTGTGGCAGTAATCGTACAGTTTTTTATACCGCGGTTTGAACATGTCGCGGAAGATTTGCGGCGAGAAAAACAGTTTGTCTTTGGAGCCCAGGTCATCGTGGCTGTGAAAGACGTCGAAGTCCAGATTGTCGATGAGCTGTTTTGCGACTTCCATCTTCCAGTCTAAGTAAGCATCGAAAAACTCTTCGCATTCATCTGGATAAAGAACGAGATCCTCCATTACCAGCTCAAAAGCCCGCAGGCAATGGAAACGCTCGAACAGACCGCGGAAGGTCGGCACCATGACGAGCTCGCCGCGGTCGTGCGCTGCTTTGCACTGCGCCTGAGCGAAGGACCAATCGAGGTTGTCCGGGATTTTCGGAAATGTGACATAGTCGCGCCAGTGCTCCATGTCCTTGATGACTTGGTTTTTCGTGTCGGTGAGCGGGATGATACCCGGGTCGCCCTCCTCGGGCAGGTAGCGGTGCGTGACGCCCCATAAGTCTTTGTACTCCGCCCCGGAAAACTGCAATATATCCCACATGGAAATCGGGTCTATCACAGCGTGGAAAAGCACTTCCGGGCCTGCGGGGCCGAATGCGACCTCCTGCGGGAAGGCGTCGAAAGCGTGCCCCATAAACTTCGGCGGTTTGTCATTGTTTAGCGCTGAGTAAAAAAATTCTTTCTTCGTCATGATGTCAGCCCTCCATTAATTTTAGGATTTACTATACAGGTTTTAGCGGGAACTCCACTAGTTCCTAGTTCCTAGTTCCTAGTTCCTGCCTAATCTCACATCCCAAGATAAGCTTGCCTTACATAGTCGTCTTCGAGCAGGGAAGCGCCTTCGCCCTCTTTGACTATGTGGCCGTTCTCGATCACATACGCGTAGTCGGCTATTTCGAGCGTCTGATGGACATTCTGCTCGACGAGGAAAACAGTAATACCTTCACCGTGAAGCTGCTTTACGACCCTGAAGACAGCTTGCGCCATCTTCGGCGAAAGCCCGTACGAAAGCTCGTCAAACAGGCACAGCGACGGGTTGGACATGAGAGCGCGCCCCATTGCGAGCATCTGCCTCTCTCCGCCGCTCATCGTTTTGGCGAGCTGTTTTTTGCGTTCTTCAAGAATAGGGAAGAGCTTAAACATACGCTCGATGCCGTCTTTGCGCCCGGACCAGAACTTGCGGTGGTAGGCGCCCATCTCGAGGTTTTCCTTGATGGTCATGTCGGGGAAAAGGCTCCCGCCTTCCGGCAGGCATGAAATGCCCCTCTCGATTATTTTCTCCGATGAAAGATTGTCGATACGCTCGCCTTTGAATATCACTTCGCCGGACATAGGTTTGAGCATTCCGGTTATCGTATTGAGCAGCGTTGTCTTTCCCGCGCCGTTAGCTCCGAGCAGAGCAACGATTTTCCCCTCTTCGATTTTGATATCCACATCCCGGAGGACCTGCAGGTTGCCATAGCCTACGTTGAGGCCTTTAACTTCAAGTATCGACACAGCTACACCGCCTCTCCGAGATATATCTCTATGACCTGTTGGTTTGAAACGATCTGGTCGGGGGTCCCCTCGGCGATCAGCTCGCCGTGGTGCAGCACGATGATCCGGTCGCAGATAGACATGATAGCCTTCATGACATGCTCGATCATAAGCACCGTAATGCCGCTGTCGCGGATTTTGCGCACCAGCAGCATAGCTTCGTCCACCTCCGACGGGTTCAGCCCGGCCATCATCTCGTCGAGCATGACGACTATCGGCTTAGTTGCCAGGGCGCGCGCGACCTCAAGCCTCTTTTGCAGCGCGAAAGGCATGTCAGGCACCGCCATATGCGTGTACTTATCGAGGCCGGTGAACTCAATCGTCTCGTCGGTAACGCGCTCTGCGTCTGAGTAGCTAACGCTCTTGTTGCCGAACAATGCGCTCATGCGGACATTTTCACGCACCGACAGATCGGGGAAGTTCTGCGCCGCCTGGAACGTACGGCTAAGGCCCAGACGGCAGATCTTGTCGGGGTTGAGCTTGTTGATCCTCGTCTCGCCCAGTGAAATATGCCCCTCGTCCGCAGAATAGAAACCGGAGATGCAGTTGAAGAGCGTTGTCTTTCCGGCGCCGTTGGGCCCGATAAGCCCTAGTATCTCGCCGCGGCGCAGTTCGAAATCGACGCCGTTTACGGCAGTCATGCCGCCAAACCGCTTTGTCACGCCCTTGCCGGTAATGATCCTTTCAAACTCAGGCATCGCCGGCCACCTCCTCTCCGCCGGAGCCCGCGCTGCCCGAGCCGGCCCCTCCGCCGGAACTCATTCCGCCGGAGCTCTTGCGAATTTTTACGACCAGCGACTCAAGCGTGCCAAACAGCCCCTGGGGCATGACCAGAACGATGATGACCATTATCGCTCCGAATATGATCATATAAAACGGCGTCGCTTTTATCAGATAATCCTGGAGGACGTAAAAAACGACCGCGCCGACGATCGGGCCATATAAAGTACCTATGCCGCCGAAGATGGCCATGAGGACCGGGAAGAATGTTGCGTTCATCTTAAAAGCTATATCCGCATCGATATACCCCGTCGCCGTGCTCATCAGCGCGCCGATTGCGCCTACCGGCGCCGCGCTGATAGCGAATGCCAGCACCTTGGTCATTGTAGTGTTGACGCCGATATGCTGCGCGCTGTCCTCGTTTTGGCCTATGCATTTGAGTGACAGCCCGAAGCGCGATTTGTTAAGTAAAAACACTGCAATGACTGCGATAAAGAGAACGACAAGCATTGAGTAGAAAATCGTAGTATTGTCAATAGGCCTGACCATGCGCCCCTTCGTGCGGGTGAAAAGCCCCTCGTACCAGTGTACGAACTTGTTCAGAAAAAGCACAAGCCCGAATGTAAAAATCGTGAAGTATATGCCTCTCAGGCGCAGCGTCACGACGCCGATAATGAAACCGACCGCAAACGCCACTGCCGCTGACGCCAGCATTGCAACCGGCAGCGGGATCTCACGCCCGTATATTGCCTGTATGTACATACCCAGGCCATAGAATGCCGCCGTCGCCAGAGATATGTACCCCGACTTGCCGGAAAAGAAGTTCCAGGACATGGACATTACGACATAACTCATAATATAAGCGATAAAGAGCGGCGCGTATGTTCCCGTGTTGTTCGGAATATACAGAGCCATAAACGCAAAAACGACTATGATAGCAAGTGATTGTATCTTCACAGGCGTCGTCTTCCAGAACGCATCCTTAAAAATTTGCATACTATCACCTCCCGAGCAGGCCCTTCGGCCTGACAATCAGCAGAATCAGGATGATTATGTATAGAGCGGAAATCATGAAAACTGAGTCGACGAAATGCGCGATCGCATACCCCACGACCCCCATGATGAAACCGCCGAAAATTGCGCCCTTTACGCTGCCGAGCCCTCCGAAGACGACGACGATGATGGCGATGGTGGTGAACTGCATGCCGTGTACGGCTGAGAAAGCGTCCTGCATGCTGTATAAAACCCCCGCGCAAGCGGCCAGAATGCCGCCGATGCCGAAGCAGATCGCCATTATCACATTGACATTAACTGCGAACATCGAAGCAGCCTGCGAGTTCTGCGCCGCTGCCCGAATTGCCTTGCCGAGCCGTGTCTGCGATAAAAACAGATTATAAATAATGCAAATTACGACCGAAACTCCCATTACAAACAGTCCCTTTGCTGCGATTCCCACTCCTCCGATGTTCACAGGGTATGACATGAATGGATATGCCGCCGGGGCTGAGCCAAAGTTTGACTGGATCAGGTTTTGTGCAATGAAATAGATTCCGAATGCAACGAGGATGGCATTTCCTTCAAACACTCCGAGGTTCGGAGACATCCTTTTTACACGCCTGTAAACCGTAATATGCAAGATGAACGAAACCACAAACACGATCGGACAGACGATGAGCAAGCTGAGAAGCGGGTGGATGCTGGTGCGGATCTGCATAGTAAACGTAATAAAGCCGGCGAAAACGATAAATTCGCCGTGGGCGATGTTAAGGATGCGGGCGACCCCGTACTGGGTGCTCAGGCCCATCGCCATCAGGGCGTAGATGCTTCCCATTATGCATCCGTTAATGAGAACTAAGAGAAAGGTCGACATTGGGTACAACTCCTCTTATTATTAGTTGGCAGGGGTCAGGGGTTAGGGGTTAGGAACTAGTGGCAAGGAGACGAATGATGCTGGGGTTAGGGGTTAAGGATAAATCCTAACCTCTAACCCCGCTAAATCCTATTTCCTGTATCCTAAATCCTATCTCCTAATTAACCATTCCACCATCCCGGGAACGGGAATATCGGGGCTGCAGTCCTGCGGCTGTCGTTGTCGATTACTTCAAAGACGCCGTTTTGCCACTGGCCGACGTTGCCGAGGTACATATCGTCGAGCAGAATGTTGTTCGTGAACTTCAGCTTAGGATGCATGACTGTGTCGAATGTATTGTTGGCTATATAGTCGATCAGCGTCGCCTGGTTCAGGACGCCGTTTGCATCCAGCTCGCCCGCGTTCTCGACCGCTTGCTGGTAGACTTCCATTACAGAATAGTAACAGATGTGGCCCCACCAGTCCTGGAAGACCGTGTCATCGGGAGGCGCGTCGCTGGGGGTGCCGTCTTCGTTCCTCCAGAACAGGCCCTTTTCACGCCAGTAGTTGCGGAAATGCTCGCTGTATTTCTTTGCTCTCTGGTCGCCGAAGGGATCGGACTTCTCGTTCCATCCGCCCCAGCCCATGATGCCTTGCAGTGAATCCTGAGAGAAATCGCCGAATGCGAAGACGCTGAAGAAGTCGTAGCACAGGCCGGGGCCGAGCAGATACATGTCGGGGGTGTAGCCCAAAGCTTTTGCTGTCATCGTTACCGGGATGGCCTGCGGCGGGTACATGTAGCCAAGGAATGCCTGGGCGCCGCTGTTCATCGCGTTGTTGATGATGACGTCGCCGGCGGGGTCGGCCGGGTCGACGAGCTCGCTGCCCTTGATCTCGATCCCGACTTTATTGAGTTCCTGCTCAGTATAGTTCCAGTACTCTATACCGTGCAGGTCGTTGATATATGCGCAGTAGACAGACGTGATGCCTAGCTCTTCGCAAAGCTTGATGAGCGCCGGGACCTGGGTCTCGGAATAGCTCAGCACGGAGAAGACGCCGACGCGGTCATAGTCCTTGCGCATGTTTTCAAATTCTACCGCCAAGTCTTTCGCGCCGCCTTCGGCAGCGATCATCAGGTAGCCGTACTTCTGCACTATCGGCGCTGCTGCGAACAGCCTTGCAGTGCCTTCCGGCCCGAGCAGCAGGTCGGGTTTGTCATTTGCGAGGACCTGCTCGAGGAGCTGCCTGGTTTTGTCCATATCGGATGTGTCGTCGATGGTTGTGATCTTGACGGGAACTTTGCGGTCGAGCGACTTCACATAGAGGCCGCCGGATGCGTTGATCTCGTCTTCCCACATTTTGTACTGCGGGCCGAAAGCTGTCTGCTGGAAGAGCGCGCTATCGCCTGTTACGGGGCGGACTGCGCTGATCTCGATGACGTCTTTCTTCATGTCCTTCTGGTAGCCTGTCGCGACATTGCCGTTTGCGTCGCGGCTGTTGTCGGTGGCTGCGTCGCCGCTGCCGCCGCTGCTGCTTTTGTCGTCATCCTTATTGCACCCGGCGAACAGGGTCAGTGCAAGGATGAACACCAGCAGCAGAGCTATCAATTTCTTCTTCATTCTTTTCCTCCTATTGTTTTTGTAAAAGCGTCTCCGCTTTCATATTTCCAGATTTTATATTAAAACATCTCCCGCGTCAATACACTTTTGCAATTTGAATGCCAACAACGCTCTTCAGTAAAATAATAATCTAACTCAATCCCCGAAGCCGATGAATCCCGCGCCCATGTTGCAAAGGACCATCGTCAGCTCGTTGTCATTCAGCCTGCGCGACAGCGTTTTTCTGACTGTGTCCGGGTTCGGGTAGAGGAAGTTCATTGCGTCGAACGCGTCGTTGATGATAATTCCGGAGCCGTGGAGCTTCTCCGCGTTCAAAATGCAGTAGACCATTGCCGCGCCGCCTGCTTCCGGCGGGATCGTACCATTAAAGCCGGGCATACCGAACGACCTGTTGGGGTCGGGCGGAGGCGCGCCCTTGGGCCTTGGCGGAGACGGCCTGTTCGGGTCCTTCCAGATAACGCCCGCAGGCGTTATGCAGAAAACATTCACGCCGGAGCCCTTGATTTCGTTTGCGAGCGACATCATAAGCGAAGACGCCGCGGCTTTGCCCGCGCAATACATGGTTCCGCCGACCAGCGGGGGTGAAAAATGGAACTGCGACGAGCTGTATGTAACGACGCCGTGCCCGCGCTCGACCATGGTGGGAACGAACTCCTGCACCAGAAGCATGACGGCGCGCGCGCAGATCGCGAGCGACTGGTCGAGGTCGCTGACGGACGAGCCCAGAATCGGGCCGTTCAGGCGCATATTCATCGCGTTGTTCACAAGTATATCCACTTTGCCGTATTTTGCCAGCGCCGCTTTCGACAGGGCTTTGACTTCGTCTTCTTTTGTTATGTCGCATTTGACGAAAAACGAGGCGTCCGCATTGTCGTTTTCCGTGTTGATTATACGCACCGCTTCATTTCCGGCCTCATCCTTGATATCGACGACGACGACTTTTGCGCCTGCCCATGCGATGGCTCGCGCGAATCCCAGGCCGATGTTGCTCGCGGCGCCTGTGACCACCGCGACTTCGCCTTTGAGCGAGTCTTTTTTGATGCCCGCGTACTCCAGGTCGATCGGTTCAATGTATAGTATATCGCTTGTAACTGCTGCCATAATGTATTCTCCTTTACAAATTTGTCTGCCTAAGTAACCGCTGATTGCCCAACATGTTGGGCGAAGGCTGGCGGGAAAAGCGCCGGAAACGGTAGGCGTGCTTTTGTCGGTCGAACCATAATATAATGATAAGGGGTATTCGTCAATACGGGATTGAGGCGTCTGATGGCTGATTATTATGATAAATACAGACCGGATTATCCTCAAAAAATAATTGACTCAATTATAAAAATTTCAAGAAAGTCTTTTGTTAAATCAGCCACGCTGGGATGATCCAGTTGTTTCTGTCGATGGGGAAGACTTTGTCATACAGACAGACGACTGCGCCTTCTCCGACGATTTTGCCGGAGTTTTGCAACGCATCAAAATTCTTGATCGCGTTTTTGCCGGGGTTGCCCGTTTTTTTGATCTCGACAGGGTATACTGTGCCGTTGTACTCCAAAATCAAATCTATCTCTTTGCCGTCCGTGTCGCGGTAATAGTAGACTGGGGGCTGAACGCCGGCGTTGCTGTAGGACTTTATTACCTCGCTTACCACGTATGTCTCAAAAATTCTGCCCGCCATTGCTGATGCTTCAAGCGTCCTGGGGTTGTCCCAGCGTGTGAGATAGACTGCGAGACCAGTATCCATAAAATACATATTCGGCGACTTAATAGCTCTCTTAAGTGTGTTGTTATAGTATGGCTGAATCAGCGTTACGATGCCGCTTGACACGAGGACTGACAGCCATTGTTTGGCAGTTGGCGCGCTGACGCCGACGTCTTTTGCGAGGTCCGTATAATTTACAGTCTCGCTTGTCCTCGCCGCGCATGCGGTCATAAAGCGGAAAAAATCAAGCTCATCCGCGACCTGAGTGAGGTCTTTTATATCTCTTTTAAGGTATGTGTTTACATATCCGGAATAATACTCGTCACGATCAAAGTTGTCGGCATATGCCACCGGCATGGAGCCTTTGAATATCCGCTCATATATTTCACTCAGCCCCAGCGGCTTTCGCTGCGCGGAACGCGCCAGCATCTCTTCGTGGTCACAGACGAAGGGGGCGCTCTGTACACCCCCGATCTCACTCTGCGACAGTCCGTGCATGTCAATGACGGCTATCCGCCCTGCAAGGCTTTCGGATACATTCTTCATCATATGGAATTTTTGGGAACCTGTCAGCCAGAAATCGCCGTTTTTCTGATGTGTGTCGACATGCATCTTTATATATGTGAGAAGGTTTGGGGCGTATTGTATTTCATCTATGATGACGGGAGGTTTATGGCGCTCCAGAAACAATGCCGGCTCGGCCACAGCAGCCTCTCGCTCGATTGGGTCGTCAAGCGAAATATAGTCTCTTTCGCTTTCAGACAGGTGCTTTAGCAGCGTCGTTTTGCCCACTTGCCGGGGTCCGGTTACGATCAAAGCGCGAAACTGCTCGCTTGCTTTTAATATCCTGTTTTCCAGAGCCCGATTGATGTACATAGCGTAGACCTTCCTGATAAATCAAAACTGTGAGTTTATATTAATCGAAAATTCGGGAAAAGTCAATGTATTAGTCTTTGTGATACCGTAACACTATGAGTTTGTCAAGGTTTTTGTACACTCTTTCATCACACCCTCACGTATAGCCCTTCCAGCGTGTCAATGCGCGTCCTGAGCGCTGTCTTGATTTTTGTGCGGTCGGCCTTCTTTGTCACTTCATGCAGCGCACTGAAGCAGTCCGATACGCCCACTATTGCTGTGTCCAGAGGCGTCATACCCGCGAGAATCGATTCAAGCGGAAGCAGCGGCTCCGCGTTGGGCCGGGGCGCCGGTTTCGTTTTTTCATACATCCCTTTTTCTATAGTCAATGCAAGCGATTCTATGTCTTCCTTCTGCATAGCAGCAATTGTGCCAAGCAACCGCTTTTCCATTTTCACCTCTCCGGCAAGGATCATCCGCTTTAACTCCGGCGATACCTCGCCCAAAGCGTCGATGCCGTATGAGGCGTTAGAGTCGCGTCCGATCGTGTTCTTTGACACTTTGTACTGCTGTGAAAGCTTTGCTACAGTACTTGCCGGTTTAGCATATTCCCCATTTTGGGGAATATGGGTTTCGGCGGTCGTTCTGGTGTAAGTACCCCTTCTGGTTCTCTCAGCCCTGTAGTGACGACCCCGGAAATAGCTCATCTGCGCCGGAGACAGATTGCGCCGCGACACTTGCGCGGATATTATCCAGATCAAAACGTCTTCTCTGGAAGCGAACTCTTTGCTGACAGTTTTGAATTGGATCCCGTGTTTGGAGCATATCGCATACCTGTTATGACCGTCTATCAGAGTGTTTCCCCATAATACGAGCGGGTCGCGGCAGCCGTTTTCCAGTATGTTTTCTTCGAGCAGCTTAAAGGTTTCATCGTCAAGAGTAGGCAGCAGGCTCTGGAACTCCGTGTCAATTACTATAGATTTCATAGTATTCAGCCTCTTTTCCGTATATTTCGGTGTTTACCGCTACATATAGCATAAGGCTTAAAGTTACTTGAAGGTCAATAGTGTTTTTGATACATAGAGCGGCCCGACGTTCATGGAAAACAGCGGGCGTGGATAACGATGTTTCCGATTGACTTTTTACGGAGCATACCATAGAATAATCCCATTAATAAAAGCAAAGGAGATGTTGAATTTGAGCAAATCACTGGTTGAGTACGGCATTGACGGGAGAGCCGCGATAGTAACGGGCGCGGGCAGCGGCATAGGCCGCGAGACCGCGGTCCAGCTAGCGAAAATGGGGGCGAAAGTAGCGCTCTTCGGGCGCAGGCTGTCTGCGCTCAGCGAAGTTGAAAAGGAAATCAAGGCCTTCTCAAACGACGTTATTTCAATAGAATGCAACGTAGGCTCGGAAGACGACGTCAACAAAGCGGTCAAGCAAGTCTTTGATACATTCGGGCGTATAGACATCCTGGTCAACAATGCCGGAATCGAGGCGGACAGGGAAGTGGGCCAGATGGGCGGCGACATGTTTTTGACGACGCCGATAGAGCAGTACCACAAAGTCCTGGACACAAACCTCATCGGTCACTACAACACAATGAGGGCTTGTTACCCGCATATGCAGAAGGAGCATTACGGGCGCATAGTGAACGTCAGCTCCGTCACCGCTTTCAGCGGCGGTGTCGGAACGGCCGCCTATGTCGCCTCAAAAGCCGGCAGCATAGTGCAGACTAAAGCGTTCGCGCGCAAGTTCGGCCCCGACGGTATTACGGTCAACTGCGTCGCCCCGGGCATGGTGGAAACGCCTATGCACACAACGACGCCGAAAGAACATTTTGCCATGGCTGCGAAAGGCAGTCTTTTCGGGAGAGTGGCTCAACCCCTGGATATCGCCCGCATAATACTCTTCCTGGCGCAGGAAAACCTGTTCATGACAGGCGAGACTCTTTGCGACAATGGCGGCGGAATGGGGAGGTAGACATATTATGAAGTGCAGGACTGCTATTGCAGAGAAAATGGGAGATCCTTTTGTAATCGAGGAAGTCGAGCTCGCCGAGCCGAAGGAAGAAGAAGTACGTATAAAAGTCATGACATGCACGATATGCCACAGCGACATACACGGCATTAGGGGCGAGCATGGCGCATACGAGGGATGCGCGACTGCCGGGCATGAGATCGCCGGAATAATCGACGCCGTCGGCAGCAAGGTCACATATGTCAAGCCGGGCGACAGGGTGCTCTGCGGGGTCGTCAGGGCCGGGTGCGGCGTATGCGACAACTGCATGCGCGGAAGGAGCTGGTTTTGCGAAAACCTGCCGCAGCAAGGGTTCCGCCAGCCCGGGCCGTACACGCGCGCAAACGGCAAAGTGCCCATCCAGACCAACATGGGCGCGACAGGGTTTTCCGAATACACGAACAGCCATGAGTCATTTTTATGCAAAATAGACGACGACATTCCCTTCGCCGTGGCGTCTGCAATGGCGTGCGGGTTTATAACGGGGTTCGGCGCAATACTGAACCGCTGCCAGGTCAAGCCCGGCGAGAGCGTTGCGGTCATTGGCACCGGCGGCGTTGGTCTCTCAGCGATCCAGGGCGCGCGCATTTCAGGCGCGATACCGATAATCGCCATCGACGTGCTCGACAGCAAGCTTGAACTTGCGAGAAAATGCGGCGCGACGCACACTATTAACGCAAAGAACAGCAACGTGATCGACGAGGTCAAAAAGATAAACAAGTACGGTGCGGACCATACCCTGATAGCCGTTGCCGGTAAAGGCATCAAGCGCCAGGCGTTCGACATAACCGCACCGTGGGGCGAAGCCGTCATCATAGGGCACGGCACCCGCGAGGAAGAGATGATGGACGACTTCTG
>Ga0082212_10003802_pt1 | contig 21232 bp, 24 predicted proteins | sample TergutNt197P3_FD_71548 | JGI IMG/M metagenome (GOLD analysis project Ga0082212, IMG submission 71548) | Neocapritermes taracua P3 segment gut microbial communities from Petit-Saut dam, French Guiana - Nt197 P3 | ecosystem: Host-associated > Arthropoda: Insects > Digestive system > Gut ... | reverse complement strand
TCCGAATCCTTTATCTTCGAAGTAACAGCCTTTACGCGCGCGGTTATATCTTTAAGGTAAGCGCAGTATTTATTTGCCCTGCTCATGGCGTCGGCGCCGAGTACGTCGGCAAAGAAGCGAACCTGTTTTTGCATTTCAAGAATATGCGCGTCAATGGTCGCCGGCACATACCCGGAATTAAAGGGGCAGACATAGGCTATATCTGCCAGCGGCGTCGGCTTAACGCTTTTCGGGTAGAACACCAGATCAACCTTCAGCCTCAACAGCCTTTCGGGGTCAGGCATAACGCCTGTTGTCAGCGTGTCAACTTTACTGAGTTCGGGATAAAATTTCTTTACCCACGGACTCGCCGTATTCGGCATCATAGCGATGCGGTCAGCTCCGCCCAGCATAATAATTTTCGTATAAGCGGGATAGTACAGGCAGGCGATGCGCCGCGGCAGCGAAGGTATCTCTACCCTGGTACCGTCAAGCTCGGTTATTACCCGCTTATCCGCAGCAAAAAGCGCGGCGCACAGAAAAACAAGCGCAAGCGTTATTCCTCTTTTCATGTTTCCTCCGACTCAAAGCGGCGGCAGGCATTTGAGTATGCGCTCCGCGTCGCCGGCAGTAATTTTTCTGCCGTATATTTCAGAGTAGAACTCCGTCATTTCTTTAATAATGTCCCAGTCGGCAAAGAGCTTCGGGTGAAATATCTTGGCCATATAAATCGTCATCAGGACGCTTTCGCCGCTCGCAAATTCCCACGCGAAAATTCCCTGTGGAATCAAATAGATATTGTCGTTCTTAACGGCTCTCATGCTGGCCCACGCCTTATTTTTTTTGACGCTGTCAAGCGCGTTGCCCCAGCCGCTTATCAAAATAATGTCGGGGTCCCATGAGATTACCTTTTCCATGTTGACTTCGATGAAATTGCTGTCTATTGCCGCCGGAGAAAAATTACCGCCCGCCGCCTTCACGAACCAATGCAAGACGCTGTCTCTGCCCTGCCCAGTGAGAAGATTGCCGGCTGTTCGTCCACCGTAGTACACCGAAGGTTTGTCTCTGTCTTTCAGCTTTGAGGTTACAGCGAGTATCTTTTCCATTTTTTTGTCAAAATACGCGCAGTATTTTTCGGCGCGCTTTGCCGCGTCGCCTCCGAGAAGTTCGCCGAAAAAGCGGAATTGCCGCTTGAAGTTTTCGCCGAAATCATTCATGGAGCGCGGCCTTTTGTTCGGAGCAAAACCGCAGGCGGCGCTTATGCCGGCAGCGCGGTACTTGGCAGCCTCGCCGGGAAACGGCGAGTAAAGGACGAGGTCGGTTTTAAGGTTAATCATTTTTTCTATGTTGCCCGTGTACGGCGGGTTGATGACCTCGACCTTTTCCATTTCGGGATAAAGTTTAAGCGCCCACGGGCTCGCTTTCATAGCCATAACAAGGGAACTGCCGCGCCCGAGGGTGACAATGCGGTCGGTTGAAACGCCGTGCATACAGGCGATGCGCTGAGGGTTAACGGGCACCTCGACCATTTGATCGTCCATATCTTTTATTACTTTGTAACCGTCCCGCGCCGAAAGGAGCAGCGACAAAAAGAGTATAATGGCAAACAGCTTTTTCATGGTTCCCCTAAAATTTTCTGCCAGAATACCTAAATATGTATAATTGTCAAATCAAATTTAAAAACGACATGCCGTGAACCCAGAAATAAAATGAAAACTTACAACAATCTGTAAATAGTTTATTAAGCAAGGCGGCCGGAGCGCGGCTGTCCCCGTCGGTGGTCACAAGAACGTACCCGTGATAATCCTGATTCTGGCACTGCCCTTTCATGTTCGCGTTTTTGTATATTTAAGAAAGATTGTCTTTGTGAATCAGTTCAAAGGTTAAAAATAATAGACTTGACAAAATATTTTGATGGACTTTCCATATTGATATGGATGTTTTTATAGACGAAAAAATATTCTTTGTTGATTTATTATTAAACAAGGAAAGCGTATTTAATATAAGAAAAACAGAAAATATTCTTGAAGAAACAATTTGTCAAAAGGGAAAAATAATCTATGAAAATTAAAGATGTCATAGAGTGGATACAAATTGCCGAGAATGATTTTGATTCAGCTACAATATTAAATGAAGCAGGAGGAATAATATAAAATGCAGGCTGTAGAGTTTGAATCCATAATAAATGACGGTATTATTCGTATACCTGACGAAATCAAAAATCAGGTTGGCCGGCAAGTAAAGGTTATTTTACTTTCTAAAGATACCGCAAAATTTCAAAAAAAAGCTAAAACCTTTTCAGCTATATCAATAACTACGAAAGGTTTTGTATTTGATAGAAATGAAGCCAATGCCAGATAAAGTATTTATAGATACAAATATATTCTTTTACCTATATTCAGGTGACGAATTGGAAAAACAACGTAAAGCCGAGAAAGCTATAAAGAATTGTGAATGTATAATAAGCACACAGGTGATCAACGAGTTTTGCAATATACTTATAAAGAAAATGAAATTATCGACAAATAAAGTAAAAAAAGCAGTCACCGAAATTTATAAATCTTGTACCGTGGTGAAAATAGAACGTGAAACTATCGAACAAGCTTTAAAATTGCAAAAAGAATACAAATATTCTTATTATGATTGTTTAATATTATCTTCCGCCTTATTATCTGATTGCAAACAAATACTGACAGAAGATTTGCAAGACAGGCATGTTATAAAAAATCGTTTAACAATAACAAATATAGTAAAATAAAATCCACCTAAATCATTCGATCCAGTTTCTACGAGAGTACTATATGGCCCGATAAATCATCGGCCGGTACTGTGGTTTTGGAATTGGCAAATTGCTATTTCTTGCTTCTTCAAGCCAAAGTTTTTGAGAAATTAAAACCTGTTGCAAAGCCTCACCGGGAGTCGCTCCAAAAGCGCTGCAATTTTTTAAATCAGGAATATCCGCAATATATCCTTCATCTTCATCACTATAAAAAATGTTGATATGATAATCCTTCATAATTATTCCTCCATTTTTAAATTATATTTTTCAACCAAAGAAAAGAATTGTTTTATCTGATATGGTTTAGCTTCACCGCTGACATTTTGAATGTTTATGATTTCATTAACTGAATTATTCTTAAATATACTACAACGGCGGGGTCAACACAAATATTGTAAAATATACAATTAAGGAAGACGACCGAAGCACGGCCCTGCGGCTATTTAGTATATGAAAAAACATCCATCACTTTCCAGGCTCCGGCGCTTTCGTCAATTAAGGCTTTCCACTTTACAATAGCCTTACCCCCGTCGATGGTCACAAGGACATATCCATGATAATCCTGATTGTGGTACTGCCCCTTCACATCCGCGTTTTTGTATTCGCCGTCCCATTTGCGAAGTCCGCCGCCTCCGGTTCCGGCGATTATTTGCCATATTCCGTTGCCCGCGCTGTCGGCTGCCAGCGAGCGGTTATAGACATGGTCGTGTCCGCAAAAATAGATTTTGCAGCCCGCCTTGCCGAGCGTGTCCCAAAAAAGGTCGCGCTCTTCGGGGTAATAAGAAAGGTTGTCCTTGTGAATTAATTCAAAGGCGGGCTCGTGCCCATAAACAAAGACGTGCGGCTGCGTATTGCTCCCAAGAATCTCGGCAAGCCATTTTCGATTGATTCTGTGCTGCCCGCCAATATACATATCTGAGCCAACGAAAAAGGCGTTCTTGCGCGCGAAACAGTATGTTAAGCCCTCCTCGCCCACAGGCCCGTTCAGGGGTATATAGCCGTATTCCTTAAAGGCGCTCCTGTAGGCGGCGCGCAGCCTCTCAAGCGCGCCTGGGGCAGGTTCAAGCCTCTCGGGCAGCGGCGGAAGAACGAGGCGTTCGGGACCGTCGTCGTGGTTGCCCCTTACGGGATAAACTTCTATTTTGGCGTCATAAACCGGCTTCATAGCGGCCTTCCAGCCGGCGTACTGTTCGGAAAAATCCTTGCCGTAATTTTGCATCCAGCCGTTTACGAGGTCGCCCGATACAAGAACAATCCCGGCTTTTTCGGCAACGATGTCAGCCGCGATTTTTTCAAGTACAGGCCTGTTTACGCACTCTTCGACATTGCGGTTTCCCTGCGTGTCGCTTATCACGGCAAAACTCCACGAGTTGCCCTTCCTGAAAGCGGCAGCCCAAAGCAGCGAGGCGAACAGAAAAAAAATTGCGGTTTTCTTCCAAATATTTTTTTTCATAGCCATCTCTTTATATAAAGCCATCAATTCTTCCAGCCGGCGTTATTTTGTTTCATCAACAAATAGCCGAGAAGCGGCGCTCCTATGAAAGAGGTCACAATGCTAATCGGCATCTCGCTTCCGGGCAAGAGCCTTACCGCGGTATCGGTCAATAAAAGAAACGCCGCGCCCATGAGGGCCGAAAACGGAATCAGCGACTTATGGTCCGGGCCAATGAACATCCGCGACACATGGGCAGTTATCAAATCGACCCACATGATTATACCGCACGATGAGCTTCCGGCAGCGACTATCATCGCCCCGAAAAAAACGAATATCGCCCGGGTAGCCTTTACGTTAAGCCCCATAGACGTAGCATCCTCGTCGCCGACAGCCAGGAGATTAAGCCTCCACCTGAATATGTATATCACGAGCATCCCGACCGATATTATGCCGAACGCCCTCGCCACGTTGGGAGCGAGCACGTTGTTGAGCCCGCCCATGGTCCAGAACGTTATGGCCGGCAAATCCTCATAAGGGTCGGCAATGTATTTAAGAAACGAACCTGCGGCCATAAAAAACGACGACACTATAACGCCCGCGATAACAAGCGTAGTGATGCTGTTTATGCCCCGGTTGCCGATAGCAAACACTATCGCCACCGCGACTAACGCCCACACAAAGGCCGACGCCTCAACAGCTATGGCCGATTTGCTGAAAAAAATAATCGCGACCGACGCGCCGAAAACCGCTCCGTGCGTTATGCCCAAAAAAGAGGGCGATATTAAGGGATTGCGCGTCATCCCCTGAAACACGACCCCGCCGACCGCGAGAGCGGCCCCGACAATGAGCGCCATGAATACCCTCGGAAGCCGCACCGACCACAGCACCGTCGCCGGTGTCGCCAAATCGCCCGATGCCTCCGCCCCGCTAATCTTCAAAAGCAGAAGTTTCCACAGCGTCGCCACATCTATATGATATTGCCCGTTCGTAAGAGCCAGTATCACAGCGCCTGCAAGTACAACGCTAATCGCCGTAAACGCGCCGGTCTTTCGCAGCTTCATTCATCCGAATCCGGAAACACACATTCCGTCATGTTCCGGGTATATTCTATTTTGATTTTCATATTATATGTCGATTCAAGATTCTCGCGATTAAAGGCCGCCTCGCGTTCGCCGCAGTGACAGACGCAGCCGCTGTTCAGCATGACGAGATGCGTACAGTACCTTCCCGCGGTGTTGGGGTCGTGCAGGGTAATAATCGTAGTAAGCCCCTTCTCTGCCGTTATTCTTTTTACGGTCTCCATTATGAAGTACTGGCGTTTAAAATCAAGATGCGATGTCGGCTCGTCGAGCAGCATGATATCGGCCTTTTGAAAAATGGCGCGCGCGATGAGAACCATCTGTTTTTCGCCGCCCGAAAGTTCGTTGTAGCGGCGCCCCGCGAGGCCCGCGATGCCGAGTTCTTCAAGTATTGCATAGGCCTCGACGTAATCGCTCTCCTTGGGGATTCCCGAAAAGCCGAAGCGCCCGGTACCGCCCATGATCACCATCTGCAGCACAGTAAAACCGAAAACGACATGAAGTTCCTGCGGGACAACCGCTATGAGTTTGGCGATCTCTTCACGGCGCATCTGCTTAATGCTGCGTCCGCCCAAAATGATGCTGCCGCCCTTTGGCTCAAGTATGCCGTTGATGCATTTAAAGAGAGTCGTCTTTCCGCAGCCGTTGGGACCGAGAAGCCCGCATATCTCTCCTCTTTTCACGGTAAAGCTGACATTTTTCAGGACGCTCCTCGCGCCGTATGAAAAATCGATATTTTCGACGCGGAGCATATCGCCGACGCCTTTTGCGACATCCTGTGGCGCGTCGGCATTGGAACATCCTGTCCGGCAGCCGAACGCGGTCACTCCTTGTTCCACCATATTACAGCCCACTTATAGTTTTTGGCGTAGTCTTTCTGCCATTTGCCGTTTTTTTCAACGAGGCGCTCCCTCATGAAGGCGTAGAGTTTGATCTCTTCATCGGGGGTCATATCCTGAAGCATCCAGCGCGACGAACCCAGAGCTTCGTCAAAGGTTGCGTAAGACTTCACGTCGTTTTCGGTTATAAAAGAAATGTTAGCGTGAATCCCCATCTGGTACAATATGTTATAAACATAGATATAATCGACCGATGGAAAAACCTCGCGGCCTACGGCCTCGAACAACATACGGTCGTGCGGCCCGTCGCCTACCACCGTTGATATATAGACGCTCTTCGATGCCGCGCCGTTCAGCTTCGTGACGGCTTCTTTGATATCGCCTACCGACATCGAGCGGGAAGCTATCGCTATGTCGTGAACGCCGATACCGGCAGCCGGCCAGTCGTCCTCCCACGAGAGTTTAATCGGGTTGATATTCTTTATATTGAGCATAGACATTTTGTTTTTGAGAATGGTAAGCATGTTGGGCGAGAAATCGGCGGCCGTCACCTCCCGCACCAGGCCCGATAACGGCACCGCGAGAGTCCCGCCGCCGCAGCCCATGTCGAAGACGGTCATAGCGCTCTCAGGTTTGATTATGTCAAGAAACGCGGCGGCGTAACCTGTCCCATCGGCGTGCTTGGCAAAAGACGGCGCGCGCATATCCCAAAAGGCCTCGCCCTTGAGCTTGGCCCCGGCATTCATTTCCCGGCGTTCGCGGGTTATTTGCGACGCCGCCTCGTTCCAATCAAAGAAAGGCGCGGCCATCAGTTTTTTTCCGAATAATAACGCTGTTCCTTGGAAGAGCATGGAATACAGTAGTATTTGCCGTCAACGTTTACGTCGCGCATATCCATAACGCGCTCCCCGCACGAGACGCAGGTAACGATTCGCGCCGGCTTGCCCGGTAGTTCGCCCTCGGGAATGTTCATGACGACTTCTTTCACCTCAAAGAGTTCCTCATCAGGAGCCATTAAAAAATCGTCGCTTCTGGGATTCTTCTCGATCATTTCCCTTGTGGTTACCTCGTCGCCGTCGCGGTTTTTGGACGACACCCTGACTGCCTTTCCTGTCTTGAGGTTTACAAAAGTTGCGGCTATCTTGCTGTAATTGAACACCTTAAGAGTCCTCTTGCCGAGGTGGACGCCGGTTATAGCGATGATTGCGTCGCTCGCGCACCTGTCGCTTTCAACATAGACCAAGAAATCTTTCCGGTCGGCGTCTTTTGGGTCGGTGATTCCTATTGCCTCAAGACCAAGAATTGCGAGGCGCGAACCGATTTTTATGCCCGCACAGGCCTCCCCGTGATAGTTTTTTGCCACCTCAAGACATTCGTTATAATCAAAATTAGCGTATTCCATAAGACCATCCTGTTTAAATTGAATTGTATCTACGACAATTCGCGTGTATGTTTAAAATTGTCAAGATTATTTTTAAAACGATATGCCGGATTTGAGCGCAGGATGATTGGGGGAAAGCGCAAACATCCTGTTTGGCAGGGAAGACGATTCTTCCCCTCATTGCGTTATACTGAACACGACATATTAGTCAAAGCAAACAAAAATTTATTGACATCTATACATATTTTCTAATATCTACCGGAGCGGAGGGCAGCATGTCAATAGAGAATAACCCTGATAATTCCGAACTCCAACAACTCTATGATTCGACGGGACTCTCGTCGAACATGGAAGATTATTTGGAGGCCATATCCAGACTTTCCGTTGAGAACAGGGTTGTCAGGGTAAAAGATATAGCCAAAAAACTCGACATAAAGATGCCGAGCGTTACGGCGGCCCTAAACAGGCTGCGGGAGATGGAATTCATCGAATACGAAAAATACGGCTTCATAGAACTCACCGAAAAAGGCAAAAAAATATCCGCCCAAATATATAATAAACACAAGCAGCTATCGGACTTTTTTCACAATGTGCTTCAGCTTGACCCCGCGGCAGCCGAGCAGGAGGCTTGTAAAGTGGAACACGCCCTTACGCCCGAAACGTGCGTACAGCTTCACAAATTCATGCAATTTATAAAATCAGCCGAAACGGAGAAAGAATCCTGGTACAGCGATCTCCGTTCGGCTTTGGAAAAAACCTGAAATAACTTTTACGACGCCTTATTTTTCTTCTTTTCTTCCATATCTTTGAGCATCTTGGCCTGCAAATCTTTGCTAACCGGAAGGTATTTGTAAAACTCCATAGAGTACGTAGCGCGTCCGCTTGTAATGCTTCTGAGAGTGGTAGCATACCCGAACATTTCCATGAGCGGGACAAAGCCGTCAACCTTTTGCGAACCTTTTCTGTAACGGCGCATTGATTCAATCTTGCCGCGCCTTTTCTGAAGGTCTCCCACGACATCGCCTATGTAATCGTCAGGCGTATTCACCTCAACTTTCATCATAGGCTCAAGAAGCAACGGTCCCGATTTCATGAAAGCGTTCTTGAAACAGATCGAGGCGCATGTACGAAACGCCATCTCCGACGAGTCAACCTCATGGAAAGAACCGTCGAGCAGAACGACCTTTACATCAACAACAGGGAATCCTGCCATAACCCCTTCTTCAAGCGTATTACGAATCCCCTTCTCAACAGAGGGAATATATTCGTTGGGTATCGCTCCGCCCTTAATCATATTAACAAACTCAAATCCCTTTTCATTATTGGGTTCTATGCGCATAACAACATGGGCGTATTGCCCCTTACCGCCGGTTTGCTTGACATGCTTGTAGTTCTCTTCACACTCTCCCGTAATGGTTTCACGAAACGCGACAGAGGGCTCGCCCACAACAGCCTCAACGCCGAATTCTTCCTTGAGTCTGTCTACGATAATCTCAAGGTGAAGCTCTCCCATTCCGGCAATGATAGTTTCGTTGGTTTCCTCATCGTGGCGCACATTAAAAGACGGGTCTTCCATAGCGAGTTTTCTCAGGACCGTACCAAGTTTTTCTTCTTCTTTTTTGGTAGGCGGATTTATTTTCATTTCAATAACGGAAGGCGGAATAAATATCGACTCAAGATGCAGCGGACTTTTTTCATCGCACAGGGTATCGCCTGTTTTTGTATTTTTCATTCCGATTAAGGCTACAATATCGCCGGGACCCGCGGCATCGATCTCTTCCCTCTCCTTTGCTTTGACGCGCAGGATTCTGCCGATCCTTTCGGATTTATTCTTGGTTGAATTAAGCACCTGCATACCGCTTTTCAGTTCGCCCGAATATACGCGAATAAAAGTCTGCTGCCCTACATACGGGTCGTGAATAAGTTTAAAAGCGAGAGCGCAGAACGGGTCTTTGACGCTCGGATGCCGCGTCTGCGGCTTTTCGGCGTCATCAATGCTGTTGCCGACAACAGCGCCTACATCTATCGGCGAAGGCAGATAATCCACAACGGCGTCAAGAAGTTGGTGGACACCCTTGTTTTTGTACGATGAACCGCATAGGACAGGCGTAATATTGAGTTTAAGCGCGGCTTCACGAACCGCCTTTCTAAGCAGTTCATTCGAAATTTCCTTTTCTTCAAGAAAGAGGCTCATTATATCTTCATTATAATCGGCAATTTTTTCAACTAATACGGCGCGGGCAGCGGCAGCCCTTTCGGCGTAATCTGACGGGATTTCCGATTCTTCCATTTGGAGCTCATCCGAGAATATATGCGCTTTCATGTTTACGAGATCGATGATGCCTCTGAAATCATCTTCAATTCCGATTGGAAGCTGCAAGGCAACCGGATTGGCGTCAAGGTGTTTATCCATCTGCGAAATAGCGTCGTTGAAGTCCGCGCCGATGCGGTCCATTTTGTTTATAAACGCGATGCGCGGCACTTTATAACGGTCGGCCTGATTCCATACCGTCTCGCTCTGCGGCTGAACTCCGGCAACGGCGCAAAAGAGAGCAACCATTCCGTCAAGGACGCGCAGCGAACGCTCTACCTCAACGGTAAAATCAACATGCCCCGGAGTGTCTATGATATTAATCTGATAATTTCTCCATGTACAGGAAATGGCAGCCGAGGCTATCGTTATACCTCGCTCCTGCTCCTGTTTCATGAAGTCCATGGTGGCTTGCCCGTCATGCACCTCGCCTAATTTACGCGTTGTGCCGGTAAAAAACAACATACGCTCCGTAGTAGTCGTCTTTCCTGCGTCGATATGCGCGGCTATTCCGATATTCCTGAAATTTTGGTAAGACATAAAAAATAATCCTTAAAAATAAAATTATTGCGTCCTCGAAAGTTTCGGCGGAGTGCAAATTAATAAGGTTGGATAGTTATTTATATGCCTTGCCGGTGTCAATATTTTTTCATTTTTTAAAAATTTCCAGCAGTTCCATCTGAATTTGCGCCTTCGCCGCCTGCTGAGAGGTAGGATGTTCTTGAAGTATTTTTGAGAAAATTTCCAGAGCCTGTTTGTCATAGCCCATCTTCACATAGCATACGCCGATATTATAGTACCCCCCGAGGCCTTCGTCGGTATCGCTGAATTCCTCATAAAGCCCCTTGTAATAATTGATGGCTTTGAGATAATACTGCCTGTCGAAATATATCCCCGCAATCTTGGCGTAGACCTCGCTTCTGTGGCTTCCATTGTAGTATATTTCAAGGTACTCAAGAAACTCTTCAAGCGCCTTGTCGTATTTTTTGAGCGTCATAAAATTCATTCCGTTGCCGAATTTCTGATCGTCGGCAACCTGTTCAAGAGAGAGTTGATTTTCGGTATCCTTTTCCGCGGCCTCTTCCTGCGCAAAACAGACAGAAACCTTCGCCAAAAACAATAGTATGAATAAAAAACTCAGTTTTTTCATAAAATACTCCTCCTTTATTATGTCTCTTAAATTATCGGCTATTTCCGCTCAAAATTAACGTTACTACTTGACAAACTTGGCATTTATTATAAGAAGTTTACATCTACTTTTTTTTAGGTGAATTATGCAAACTACCGATATACAAAAACTGCTTACCGAGGGCAGGCAGTACGATATAGAAAAGAAAAGCGGCCTCAACATAAACGAAACTCACGCCCCATTTGAAGGCTTTATCCGCGCCAGACCGTCAGATAAAGGCGTACTTCTTCTTTTTTCGGATCCGTTTTCCATAGAAGACAAATTTTATGAATTTTCCGTAGACAGCATATCTAAGGCAGAAGACCTGGGCCAAATCGCGGACGAAGACGGGCAAACAGCCAGCAGAGTACGGCTTTGGGTAAAAAAGGGCATGCCGGCGATTATATGCGAATCTTTCATAATCAAGTAAGGGAAAAAATCACAAATAATGGAATCTATATCTGAATTGCTCTTCAATGCCGCGCCCTATGTTCACTTCATAAGTTTCGGCCTTTTATTGTTGGCCGGATTCAACCTGCCGGTATCGGAAGATGTTGTTTATATCGTATCTGCTTCTATCGCGGCTACAATCGTTCCTGAAAACACTTTCAAAATTCTCGCCGGCTGCTTTGCAGGGGCTTACATAAGCGATATTATGGCCTACTCTATAGGCCGGTTTCTTATAGGCGATATACTCTTGAAAAAACCTAAGCTCGGCATAATAAAACGCGGTTTCTCCGAAGAACGAATGCTGAGACTAAAAAGCTATTTTGACAGGTACGGCCTCAAAACCCTATTTTTCGGCAGGTTTATACCTGTGCGCAACATACTGTTTATGACATGCGGCCTCATGAAAATGCGCCTAAGACATTTTCTCATAGTTGATATGTGCGCCCTTACATGTACTTCTGCAATACTCTTCTCCATAGGATATACGCTGGGGGAAAATTACGATAAAATTTTCCCTTACATTCAGCGTTATAAAATTGTAGCCCTTTTTCTTGCGGCCCTGATTTTAATATTAATCAACAGGAAAAACATTTTAAATGTAGGCAGAAAGATTCAAATAGCTTTGGGAAGCAGTCCGGAAAAATAAATGCTTGACGAATCCCCTGATATTTTGCATATTTTTAAAATATGCAAAATATCAGATACCACCTTATAAACATAGCGGCTGTTACCCTGTTTTCGTGGTCGGCAGCCGGAGCAATCAACCAGTCGGTACAATATGCCCTGTCGCCATCTTACAATGCTCCGGTTCAAAAACAGGCGCGCACCGGTCAAAAGACCGCGCCTGAAATTTCCCAAGACGATCTCATATCGCCGATACTTGCGTCGGGCATATTCAAAATAGCGAATGAATCCTCGCTGCCCTCCGCGCCGGGAAGCGCGCGGGACGCGTCATTGCCGAATCTTACGCTGCTTGGAACAATTACCGGTCCTGCCGCCATATCGAGAGCTCTCATAAGAAAAGACGGCGAAAAAGACCCGAAAATATACGCGCTCCATAAAATAAATAACGACATAAGCAATGACGTATACGGCTATAAATTGGTCGCCATAGATACCAACAAGGTGTGGCTTGAAAACAACGGGCAAAGAAGCGTACTTGAACTTTTTGTAAAAAATAAGCCGTCCCCCCAGAGCAACCCTCAGGAACAGCAGCAAACCCGGGTAACAAAAACCATGAGCCGCGCGGAAATCAAACAAAACACAATGAACGACATTGACAACGCCATGAAAGGCATTGTCGGAGGCCCTTACCGCAAAAACGGCAAACTTGACGGCTATGTTCTTAAAACGGTGAGTCAGGAAAATATACTCTACCAATTGGGCTTGCGCAACGGCGACATTGTTAAACGCGTCAACGGAAAAGAACTCAACAGCATGGAAAAACTTATTGCAATGTGGCCAACCATGCAAAACGAAACCAAAATAACGGCCGATGTGGAACGCGGCGGTCGCATGATGACATTTGATCTAAATATTACCGAATAAAGGATTTTGATGAAAAACCTAAAACTATCCATATTATGCGTACTGATACTATTTCTGGGAACTTTATACGCGCAACAGAGAGACGCTCAAAAACCGCCGGCAAAAGAACAGACCTTCGCGTTAAATTTTAAAGATACCGACATAGCCGAATTCCTGAGCATTATGAGCCAGTTAATAGGCAAGAATATTATTCTGGACGACAGAGTTACAGGCAAGGTCTCCATAAACTCCTCAAAAAAGCTGCCTGTTTCGCAGGCATACGAAATAATGAAATCAATCCTCAGCATAAAAGGCCTCGCCGTTATAGAAACAAACGACATACTCAAGGTCATGCCCATTCAGGACGCGGCAAAATCCGGCATTGAGATAATCATTGACGGCAAGAGCGAACTTGTAACGCCAGAAAAAGAAAAGACTCTTACTTTTCTGCACGAACTCAAATACGCGGATGCCGAAGAGGTCGCCAAGGCGCTCCGCATGCTCAAGTCCAGAAATACGGAGATTGTGGTATACCCTCCTTTGAATACAATAATTATAAGCGGAATATCATCGGAAATAACCGGCCTCATAAAAATATCCGAAACTTTCGACAAACAGGTCGAAGAAACCGTTGCCGCTCTCCAAACAAAGGGCAATATTCATGTCGTACATCTTCAAAATGCCAACGCGGCACAGTTAGCCGAGGTTCTATCGAGGGTGCCGTTTTCGGAAAGCGCAATGGTAGAAACAGCTCCGTTAACCGAACAGGCTCAACAGCAGCAGGCGGCTCAATCAAGACGCGCCCCGGCGCAGCAGCAACCGCCTAAAAAAACAAACAAACTTTCAATAATAGCGAACAAGGAAACAAATTCGCTGATTATAGCGGCTACGCCGGAGGAATTCCGTGAAATTATGGCCGTCGTAAAAGAATTGGATAATGTGCGCGAACAGGTTCTTATTGAGGCGCTGATAGTCGAAGTCAAGGCTGAAAGCGGCTGGGGATTCGGCATAAACTGGATGCTGGGCAACCAGCAAGGAAAAGACCAGTACGGCGGCGCTTATATGGACAGGATTCCCAACTTTACAAACAATTCCATTGGGGGCAAAAAAATAGCGCTGCCGCTCGATACCGGATTCCAATTGGGCTACCTGCCCGACACGTCAATACTTGCCTTTATCGTACTCAACGCATCCGGAACGGAAAGTAATTTTAACATTCTCTCAACCCCGCAGCTTTTGACCATAGATAATGAAGAAGCCGAACTAAACGTAGGCGAAGAAATACCGATAGCTTCAAATAACAGAATAAGCGAATCAGGTACCCAATTTTACACATACGAATATAAGCCGGTAGGCATTAAACTGAAAATAACTCCGCACATAACGAATAAGGACCGCATAACCCTTGACCTTTATCAGGAAATAAACTCGGTAATAGGCCAGACCAGCATCATAGAGGGAAACGCGATCCCGCCGACATTGGGTAAACGCGATATAAAAACAAAGGTTTCGGTTCCCGAAGGAAAAACTATTGTTGTGGGAGGGCTTATCCAAAATTCAAAAGTTGAAACGGTTAACAAGGTTCCGATACTGGGAGATATTCCGCTTTTGGGCTGGTTCTTTAAAAATAAAACATCAGGCTACAGCAAGACAAACCTTCTGGTTTTCATAACGCCCCACATAGTTACAAAAGAAGAAAAATTAGAGGAGATAAGCAAACAGAAAGCCGAGTCGCAGAGGAGAATAAAAAACTAAAGCAACCCGACCGGCTTACATGTTATCGATAGAAATCGCTTCAATACGAGACAGAATATCTCCAATAAGCCCCTCGTCAAGCATGGCAATGAGCTTATTGGTTTTTTCTTCTATAGCTAAATAGCTGCCGCTTTTAAGGTCTCTTACCTGAAAATATTCGTCGGCTATGTTAAGCGCGGCAAGTATGGCTACCTGCGTTGAGGTTCCGTTCGATATATTAGCGCTTACCTCAGCCATTTTTTTATTGAGATAATCTGCCAATTCAAGTATGTATTCCGAAGAGGCTTCGCCCTTGACAGTATAAGACTGTCCGAAGATGTTTACTTTAACTCTTGTGCTTTCCACACTACACCCCGCTTATTTTTTCTTAGGCGCGTCACCTTCAATAATGAGAAAATCTTCATCTTCATCTACCACAACTTTACCATTATCGAGTACTTCATCGGCATTTGTCTGTTCATCATTTAGCAGGATTACATCATCATCCGAATCGTCGGCGGAAGCTGCCGCGTCGCCGCTTGCCTCATCTTCGTCGTCATCTATTATTACAATATAATCATCGTCGGAGGCTTCCAAAACCTCGGGCGCGACAACAGATTCTTCGGTTTCATCGGCTGCTTCCTGAGCGGCAGCTTCGTCTTCAGAAACAACAGGCTCGTCTTCAAGAAGAGCGGATTCATCTTCAAGGGCAATAGGCTCATCCGCAAGAGCGGCAGCTTCACCTAAAGAGGCAAAAGAATCTTCTTCGGCAAGGGCTTCTTCTTCGACAACAGCAGCTTCATCTTCAAGGGCAACAGGCTCATCAGCAAGAGCGGCCGCTTCCTCCAAAGAGGCAAAAGGGTCTTCTTCGGCAAGGGCTTCTTCTTCGACAACAGCAGCTTCATCTTCAAGGGCAACAGGCTCATCAGCAAGCGCGGCAGCTTCTTCTAAAGAGGCAAAAGGATCTTCTTCCGCAAGGGCTTCTTCTTCGACAGCAACAGGTTCTTCAAGGGCGACAGGTTCATCCGCAAGAGCGGCCGCTTCCTCCAAAGAGGCAAAAGGGTCTTCTTCCGCAAGGGCTTCTTCTTCGACAACAGCAGATTCATCTTCAAGAGCAACAGGCTCGTCAGCAAGCGCTGCCGCTTCTTCTAAAGAGGCAAAAGGGTCTTCTTCTTCGACAACAGCAGGTTCTTCAAGGGCAACAGGCTCATCAGCAAGCGCTGCCGCTTCCTCCAAAGAGGCAAAAGGGTCTTCTTCGCCAGCAGCTTCTTCTTCAACGGCAGGCGCTTCGAGAACAACAGGTTCCTCTTCAACAGCAACTATTTCTTCAAGAGCAACAGGCTCCTCGTCAACAGCAACTATTTCTTCAGGGACAACGGGCTCGTCGTCAGTAGTTTTTTTTTCCGCCTCAGGCGCGGCGGGTTTATCGCCTGCGGGTATTTCTCCCTGTATAACGTCTAATTTACCCAACAGACCGATTATCTTCTTCTCGAGGACTTCTCCTTTTTCCTTGATCTCGTTAAGTTCGCGCGTTGAATTATCAAGTTCTTGCTTGATTTTAGCTATTTCCTGCTCTTTTTCTTCAAGCGTGAGTTTTACTTCTTCGATCTCTCCCTTGAGGCCTTCATTATCATGCTCCAACTTGGCATTTTCGGATCTCAAATCGCCTATAAGTTGAAGCGCCTTTACTACTCTCGCCTCCAGTTCTTCCAGTTGCTGCATCGATATCATTGCCCATGCCCCCTTATATTAAAAAAAATCAACTTTTAATGAAAATTCATATTATTACATATTATATGTTCGGATATTTTAATTCTTATTTGTAATTTTTTTTTGCCTTAACCAATGGGTAAAATGCCAAAACCGCGCGCAATGCCGGGACAGCAATCAATATTTGAGGTAAAGCGCGCAGACAAAAAGATAAATAGAAAATCAGCGCTTGCATCCGCGTCTATGCGCTGATTTTCAGTTTGAAAACCGGCAGAAGCTATTTCCCGCCGACCTGGTCTACAATTTTTTGAAACGAACCCATGTCGTTTACCGCAATCTCGGCAAGCATCTTGCGGTTGATCTGAATATCGGTCTTTTTCAGGGCAGATATCAGAACGCTGTACGATACTCCGCAAAGTTTGGCCGCCGCGCTTATTCTCACTATCCAAAGGGCGCGCATATCCCTTCTTCTTCTTCTGCGATCTTTGTAGGAATTTTGCAGGGCCCTGCGCCTCGCATCCTTTGCCGTTCTGTAAAGGGTGCTGCGCGCGCCGATAAATCCTTTGGCGTCCTTCAGTATCTTTTTACTGCGCTTATGGTGGACGCGTCCTGTCGTAGCTCTTGGCATATCAGGAAATCCTCACTTACTAAATTACGGAACAGAGGCGCGGGGGATAAATAATATCTCTTCTTTCCCTAAGCTCATATTCCTTGAATAAAATCTCAGGCATAGGGCATGAGACGTTTTATTTTTGCAGCCTCCAAACCATCTACGGTGCTTGTTCCTCTAAGCCTTCTCTTCCTTTTGGAAGATTTTGACTCAAGCAGGTGGTTTTTATATCCATTGGCGCACATTACTTTTCCGTTTTTTGTTATGCGGAATCTTTTCTTGGCGCCGCTGTTTGTCTTGAGTTTAGGCATAATACTTCCCTTCCTGTTTGTTCATTTTCTGGTTGATTTTTGAGCTACAACCATTGTGATGCTTTTGCCTTCCTGAGAAGGTTCTTTTTCAATGACCACGTCGTTATCCAAAATATCTTTAACGCGGCTCATTACAGCGAACCCAAGGTCGGAATGAACCATCTCGCGCCCCTTGAAAGTAAGGGTAAATTTAACTTTGTCGCCGTCTTTCAAAAATTCCTTCGCATGCTTAACTTTATGGTCAAAATCATGGTCATCTATGGCAGGACGCATTTTTATTTCTTTTACATGAATAATCTTCTGTTTTTTCTTTGTGTCCCTCGCCTTTTTGGCCTGTTCAAACTTGAATTTACTATAATCAACTATTTTTACTATCGGCGGTTCCTGATTGGGAGATATTTCCACAAGATCAAGTTCCTGTTCAATTGCCGCTTCCAAAGCGCTTTTTAAAGAAACAACCTGAGCCTCTCCTTCACCAACAAGTCTTACTGTTTCAGCTATGATCTCCTCATTAATTCTGAACTCTTCCGACCTGTCTTTCTCAGGCCTTTTTCCTTTCTTCATAAGCAGCCGTTTACTCTCCTCCATTGTCGTTCCGAACAAGCGGAACCGCAGATATAGAGTCAAAGTGAAAGAGAATCCTTTAAAAGCAACTAAAATTCGTCAGGACTGCTTATTTTTTACCTTTTCCTTAATCATGGTTAGAAAGTCTTCCAAAGGCATGCTTTCGGATTTGTTCTCTCCAAGTCTCCGCACAGATATAGTATGCTCTTCAAGCTCTTTCTGTCCCGCTACGCAAATAAAAGGCGCTTTTTTGGATATAGCGTCCCTTATTCTGTAGCCGATGGATTCGCCTCTGGCATCAATTTCAGGCCTGAGTTCTTCGGCAAGCATACGGTCGCGCAATTTCTCGCAGTACTCCAACTGTTCATGCGATATTGGAGCGATAATGGCCTGAACAGGCGCAAGCCATACCGGAAAGCGGCCTCCGTAGTGCTCAATCAGGATGCCTATAAAACGTTCAAGCGAACCAAGAAGCGCTCTGTGTATCATAATCGGCCTGTGTTTTTGACCGTCATGGCCTATATAATGCATGTCAAACCTTTCGGGCAGGTTAAAATCAACCTGTATCGTGCTGCACTGCCATTCGCGCCCTATCGCGTCCTTTATCTTTATATCTATTTTGGGGCCGTAAAATACGCCCTCGCCCGGGTCAACCTTGTAAGGTATTTTATTCTTTTCAAGCGCGGCGCGCAAAGCCTCGGTAGAGGCTTCCCAATTTCTATCGGTACCTACCGATTTTTCGGGGCGCGTCGATAAATATACGTTTTTTTCGCTGAAACCGAACAATTGCAGCATCTCAATGGTAAACTCAAGGACTTTTACTATTTCATCTTCGATTTGATCATCCCGGCAAAAGATATGGGCGTCGTCCTGAGTAAACCCCCTTACCCGCGTGAGACCGTGCAAGACGCCCGAACGTTCATAACGATAAACCGTACCCATTTCAAAGGCCTTTATCGGAAGATCTCTGTAGCTCTTAATACTGCTGTTAAAAATCTGTATCTGTGTAGGGCAATTCATAGGTTTAATGTAATAATCCTGCTCGTCTATTTGGATAGGGGCGTACATATTGCCGCTGTAGAAACCCAGATGCCCTGAGGTTTGGTAAAGATCTGACCTTGCGATATGAGGCACCGAATATAATTTGTAGCCTCGTTTCAAATGCTCGCTCGTCTCAAACTTGTCTATAATGAAACGCAGGATAGCGCCGTTGGGATGCCAAAGAGGGAGACCGGCGCCCACGTCTTGACTGAAAGAGAATATGTCGAGTTCTCTGCCAAGTTTCCTGTGGTCCCTTTTCTTTGCCTCCTCAAGCATATCAAGGTGTTTCTTGAGCGCCGCGTTGTCGGGAAAGGCGACTCCGTATATGCGTTGCAGCATTTTATTTTTTTCGTCGCCCTTCCAATACGCGCCCGCAATCGTAAGAAGTTTAAAAGCGCCTATCACGGATGTATTCTTTACATGAGGCCCCCTGCAAAGGTCGCTGAAATCGGCCTGCCGGTATATTGCAACGGTATCGGCCGGTATATCTTCAAGCATTTCAACCTTGTAGGTCTCGCCCAGATTACGAAAAAAGGCAATAGCCTCGCTTTTGGACATATCCTCACGGACTATATCGATCTTCTCGTTTACGATTTTGCTCATTTCCGCTTCTATATTGGCAAGGTCATCGGGAGTAAACGGAGTATCGACATCTATGTCATAGTAAAACCCGTTTTCAATCGAGGGACCTATCGCTAAACGGGCGGATGGAAAAAGACGCTTGACCGCCTGCGCCAAGAGATGCGAGGCCGAATGCCAAAATATATCGCGCCCCTCGTCGTCATTAAAGGTAAGTATCTTTACGGATGAATCGTTGTCAAGCGCAAAGGAAAGGTCAACCGGATTCTCGTCAACAACGCCGGCAATAGCCGCAGCCTGTAATTTCTTGCCTATTAGTCCGGCGACATCAAATAATGTAGAACCGCGTTCGACCTCGACCTTGGAAAGGTCGGGAAGGGAAGCTGTAACTCTATTGCTCATCTATTTACCAAAATTGTATATTGGGCGATACTGGAGTCGAACCAGTGACCTCCTGCGTGTCGAGCAGGCACTCTAACCAACTGAGCTAATCGCCCTGCGCAAAGACATTCCAGATAAATTTTTGCGCGCTTTATTGTCAATATTTTTTTTTGCAATATCGCTTTGACCAATGGTACGATTGCCATCGCAGCCTGCGCTCTGCGACGGCGAGACTCTGTGTTTTTTCAACTTGGGCTCTGCCCCTTTTTGCTGAAGGCTCTTACCTTGATTTTCTAAAGTTTTCAATATCTGATAATTGATTGACAATTATCAGATATTGACTATAGTTGTATATTACAAAGAGGTAATTATGGAATTTTTAACTGTTCGGGAATTTACCGCATACCCTCGCAAGACAAGGGAAACCCTCAAACGTAACGGGAAGATCGTTTTGACGAACAATGGTAAACCTTCAATGCTTATCTTTGATATAACAGATCAGAATTTTGAAGAAATTATTGATACTCTCAACCGTGCACAAGCAATGCGTCTTCTTGAAGAAATTCAAACACAGGCTGTAAGAGGTGGTTTAGATTCAATGACAATGGACGAAATTGATATTGAAATTGCTACTCACCGCAAGAAAAACAATAAAAAAAGAGGTAAATAAGTGCAACTGGTATTGGATACCAATATTATTATCTCAGCATTTATTAGTCCCTATGGTAAGCCATCTTATATTATGAAAATGATTTTGGGCGGTAAAGCAAAGCTATGTTATAATTCTATCATTTTAAACGAATACGAAAGAGTTGCACTACGTCCAAAGTTTTCAGAAAAAATTGATTCTAACAATATCCTCCGATTTTTTGATATTATCAGAAGCATTGGCATTTCATTCAATCCTCATCACAGCAATATCAAAATGCCAGACGAATCCGACAGAATCTTTTATGATACTGCCAAGGAAAGCAAATCTATCTTAATAACCGGTAATTTAAAACATTTTCCTAAAGAAGCATTCATCATGTCTCCCTCTGATTTTTTAAAACGTTTTAATGGTTAGTTCATGGATAGGGACAAGTCCCTATTAGGAGTTATCATAGGCAGTTTTTACGCCTTTGTCAAGTTTTTTATATGCTTTCAGCAATTCCGTCCGGCATTATAAGCCTCAGTTTGGGTCTCCATGCCTTTACTGCCCACTACAGCAATAACGCAAAAAAAATCCTATTTTATTAAAAAAAATATGAATATGGAACCTTCCATAAAAAAGGCGGGTCTAACCTACAAAACAAGGAGGATACACTCATGAAAAAAACAGTATTTATGGCGCTCTCATTGGTATTATCGCTTG
>Ga0082212_10003801_pt1 | contig 21232 bp, 20 predicted proteins | sample TergutNt197P3_FD_71548 | JGI IMG/M metagenome (GOLD analysis project Ga0082212, IMG submission 71548) | Neocapritermes taracua P3 segment gut microbial communities from Petit-Saut dam, French Guiana - Nt197 P3 | ecosystem: Host-associated > Arthropoda: Insects > Digestive system > Gut ... | reverse complement strand
AGCCTCTTCGAGGCTTGGAGCCTATAGGAAATTATTTAACGCACCGCCATTCGGCGGTGATGGGCTTCAACAACCCAATAGCTTACATACACCACAATTACCAGCCAATAGCTGTAATTTCTCTAAAAATGGCGCCTGGCGCCATTATATCCTTGTAAGGAGCTTAATATGAAAAATACCATTAAATGGTTCGGGTTTGCCGCATTAGCTGTGGTAATGCTGGCTTTTGCCGCGTGCAGCAAACCCACCGGCGGCCACACCCACACCCCCGGAGCGGCGGCGGACTGCACTACCGCCCAGACCTGCACAGAATGCGGAGCCGTGCTGGTGGCGGCGCTGGGACACGACTATAACTGGGTGGTAACAAACGCTGCGGTATACCCGGCCCAATCAACAGGAACCTGCTCGCATGATGGGGCGCACACCACTACGCACGATACCGCAATCGGCGACACCGGCCCCGGCGGCGGCATAATCTATTATGTGGGAACCTTTACCATGACGGGAATTGGAACCTGCCACTACCTTGAAGCATCGCCCGCAGACTTAACAGGCGGAACCGGAAGCCAGGCAACCATGAGATGGACAACCGCGACAGGTTCCCCTTATCCGGCCACAACCGGAACATTGGAAACAATCGGTTCAGGCAAAAACAATACGGCAATAATAATTGCGGCAGAATCAGCGGCATATCCCGGTAACTCATACATATATGCCGCACGGGCGTGCGGTGAATACATAGGCGGCGGGAGAGATGACTGGTTCCTTCCAAGCAAAGACGAACTCAATGAAATGGTCAAAGCAAAAACCCATTTAGGAGGGATTTCGTCAGGATGGTTCTGGTCTTCGTCGCAGCACGATGACGTCGACACCTGGGCGTTGCTTCAGCAATTCGGCCTTGGCATTCAGGACTCCGCCGCCAAGAGCGGCCTTTCCCATGTCCGCGCCATCAGAGCCTTTTAGGCTCTGGGACTGATAGGAATGGATTGTATGGGCGCTAACGCGCCCACAGTCTTCGCGCGTTCTAAGGGAAAAATTACCTCCCGGAGGTAAAACTTTACCTCTGGGAGGTAAACGATTACCTCAAAACGCAGGGGGTGTCAGTCACCATTTTTTTGCCGGCTGAAGTGGGCGGCTGTCAAGACTTTACCCTTAACTAGTCTCCGTCTCTATAAAACCACTTATAATATCAAGGACATCAAGCAAAATTTCCCTGGGAATTTCCTCAATAAATTCACAATTCCTTGCCTTTATATCCAAAGTTCTTTCCTGGTCACACATAACAACCCCTGTTGTTCTGGTTCGCCCGTCCAGTTCTACATGAAATGGGTGGCTTTTTCTGGTATTGGTAACCGGGCAAACGATTGCAAGGTTTGAAAACCGGTTAAATGTCTCATTGCTTACTACTAATGCAGGTCTTCTTCCCTTTTGCTCATGTCCTGTTTGGGGGTCGAAATCCAGCCAGATAATAGCGCCTTGCTTTACCATATTTCTTTACCGAGAGGCTTTCCCCAATCAATTTCTTTTTGAATTATTTGTTTTTTATTGTAATCCGTTCCGTAAAACTCAATAAGCCGTTTCCTGGTTGACTTATGTTTTGCAGCTTTAGTTTTTTGTATTACAATTTTTCCCTTTTCCAGTACAATATCTACCGGATCATTTTCTGTAAGCTGGATATTTTTAAGGAATGCCTTTGGCAGCCTTACCCCCTGGCTGTTGCCCCATTTTACAATTGTTGTCTGCATGGAAATACCATCCTCGTTGCGGGATATACCAAGTATATCCGTTCAATCGGGGGCATGTCAATGCTTTTTACACGCCGATACCCGACATGCCGCCTGGGTGTTCCGAAGCAGATGCGTTGTATACGCCGGAAAGCGAGCTGTTTTTCTATCGCTCATCCCTCTCAACAACCCGCAATTTACACCAAAACTACCCGCTAGGGGTAGGTTTTTTATTTAAGTAATGCAATATGTTTATTGATATGGCAGAAGCCGACAATTACCGCCACACCCAAGTCAATCAGGCACGCCCAACACCTGCGTCCGATACGTTGAGGACGTTGACGGGGCAAATGCAACACGGCGTAGGCCCAATAAAGTCTTTGCATGGAAAAAAGGCCGAAGGGCCGCCGGCAACAGGCAACAGGCAACAGGCAACAGGCAATTATACACATCCTCTAAGCAACCCTGTCAAGCCTCTTCGAGGCTTGGAGCCTATAGGAAATTATTTAACGCACCGCCATTCGGCGGTGATGGGCTTCAACAACCCAATAGCTTACATACACCACAATTACCAGCCAATAGCTGTAATTTCTCACAAAACAAGGCGCGTAGCGTCTTTAATATCCTTGTAAGGAGCTTAATATGAAAAAGACAAGTAAATGCTTAGGAATTATTGCCATTGCGATGGCAATACTGCTCACTTTTGCCGCGTGTAACAAACCAACCGGCGGCGGCCACACCCACACTGAGGGTATCTGCACAATCTGCGGGGTAGTTCGCATAACAGACGCGCCAATCAAGTTCGTCGAAGAACCAAGCCCCGGCTATAACTTCGCGCATATTCAAGTCCCTGGTAACTCTCACCCCCTAAGCGACCTTATAAGCGGCGCGCCGAAAGTAGAGATAAACGGGACAGGGGCAAGCAGGACCATTACCATCGAACTGGACGCGTCCAAACCAGGCGCTTCTGCCATTGCTCTAAGTACTGTTATTCCAGGTGTAACAGCTTCCGGCGGCGCGAACTGTTATTTTATTATTTCGTTCATATCAGATGACGAATATCTTGTTTTGCTGGGAAAAGATGATGGCTGGTACAATAATGCTTTTTTTCTCTACGCCGACAAAGACACCGACCTAACCAGTACCATTTATTCCTTTGACAACATGGCGGTGAAAAAAGGCTGGAACTACGTTTTCAAGGACAGTGGCATTCATACCCATGCGGCGCAGTCCCTACCAGCAGAGTACTACTGGAAAGTTCTTGAGAATGATTAACCGCAACTGGCAGGTGTCAGTCACTGTTTTTAAAGGTACGCAGTGCCTTTAACTATCCACATAAAATAGGAGTTTACTATGAAAAATACCAGTAAATGGTTCGGACTTATCGCCCTTGTTGCGGTAATCGCACTCACTTTCGCCGCCTGTAACAAACCAACCGGCGGCGGGGATGACCCCAAAGTCATTGCCCCTGAATGGCGAAAGACGTTTTCTAGTGGCGATTATATGCCAAATAACGATGATTATTACGCACCAACTACTACCACCTTGGGCGAGAACACCATTACCATAAGCGGCGGCGGTTTAGGTTCCCCGGTAACCATTACCGGCGTCTACACCCAAGGCGGCGGCCCGATTACGATAAATGACCCGGGAGAATGGGCGTTTGTGTATAAAGACGGCGTAAAAATCGGTTATATCCTTGGATCTTATAATTTTACAAATTATCTACTTCATATTGGCAAAGTTGCGGTGGTAAATTTATCTGCAAATGAGAGTACTTTTGGTGTCACCATTGACCTTGACGGTGTACCTGATTACCCATCGATCCAAGGAATCCCATAACAAGTCTGGAATTCAGACAAACAAATCTGAATTTCAGACAAACAAATCTGAATTTCAGACAAATAAGTCTGGAATTCAGACAAATAAGTCTGAATTTCAGACAAACAAGTCTCGAATTCAGACAAAAAAACATTAAAAAGGAAACCGCTCCATGGCGGAAAGGAAGTAAAAATCATGGCTAAAAAGAAAACAACAACCGTAAAGAAAGCGGCCCCCGCAAAGGCCGCGCCAAAGGCGGTGCCGCTGGACGACCCCGAGCCGCCGCCATCCGGCGGGCAGATAGAACTACTTGACCCCGGCATGGTCGCGGCTATCCGCATTCAGGTTGGCGAGCTCCTGGAAGAATGGGAAGCCGCAACCGAAAACAGCCTTACCCTAATCCAACGCCGCCGTGCTATTTGGCTTCGCCAAATAGCTTAGGAGTTTGCGCTATGCGCAAACTCCACACATTAATCCGCGGAGTTTTGCTTTTGGCAAAACTCCAAAGCTATCCGGCGCAGCCGGATAGCACGCGTGAGCAACTACGGGTTCATCGACAAAGTGTCCGACATCGCCACGGCCTACCCCGAGTACGCCGGCTTTATCAACGTTACCGACCTTAAAAACGCCATCCGCAACATCGAAGCGTGCCGCGACCTGTTCGCCCTTATGCAGAGCTTCGCGCGCGCCATCAGCAACACCATGCTGATATACTCAACCGAAGCGTTTAGGTTAGCCCTTGATTATTACGACCAGGTAAAACTCCGCGCCAACCGCGGCGACCCAACCGCCATCGAACTGTACCGCATCCTCCGCACCTGCTTCCGCCGGAGCCGCCACCCCTCCGCCGAACCAACCGCAAAAGAAATCGAACGCGACGTCCACGCCATCCTCACCCACAAAAAAGACGGCGAAATCCTTGTCAAAGGCACCGCCCCCAAACTAACCGCCGGAAAAACCGAAGCAGTGGAGGACATCCGCACAGGCAGGATCGCGGCGAAAGTTACAGAAGAAGTTGAGGTGGGGGACAGCAAGCGGAAGTAATTAGTGGGTAGTGGATAGGGGCTGCTGATTTTAAGTATACTAAAGACATGGATTTTGTCATTGAGTTCAATCAGGCCGCTTTCAGACACGGGGCAGATGAGGCTGACATTCTTTGGGCGTTCGATAACGTAAAATACGATGGCTAGAATGACCGAAGAAGAAGCAACTTATTGGGACGAATATTATACCAAAAACCCGCCCAAGCCTGGCCCTAATGGGACGGGGTTTTTTAGCAAGCGGAAAGCGGAATTGACCGCCCAATCCGCCCTTTCAATAACAGTAGATTCAGTAACTGCCAAGTATCTCACCGCCAAAGCAATAGCCGACCATAAAACTCCCGCCCAACTAATCGTCGAAATGGTGCAAGAAAAGATGGCCGCTGCAATGTAATAATATGCACCCAACGGCGATTGCCTTGTGTGGTTTTTTTTGGTATACTCAATAAAAAACTACACAAGGAAGTACTATGGTCATTTTAACATTAAACTGCGGTTCCTCTTCCGCGAAATATCAGGTTTACGACTGGGAAGCAAAAGATGTGCTGGCTGTCGGGATTGTGGAGAAGGTAACCCTAAGCGGTTCTTTTATTACCCACAAACTTAAAGGCAAGGAAGAGGTAACCTTTAACCACGACTGCCCCACGCACCTGGAGGCGGTTGACCTTATCATAAAGACCCTTACCGGCAAGGAAATGGGATGCATCCCGGATATGTCGGTGATCGGCGCTGTTGCCCACCGGACAGTACACGGCGGGGACAAGTTTACCAAAAGCGTACTTGTGGATGACGGGGTAATGGATGTCTTTAGGGAATTAAAGGACATGAGCCCGCTCCATTCACCGGCGATTATTATGGGTATCGAGGCGGCGAAAAAAGTGCTGCCCAATGTCCCGCACTGCGCGGTTATGGACACTGCCTGGCACCAGACCATGCCGCCCGAATCGTTCCTCTATGCGGTGCCTTATGAGTGGTACGAAAAATATTCGGTGCGCCGCTATGGTTTCCACGGCACGAGCTTCCTCTACACGGCGAAGCGCGCCGCGGTGCTGCTGGGGAAAGACCCCTTTAAGACAAATTTAATTATCTGCCACCTGGGTAACGGCGCTTCGATTAATGCCGTTAAAGACGGCTGTTCCTTTGACACCTCCATGGGGCTTACCCCGCTCGAAGGGCTTGTCATGGGCACCCGCTCCGGCGACCTCGACCCGGCGCTGATGACCTATGTAATGAAAAAAACCGGCATGAGCGCCGCTGACGTCGAAAACGCGCTGAACAAAAAAAGCGGCCTTTTCGGGATTACCGGCCAGTACACCGACCGCCGCGACATCCAAAAAGCAAAGCTCGGCGGCGACAAGCGCGCCCTGCTTGCACAGGATATCGAAGCCCACCGGGTAAAAAAATATATCGGCGGCTATCAGGCGGCGCTTGGTCGGGTTGATGCCCTTGTCTTTACCGCCGGGGTAGGGGAGTTCGCGTTCTTTATGCGCGAAAAAATCCTTAACGGCCTGGAAGGGATCGGCATTGTGTATGACCCAAAGAAAAACGAAATGTCCCATACCCGGAACACCGAAACGATCATCAGCAAAAGCGAATCGAAAATTCCCATTTACATAATCCCCACCGACGAAGAACTTGTAATGACAGAAGACGCCTACGCGCTTATGGCTGGCAAGTACGATGTCCACACGAATTTTACCTATTCGTTCCAGAGCAAGGATTATGTGAACAAGGGCAGGGCAGAAAGCCTTAAGATCGAACTGGAAAAAAATCCCGAGCTTAAAGAAATTATCGCGCTTCCCAGGTAAGGACCTAAAGCATTTTTAACACCGCCATCCATGGCGGAAAGGAAAATTTTGCCACTAACCATCACGAACATTTATTAATTAAAGTTCGTGTGGTTTGTGGTAATAAAAATTATCCGAAAAAAGATCCTGTGGTTTTGTACATGGGAATGATAGTTTTTTGGGAAAAATGGTTGATAATTTTTTTGCACAGCTAATCTGTATTGGAAACGCCATGGTTGATGTGTTTGCGGAAGTAACGGAAGACTTCTGCAAACGCTTCGCCATTCATTCACCTGTAGAGCACGTTAGCCCCGAAACAGCCGCCGCTGTTTTTAAGGTACTGCCTGTTGATAAAATTGTTACAAGCGGCGGCGGTGCGGCAAACGCAGCGAAGGTCGCCGCGTATTTAGGCATACCAACCGTATTTATTGGGGCTGTGGGCAATGATACGTTTGGCGATCGGTTTGAAGATGAATTACAACAGACAGGTGTTTTTCTGCACCTCCCCCGTAAGAAATCGCCGACTGGAATGTTTATCAGCCTTACAAGTAAAAAACCGGGAACAGAAGATGGGGCATTGTCCAAACACATTATCGCTTCCCCATCGGCGGCGCTGGAACTGGATGTTGATGATCTTGATGAAAAAATATTTAAAGGCAGGGAAGACATTCCGCGTGTCTTTTTTCTGGAAGGTTTTTTGCTGGAGAGGGAACAGCTTGCCGGGCGCGTTCTTGAGCTTGCGGTTACGCACCGTATAAGCCTTGCTATTGATATGGGGACTGCCGAAATTGCGGCAAAACAAGCAACACTTATTCAACAGGGGAAATCACTGTTTTGGCCCTGCATCGGAAAAATCCCATTAATCCTTTTTTTTAATGAAAGCGAAGCAGAAGCGTTTGCGAATGTATTTAATACCGGCTGGGAAGAATATTTTACCGAATTAAGCAAAGCCCAGTTTATATTAATTGCCGTTAAGCTTGCAGAAAAGGGGGCGGTGGTTTTTTCCGATGGGGGGCTGTACCGCCAAAGCGCCGAGCCGGTGGAAACATCGGAAAGTACAGGCGCAGGCGATGCCTTTGCCGCCGGTTTTTTGGCGGCGTGGCTGCGTGGAGAGAACGTGCAGAACTGCGGCAATGCCGGAAACACGGCAGCGGCTCATGTCCTAAAAGTGCGCGGGGCTTAATCCCCTTTACCCTGTCTTATGCCAGAAGGCAAGTGTTCTTTTAAGCGCTTCATTAAAGAAATACCATTCGTGGCCGCCGGCCCATTCCTCGTAGGTAAAATCGAAACCGGTGTTTTTCATCACTTCGTTAAAACTTACGTTTTCTTTTCGAAGGTTGTCTTCCGTACCGCAGCTTGCGTATATTTTTGGTTTTGGCATACCGGCGGGAAAATTCTTTGCCAGTTCCACTATGTCGTAATCTTTCCTGTATTCAAGGCCGTCGCCGTATACGGCACGCAAATCGGTCAGTATCGCTTCCGCTTCCGGGCCGGTTTTTAAATAGGGGCCCGGGTCAGCCCTTAGCGCATCCAGCATGGGTTTAAAATAAAGGCAGGCCGAAGAAATAGCCCCGCAAAAACCAAACAGGTCCGGCTTTGCCAGTGCAAGCCGGAGCGCCCCATACCCGCCCATGGAGCAGCCCATTACCGCTGTGTCTTCCCGCTTTGCCGAGATATTAAAAACTTTCCGGCACAAATAGGGCAATTCTTCGCTCATAAAATCGTGGTACTTGCGGCCGTATTCCAGATTAAAATAAAAACTTCTTCCCGCTTCGGGCATAACAAAGACAGCGTTATATTCCCTTGCATAATACGGAAGCATCGTATAATCGAGCCATGTCCCCTGGCCCCCATGGAGCCCATGAAGCAGAAAAACCAAACGGTACGGGCCTTTATCCTGCATCGAAAAGGGAACCTGTACAGTAGTTTCCATGCTGCCTGGGACGCTGTCGTTTGAATAGGTTGGGATGAGTATTTGAATATTTGTTGTCATGCGCAGTGTTTCGGAAAGAAAATCACCCCTCAGTATCATGCTAATCTCCTGTTATTGCTGTTATTTCTTAATTATTTCTTACAAAAAACAGGCGCTTTTGTCAATATTCGCCCTCTGCTATGTCACTCCTGCAACAGGGTTATCCCCCGCGCCATCCAGCGCGCGCCGGAACTGTGTCTCATAAAACTCGCGGTAAACGCCGTTCCGCCCCAAAAGTTCCGTATGGGTCCCGCGCTCTGTAAGGGTGCCGCCGGAAAGCACAAGGATTTCATTGCAGGCCATTATGGTACTAAGCCGGTGGGCGATAACAATGCTGGTCTTGCCTTTTAAGAGCGGCTCTATCGCGCCCTGGATAAGGCTTTCTGAAATTGAGTCAAGGGCGCTTGTCGCTTCGTCCAGTATTATAAGGCCGGGGTTTTTCAGTATTACCCGCGCTATCGACAGGCGCTGCCGTTCGCCGCCCGAGAGCTTTATCCCCCGGTTCCCGACTTCGGTATTATAGCCGCCGGGAAGCGACACGATAAAGTCGTGGATATTTGCTTCTTTGCATGCTTTTGTAATACCCTCATCGTTTGCGCCGGGCGCTGCGTACAATAAATTTTCCTTTATCGTGCCATTAAAAAGGTAGGTGTCCTGGGTAACAAGGCCAATGTTTGACCGGAGCCAGCCAAGGTCAATGTCCCTTACATCCCGCCCGTCAATGAGTATGCCACCCTCCACAACATCGAAAAGCCGCGGCAGCAGGTTAATGATGGTAGATTTGCCGGAACCCGACGCCCCGACAATTGCCACGGAATGCCCCGGCTCTACCGTAAATGAAATATCGCGGAGTAGCGGTGTGTCTTCGCTGTAGTGGAAGCAAACGTTTTTATATTCAACAAGGCCAATCATTTTTTCGGGCGTTATGGCGCCGGGGGAATTTTCTATCTCAAGCGGCAAATCGTAATATTCGAAAATGCGGGCGAATATCGCCATCGACCTGATAATATCAACCTGCATGTTAAGGAGCATATTCACCGGCCGGTAGAGCCTGTCCAGGAGCGCGACCATGACGGTTATCCCGCCAACCGTTATGCTGCCGCCGAATTTTAGCAGGAGGAGCCCTCCTGCAAGGTAGATGACCATGGGGCCCGTGTTTGTAAGTATGCCAAGCGTCGCCCTGAACCAGCGCCCTGCCATCCGCTCCTTTATTTTAAGGCCGGTCATATCGCGGTTAACATTTTCGTATTTTTGGTATTCGGTATCTTCCCTGGTAAAGAGCTTTACCAGCATCTGCCCGGACACACTCATTGTTTCGGAAAGTATCTGGTTTATTTCGTCGCTTTTCGCCTGTGCCTGGTAGGTTATATCCCACCTCTTTTTACCGACACGTTTTGTCGGGAGTATGAGCAGCGGCACAAGCAGGATGCCCGCCGTGGCAAGGATCCAGTTTTTCTGGTACATGGCAATAACCGCCAGTATTACCAGCATCATGTTCCTGATAAGCTCGGTGAGCGTGTTTGATATAACTGTCTGTACGCCTTCTATATCGGACGTCATCCTGGTGATGATGTCCCCCTGCCTGCTAACGCTGAAAAACCGGTGGGACATTTTCAAAAGGTGGCTGAACATTTTATTCCGCATGTCAAAGGTTATGTGCTGCGCCACCCAGGTATTCAGCCAGCTTTCTGCAACCGAAAACAGGTTTGACAGTACCAGCACGCCAAAGGACGCTGCAATCAGCTTTAGGAGCATGTCAAGGTTGCCGCCGATTAGGCCCTCGTCTACAATCCTGCCCAAGAGCAGCGACGGCAGGAGCGAAAGCCATGACGATGCGAAAATGCAGATCAGCACCAGCACTAGGCGCGGCCAGTAGGGCAGGAGATACCCAAAAATCCTTTTTATAAAAGGCCATGTAAGCTGCGTGGCGCTCTTTTTTTCTTCTTCGGTGATCGGCGCCGGGACACGCCCGCCCCCTACACCCATTCCTGCAGGCATGGTGGTATTATATCACATTACAGGCATTAATAACCTTTCTGCCGGATATACACCTTTTCAGGGTGCCCCCCGTAACCGCGCGGCGTATTGGCACAGCCAGCCATGATTGCGATAATTAGAAAATATGCCGCGTTTCATCCTATTGCCGCATATACCAGAGAGGGGTACTCTGGTGATGTTGCTAACAGTTACAGCGTGTTGCATTGGTTGTTTACTCCCTACATCTTGAAATACACGCCGTTTCATGCTACATTTGCCCAATGGACATCGTAGTTGAGTTCAACGAGGCCGCGTTCCGGCATGATATTGCCAAAGAGGATATCCTGCACGCGCTTCAAAGTAAAATATGTGACGCTGTGATTGAGGGACTTCCGGAGAAACACGCGGTTATTGGGTTTGACCGCGCATGGAATCCCCTTGAAATTATGTACAATCCGGTAGATGATAACACTATCAGCGTTTTTCATGCAATGAAGGTTCGTAAGAGTTTTATTGCAATGCTTGGCCTTTAGGAGAGGATATTTATGGCACGAATGACCGAAGAAGAAGCCTGGGCGCTTGACGATTATGTTACCAACAATGAGATTACCCTTGGCCCCAACGGAAGCGGCTGGCTCAGCCAGCGTGAAATGCGTATTTTGGGGCTTAAAAATACAACGATCAATTACCTTTTGGCCAAAGCGATGGCGGATCATAAAAGCCCTGCCCAACTCATTGATGAGATGGTGAGCGAACGAATCGCTGTTACCGCATCATAACCCCCCCTCCCCCCTAATCCACCTGCCTGGGGGTGGCCGGGTATGCCGCATCCTAATCCTTAGTTCATGTTCTTGAGGGATGGCGCTGCGCCGCTGAATAGCGGCGCATTATACCCATTCCTTTCGGCAAGCAGCAAAGGAAGAAGAAGAGGTTCCACTGATTAACACTAATTAAAACGGATTAGCGCGGCGATTGGTAACAACGCCTACCGTAATCCTTGTAATCTGTGCCGTACCGCAGGTATGAAATCTGTGCTAATCCGTGGATTATACTCCTCATTCCACGTTTACTCCCACGCCAGCTTGGGCAGTGGGCCCAGGGTGGGGTCGGTGCGCGGCCAGGCCCAGACGCTGGGGAATGTCCAGCTCAGCGGCGATTTTCCCCAGAACGCTTCCTGGTTATTGAACTGGCCTGAGCCGGTACCGGCTTGCACCGTCGCGCCGTCATTGGCAGGGTCAGTCCAGGTGCCGCCGGGCATGCCGTCCCTGCCGAAGTTGCCGGGTAACGTGCCGGCGTTGCCGCCCGCCACGCGGCCTATGTAGGTGCTGCCGGTGACGCTGGCGTTGAGGGCCACGCAGTACTCTGCCGTGCCTAAGTTGGCGCCTACGATGCCGCCGATGACTTCGTCACCGCTGACGCTTCCTGTGGCGTAGCAGCGCTGTACCGTGCCCGTGTTGCCGCCCACCACGCCGCCGGCTGCGCCGCTGCCCGCGCCTGTTGCGGTTACCGTGCATGTTGCGTAGCAGTCGCTCACCATTGCGCCAATATCATTTAGCCCAACCACGCCGCCGGCTGCGATGATGCCCGCGCCTGTCGCGGTTACCGTGCATGTTGCGTAGCACTGCTCCACCGTGTCGGTGTTGTACCCTGCTACCCCGCCGACATTGCCGTAGCCCGTTACCGTGCCGGCGGCGTAGCACCGGTACACGTCGCCAACGTTGTGGCCCACCACGCCGCCTGCGTTGCTGCCCGTGGCGCTTACCGTGCCGCCTGAATAGTAGGAGTTCTCCACCGTGCCCACGTTGAGGCCCACGACGCCACCCACCTCGCTGGCGCCGGACACATTGCCTGAGGCGTGGGAGGTGTAGAAGTCGCCTTCGTTGTAGCCCACGATGCCGCCGATGCGGGCGCTGTCCGCGCCCGTGGCAGTGACCGTGGCGGAAGATGAGCAGCCCTCCAGCGTACCGGTGTGCCACCCAGCCCCCCCGCCGATGCAGCTATTGTTGTCCCCGGTGGCCGTGACGGTGCCGGAGGACGTACAGCCCTCCAGCGTGCCGTCGTCGTTGTAGCCCACCAGGCCGCCGATGTACCAATTGTTGTCCCCGGTGACCGTGATGCTTACCCCCTGCAGGGTAAGGTTCTTTACCGTACCACCGCTTCCCACATTGCCGAAGAGGCCAAGGTAGTCGCTATCGGCCTTGATGGAAAGGCCCTTGATGGTTTTGTTTTTGCCGTTAAAGACCCCTGTAAATGTTCCGACTCTGCCGATAGGTATCCAGCCCTTGCTCGAGTTGTATCCCGAGGCCACGCCATACTTGGACAGGTCCAGGTTTGCTTCGAGCGTGATTGTTTTACCGCTAAAGTTGTTACCGCCGTTTACCAGCACTGCCAGTTGCGCCAGTTCGTCCGGGTTCCTTATGATAAGGATGCTGCCGTCCCAGTCAGTATCTGGTTCACCCGTGCCGCTCTCATAAGTGAGGTTGCCTGGTCCTGTGGGGGGCTTGCAGCCAAATATCAGCACCATTACCAGAATAACTGCTATGCTGCACATAGCTTGGCCGGTTGTGATAAGTTTCTTCATACTAACTCCTTGTGTGATCAATCACCGCAGCAATCATAACAAGTTTCAAACCGTTGAATTACCGATTTATCATATTCAATCATTAAGTAAATATATCATTTGCTGTTAATCAACTGCAACCGGCTGGGTGAATCGTCGTTTGATTCCCCCTAAAGCAAATAAAAAAAAGCCCTACAGGGGTCTTAAGCAGTCGGCAGGATGGAGTTTACCAGTAATATTTGTGGAGTTTTTCTGAAAGAAAAACTCCAACACAAAAAGACCTTTAGGTCTTTTTGTGTCTCCTGGGGGAATCGCCCTTCAATCGCAAGCATCCTGTTTGCTCATTACGGGCCGGGGTTTGTTTCTTTCGGCGCCTTCCATGGCGCCTCTTCCTCCCTTTCGTCGGCGAAACAAACCCTTCGATTCCCCCGTTACATAAATGCATTGGAGTTTTGCCTATGGCAAAACTCCAACACAAAAAGACCTAAAGGTCTTTTTGTGCCTCCTGGGGGAATCGCCTTCCAGGGGTTCACCTCCTGTTCACCCCTTCCAGGCCGTGGGTCAACACTGTCGCGGACCTCCATGTCCGCTTTTCCTCGCATTCGCTCGGCGTGTTGACCCTTTCGATTCCCCCTAAAGTAATCGGGTGCATTGGAGTTTTCTGAAAGAAAACTCCATGTTTCAAAAAGAAAGCGCTGCAAAAGCAGCGCCTTCTTTTTGAAACATCTCCTGGGGGAATCGAACCCCCGTTGCGAGGATGAAAACCTCGTGTCCTAACCCCTAGACGAAGGAGACTTGGGCTGTCTGAGAAGTTTGTTACTTCTCAGACAGCCCATGCATTTTCTCCCGTTTCTTTGAAACGGTGTGAAAATGCTACGTTAATGAATGTGTCCGAACAAGTTTTTCAAACTTTTCGGACACAGCTAGGAGAAAACCGCAATTTTTTTAATTGCAAGAATTACCGAATAGTCGGTTTTCTCCATACTTTTGTTGGAGTGTTGCAGAAGCAAAACGCCATGTTTTTTATACAAAAAATCCACGATTTGGTCAATGCGCCTTTTATAAAACTCGGGCGAATTTATGATAAAAAAAGGGCTTCCCGGCGGGAAGCCCTTCAAACAGCTATAGAGCTGAATTGCTAGAACTTAACGCCAACGCCAATGGTTGGTTTTACTTCCCAGCCCCATTCCAGGGCAACATGTTTTTTATCAAGGACAGTAGCGCCGTTTTCAACGGCAAGTACCTTATGGTTGCGGTACAGGTCAACAGCTACATTGGTGCGGCTGAACATATATAGGCTCCTGTTAAAGTGGAACTGGATACCTAGGTAAAGGCCGGGCCCAAGCTGGAAATCATTAATTTTCATCCAGGAGTCATCTGCGGCGGCATTAAAGAAATCCCAGTGGTTGGCGCTCCAGTAGTATAGGTGGAGCCCGAGTACCAGGGGGATGCGGAGGAAACTGCCGTTATACAGGTAAAAGACCGGCCCTGCAAGGACATTCATCCCAAAAAGCGAATTGGAGTAGGAGTCGGTCGGGGTGTGCCCCATAACATCCGTGCCTACAAAGACGTCAAAATCAACAACAAAGCCAATTCTCCTGCCAAAGTTCATGTTCATGGAGAAGCCGACAGAAGTACTGGTTGTTACCGTCCTGTCCATATCAAGGGCCGGCGCAGGCAAAAAGAAATTGTGGGGGGCCGGGCTTGTAGTCCAGTGGACGGGGACGCCAATAGAAAGTTCCAGGTTAAAGAATTCGGTTTTTGGTTTAGCAGGCGCTTCTTCGTCCTGGGCAAAGCAAAAGCCTACAACCAGGAGCAAGGCCATTACTAAAAGAAGTTTTTTCATTATATTTTCTCCTCATGGTTTAAATTGTGTATATGAACAGCCTGCCAGGCTGTTTTTTTTCATATACCTATTCTTTCCTAGCTTAGATTATAGCCGAAACTGCTTATTAATGCAACCTCTTTTAATAGGGGATTGGTAAAAAATTATCAAATACTTTTAACCCAAAAACCTGTCAGTTACGGAACAATATAAAGCTTAGCCAAGCATTTTGAGTTTTTCCTGCAAAAGTGAGCGAAATTCCTCTACACCGGCAGAATTCGGCTCCAGGGCCAGGGAAGCTTCACAATCGGCAAGGGCGGCCGGGTAGTCCTCCAGGTGGTAGTAGGCCTGGCCCCGCCGGTATAGGGTAAATGGCTGGTATGGGTTAATTTCCAGGGAGAGGGTAAAGTCTTCGATAGCGCCAAGGTATTGCCTTATGACCGATTTAACAACCCCCCTGTAATAGGCAGCTTTGTATGATTTTTCATCGTTTGCCAGGGATTTACCAAAATCTTCGATTGCCTCGTTATAACGGGATTGGGCAAAATAGGCCATCCCCCGGTGTTTATAGATCATCGTACAAACTTTGGGGTCGGTCTTTAACTCCAGAATTCTGGAATAAAAGGCTATTGCCTCGTTAAACCGGTTCTTGTTATGTGCATACAAAGCATTAAGGAGCAGATCGTCCACGGTAGCCTGCTCGTCAACGACTGGGATACTTTCTTCCGGGGATGCCCTTTCCCTGTCCCGCTCGCCGCTAAAAAGGAGGCCGTCTGTTGCTTCCTCTATTTTCCGGTAAAATGAGTCCCGCCGCTTGCCCAACTCACTGTTCAGCTGCCGCTGGTAGGTCCTGATTTCCTGAAAAATACTGTCTGCCAGGGACAGGCTGGCATTTACAGCGGCAAGGCGGCGCTTCATCGGGTCATCAAAGGGGGTAAACTCTGCTTTATAGACCAGCTCATGCTCCACTTCGGCCCATGCATCCTGGAGAATAGTCCTTATCTGGACTTCTGCAGCCCCTGTACCGCAATCCCCGAACCGTGCCGTTAATTCCGCTGGGATTTCAATCAGAAGGTGCACCGATTCATAGCCGAATTCCTTAAAACTAAAGTGGGCGCCTTTCCTGTCCAGCTCTATAACAGAAAAATTTTCGCGGATAAGCTTTTCTACGGCTATCTGGTCTTCCAAAAAGGGGCAAATCACCCTAAGGGCTATCATATCGGTAATTAATGGCTCGGCGCCGGGGGCCTCTTTAAGGAGCTTAAGGAATTTTTTGTAATAACTGTCAAATTCCTTTGCCCGGCCAATAACCGTAGGCCTGGAAGAAAGGGAATGAACCACTTTTTCTACAGCTTCGATGAGTTCTTTGGTGATGTTTTCCCGCGCCCCAGCCGCTTTTTCATGTATTTCTTTTATCTCGGTGCGGGTTAAAAGCTCAAATGCCATGGCGGTTAAATTATAAACTATTTTTTGGGTTTTTGCCACAAAAAAACCTGACTACCTGGCCGCTTTTAAAGCGGTCAGATGGTCAGGCAATTCTTGCTATTAGTGATCCCCTACTGTGCGGTTGGGGAAGGGGTAAATGACGATTCTGTCGCCTGTTTCTGCTGATCCAGATAGCGGAGGATCTGCTGCTGGCCAAAGCGGCTCATTTCCCACTTCTTCTTGGCAGTTTCACGATCCTGGATGATATGCCAGAGGCCTTCATCGTCGATATCCCTGTCGGTATCCAGTACTGCTTTGTCGTAGATGATCTTTACATCGCGGAAGTAGCAGACAAAATCCCCGCCGTCTTTGTCAGCGTCCCTTTTGATAAGGAAGCCGCCGAATTTAACAAATGGCGTGGCAGTAGGATACAGGGGCATAAGGCGGAGTTCGCGGTTGCGAACCTGCGCTATATAGGCGGGGTTGTTCCAGATAAGTTCGGCCCAGCCGTCAAAATTAAGGTAATCTACATGGTAAATCTTTTCGGTGCCTTCGTTATCGATAAGGATTACCGAAAGGGCGTGGGGGAACTGAAGCCCGTATACATTTACGGCTACGGATTTAATGGTGCCGACATTTTTTACAACGCCAAGGCCGTAAGTGGGCTTGCCGGTGCCGTTCTCGTCCGGCCCTTCAAACCTGGACATGGACATAACGCCGCTTGAGGATGCGGTAATGTTGCCTTCATCATCAATCTCGCCGGTTGGTTCATAAGCAGGGATCTCGAAGGGAGGCCTGATGAACGCATTGGCATTCCAGGGCTCTGTGGGGAAGTTGATCCTTACACCCAATACAGTGCCATATTGCTTTGATTGAGCTTCATCTGCATAGGTAAGGACTTCGCGCATAACGGTCCTTGCGGATGAATTAAGCCTTACTGTCCAGTTCCTGATGGCAAGAGAGGTTTTCATAACCCGCTTTTGTTCATCGGTAAAGCTGGCACCGGCAACAGCGCCGTAATCCATAATTGTTGCCCTGTTTTGGGTCATTTGCTGTTCCTGTCCGTCTTCGACCGGAGCTGCAATAATATCGGCTCCAAGTTTGGTAAAGTCAATCAGGACGGCCTCTTCTGCAAACAATCCTACCGTCAGTAGCATGACGGCTAAAAGAATGAATATCCGTTTCATTCACAGCTCCTTTACATAACCAAATAATTAAAGATAGAGATGCATATAAATATATATGATCTGATATTCTTTGTCAATTACTTATCGGCAAATTTCGCTATTCTGCGCTAAAGAATTTTGAAAATTCGCCGAAAAACACTTCATTTCCGTTTACAAAGAACTTTACCCCGGAAACTTCGCTGAAATTCCGCCTGATACCCTGGTTCAGGGTCAAAAAGCTGTCCTGGAGCGGCATGCCCCCTGTTACGGGAAGGGCCGCTTCCCTGGAAAAATCCGCGTATACTGTCCGGTCACGGTACATAAAGGAGCGGAGTTTTGTCTCTTTGGTAACAAGGGGGGCGTAATCAAGGGAAACAGGGCCCAAAACCAGCTCTTCCACATAGGTTTTTATGTCATTTTCCCGGGAAGATGTTTTACGGAGCATACGGTCTTCGACTACGGAACGGCCGGAATCGTAGACAAAAAACTCAAAAGTCCGCCGGGAGAGGCCCGAACGGCCCATTTCGATAAACGCAAAAACGGTTAATACTACGAGATATGCAAGGCGGCGTATCTGCTTGAAAAAAGCCACATTTCCCCCTGGTGCTCAGGGGGCTATATAACCCCCGGATTGCTCAAATTCCGCAACAAAATCTGTAATCCCTTTATATAACGCTTCCGAGTACAGTTTCAAGTATGCCTCATCTGCCATAAGCCTGGCGTCCTCGTCATTGGAGATAAAGCCTAGTTCAACCAGGATTGCCGGCATACGGGCGTTTTTGACCACATACCAGTTTTCCGCTTTAAGCCCCCTGGAGGGGGTCCGGTTCCCCAGGTTCTGGTGAAGGTGGTCCAGGATAAAACGCCCCATGCGGGTACTTTCGGATATATACTCTGCCTGAAGCATATCGTTCAGGATATGGGCTATTTCTGCATTTTCCCCCTGCTTCCCCGTGCTTACCAGGTCGCGCTTGGTTTCCGGGGGTAGGTACCAGACTTCGTACCCCCTGGCGCTTTTATTGAGCGATGCGTTGACATGGACAGAAATATAGATAATTGCTTCATTTTCCCTAAGCGGCACGGTATTTGCGATGTTTACCCTGTCTTCCAGGCTGGGAAAGCTGTCCCCGGCCCTTGTTAGGAGTATTTTTTTGCCCGGGTAGGCAGAAACGAGCAAGGCGGAGAGTTTTTTTGATACATTAAGGGCAATGTCCTTTTCCTGCAGTTTTGGGGCAGTGTTTCTAACGGCGCCGGGGTCCTTTCCGCCATGGCCTGGATCGATGATGATCGCGGCAATCCGGAAATAGCCCTGCCCGCCTGGGGGCTGCGCTGCGGGGGGCGCTGCGGCTGGGGAAAAACTCGCCTTTGCCGCTGAAACAAAAGCTGCCGGGAAACGGAGGGCCCCGTTCTCTAAATAGGGCAGAGGCACATTCAGGACTTCGCAGCCGTCAAAAAGGGCCAGCCCCTGTTCGCCGCTCTGGCCCGAGTAAAATTTCAGCCTGTTTTCGCCCTTATTCAGCACCCCTGACGCGAAAAACGGGTCCCAGGAGATTCCCGCCCCCAACTCCTTTAACGTTTCGTCGATGGTCAAGCCCCTGTCTGCCTGTGCAATAGCCGGGAAAGAGGGCAGGCATAAAAGAATTGCAAGCATCAGCGCGGTTTTTGTTTTCATAATACTTCTATTAAAATCGGCAGAAAAGCTTATCAATGTAATAAACGGCGCCCTGGTACCCCCCGCGGACGAGGGCGGCCCAGAATTCCCGCCCCAGGGCCGACCCACCGGCATTATTTTCTCGCTCCGGCAGGCCCAGGCCGGTCAGCCTCCTAACCGCTTCCAGTGTTTCCCGCGGGCCCCGCCCCATATAATCGGCCAGATCCGACCCCATAAATGCCGGAAAGGGGATAATATCCATATTTTTCCCGCAAAGACGCAAAGGAGATGAATTAACATACCTGGTTTGAGGCAATTTTTTTAATTGTTCAAGCAATGCCGAATCCAGGGTATACGCCGGTGGAGGGAATCCGCTGTCTGCTGCCAGGAAGGCATCGGTCGCCTCGTCCGGGGCTGCAAGGCGGATTAGTACAGCCCGGGCGGCGTTTTCCGCTGCCTGGGTTGCCGTTTGCCTGTCCGGAGCGGCGGAAATGACGTTTCCCGCCTTGGAGACATTATTTTCCGGAAAAACCATGCGCCGGCCTGTTTCGCAGCGCGGGAAAAGGTCTTTGATATATGGCATGGCCTTTGCCGTTTCCAGGCCCTCTATTGACGCAATGGCGCCCGGTATGGAAATAAAAGCGCGCTCTGCACTTGTCCAATCCCGGCCGGGGCATAAACCCTCCGGCTTTTGGCCAATTGCAGCAGCAATTGCCCCCCCGACGGGATTTACCCCGGATGCATAAGGGTAGGTCCAGCCGGACATATACCCGCCGGAAAGGCGGGCGGCAATTTCGCCTATCATAGGCCCGCGGGGCGTTAGTTTAATGTCCCCCTTGGCGGCGCCGTTTTCGATCCCCAGGGCTTTTATGCCGCGGGAAAAAACTTCCAGTATCGCTTCCTGATCTCCGGGCGGGAAACTGGTAGGCATGGTATGACCCATCTCGATAAAGTACGGCGGGAAAAAAATGTGCCTGTCCGCTAAACCGCAGATGGTTATTTCCCCCCGGTACACTACCGCGTCAACGGAAAACTCCGGCCCCTCCATGTATTCTTCCGCTATCGCCCTGCCCGACCGGGAAAAGCAAAGGGCGTTTTCTACCGCCAGGGCGAGTTCTGCATAATTGTCCACCCTGCGGCAGCCGCGCGATCCCATGTTATCCACCGGTTTGACGACTGCCGGGAAAGGGAAAGGAAGCTTAAGGGGGCTGCCTTGTGAAAAAGTTATGAATGCAGGGGAGGGGAGGCCGCCTGCCAAAAAACGGCCCCGCATCCTTTCCTTGTCCGAGGCGTCCAGGGCAGTTTCGTAAGGTATTCCGGGGAGGCCGAGGCGTTCTGCCACATAAGCAACAGATGCGGAAAAATCGGTCCCCGCTGTCATAACACCGTCGAGGCCGTCGTTTTTATGTAATGATTTTGCAAATTCTTCTATTTTATTAATATCTTTCAAGTCGATTACTTCAAAACGATCCGCTTCGCCTGCCATTGCCGCATTGGGGTCCCCGTCAACGGCAATCGCCGTTAGGCCCATCGCTTTTGCTGTACGTATTGCAGGCCCCTGCATGACACCCGCACCAAGAATGAGGATACATTTTTTTTGTTCAGGCATTATCATAATTCCTTACTTTAACAGCATAAGCTTCAAAAGTATCGCCTAGATTAAAAAATCGGCTGAGCGCGAGAAAAAACCGGCCGCCCATGGGGGCTTGCGGGTTTTTGGCAAAGGGGAACCGCTCGGGGTGGTGCCCGGTAATTATGCGTTTTCTCAACTTAAAGCCATAACGTGATAAAATATTTTTGACATGGCGCGGGTCCCATATAGTCCAGTGATCGGCGGGGCTGTTTTCCAAAAAACGCTCAAGTGATTTGCGCCGGGAAACTCCAGCCGCCGACGGGGTGGAAAAAGCCAGTATGCCGCCGTTTTTTAAAAGCCTGTTGGTGATTGCAAGTATTTCCCCCGGCTCTTTAAAGTGCTCAATTACGTACCATAGGGTAATAACATCGTACAATTTATTGCCCGCTTCTTTGATTAATTCAGGCAGGGCTTCAATATATGCAGAGAGCAATTTGCGCAGGGAACGAAAGCTAAGAATTTTTGGAATGATAGAGTGCAGTTCAGCCATACTTTGCAGGGTTTCTTCATCCGTTGAATATTGCTTGGTTTTGGTGAGTTTTGCTTTTTCGGCAAGGCCTAATTTCTCAAATAAAATAAGGCCTAATTGTTTTGGTGAAGAAATATTCAGCGTAGGGTCGCCGGCTAATTGTTTGATTTCCTCGTCGAGCA
>Ga0082212_10003800_pt1 | contig 21237 bp, 19 predicted proteins | sample TergutNt197P3_FD_71548 | JGI IMG/M metagenome (GOLD analysis project Ga0082212, IMG submission 71548) | Neocapritermes taracua P3 segment gut microbial communities from Petit-Saut dam, French Guiana - Nt197 P3 | ecosystem: Host-associated > Arthropoda: Insects > Digestive system > Gut ... | reverse complement strand
CGCCGCGGTTATGTTCGCCAGGGGCGCAATGGGCAGCCCGTTTATTTTTTCCGCAGCCCGCTCTCTGCTGGAATCGGGCAGCTGGGAACCAGCTCCGTTCTCAGCGCGGATTGCCGCAGCCCTTCGCCATCTGGAAATGCTGTCCGCGGATATTGGCGAGCGCAGCGCCTGCCTTGAAATGCGCAAACAGTTCTGCGCGTACACAAAGGGGTTTCCCGGCGGAGCAGCGCTGCGGGAAAAGGCTGTTCATGCACAAACAATCGAAGATTACCGGAATATCGCTGCCGAATATGACGAAAAAGAGAGAGGTTGACCTCTCTCCGTTCAATCTTTATTCTTAATATATGAGTATTATCAGGCAGCCTTTCAAATACCGGGATTATGGTGTGGTGTATTGGCTTATCGGAATAAATATTCTCATTTTTGCGGCGATGCAGCTTTTGGGACGGGATTTCCGGCAGTTTCTGGTAGAACGAATGTCGATGATACCCATAATGGTTTTGCACGGCTGGGTCTGGACTTTTATTACCTATATGTTTATGCACGGCGGTTTCACTCACATTTTGTTTAATATGCTCGGCCTTTTCATTTTTGGGAGTCAGGTTGAAAGGCAGATGGGCAGCCGTGAATTTCTGCTCTATTATCTGCTTACCGGAATGTTGGCAGGGGTCTTTTCCTTTGGGCTGTATTATGTTACGCGCAATTACGTGGTATTTCTTATGGGTGCGTCCGGGGCGCTCTTTGCAGTGGAGCTTGCTTATGCGGTTTTTTTTCCGGATTCGATTATCTATCTTTGGGGTATACTTCCCCTGCGCGCCCCGGTGATGGTGCTGGGTTATACCGCGCTGGAGATTGTTTTTTCCATTACCGGCCGCAACAGCGGAGTAGCCCACTTTACCCATCTTGCGGGTTTCGGCACCGGATGGGTGTATTTCCTGGTTCGCTTCGGCGAGAATCCCTGGCGGAGGCTTACGAGGCGCTAAATGAAAAAAATTGTCGGCATACTTTTCGGAGGCAAATCAGCGGAGCATGAAGTTTCCCTGCAATCCGCGAAAAATATTTTTGAGGCAATTGACAGGGAAAAATTTGAGCCTGTTCTTATCGGGATTGATAAATCTGGACGCTGGCTCTTGAATGACGCGTCACGTTTCCTGCTTAATTCGGACAATCCCGCCCTGATAAGCCTGAACACTGCGGGCAGGGCGGTAGCGTTGCAGCCCGAAAACCGGGGGCTGCTCTCTGCGGTGGAACAAAGGTCAACAGAGCGATTCACTTCCCTGCCCCTGGACGCGGTATTCCCCATTTTGCACGGGCCCTTTGGCGAGGACGGCACCATTCAGGGATTCCTCAAGCTGGCGGATATTCCCTTTGTCGGGTCGGGAGTGTTGGGCTCCGCAGTCGGAATGGACAAAGACGCAATGAAGCGGCTGCTGCGGGACGCGGGAATTCCCATTGGGAAATTCGTCACCCTAAAGAGCCATGAGCCGATACCGTCTTTTGCAGAGATTGCCGCCGCCCTTGGGAAACCTTTTTTCATCAAGCCCGCGAACATGGGCTCTTCGGTAGGGATCAGCAAGGTTCATGATGAGGCGCAATATGCCGCTGCAATAAAAGACGCTTTTCAGTACGACATAAAAATCATCATAGAAGAATTTATTCCCGGACGGGAAATTGAGTGCGCCGTGCTGGGAAATGAAGAGCCCGCCGCATCCGTGCCCGGAGAGATTATTCCCTCCCATGAATTTTACTCTTACGACGCCAAGTACCTTGATGAAAACGGCGCCGCGCTTGAGATACCCGCAAAAATCGACGATAAAACCAAAAAGCGGGTACAGGAACTTGCGATAAAAACTTTTCACGCGCTCTGCTGTGAGGGACTCTCGCGGGTTGATTTCTTTTTGAAAGAAAACGGCGAAATAATTGTCAACGAGATTAATACCATGCCGGGCTTTACCAGGATCAGTATGTATCCCAAAATGTGGGAGGCAAGCGGTATTACCTACACAGAGCTCATCTCCCGCTTAATTGAGCTAGCGGTAAGCCGTCATGAAAAAGAACGTGCGTTAAGAACAAGCAGATAACACGGAGGAGGAAATATGAACGCGTCAAAAATTTATTTTACCAATATGCGTACAACAATGGGCGAAAGTCTGCTGGTAAAAATGGACAGGCTTATCACCAAAGCAGGAATCGGGCAGATCGATTTTAACAAAAAGTATACGGCGATAAAAATACATTTTGGCGAGCCGGGGAATCTGGCTTTTCTGCGGCCTAATTTTGCAAAAACCGTAGCAGACCGGATCAAGTCTCTGGGCGGAATGCCCTTTCTGACCGACTGCAACACCCTGTATGTGGGACGCCGCAATCAGGGACTGAACCACCTGGACGCGGCCAACGAAAACGGCTATTTTCCCATGTCCACCGGCTGTCAGAACATAATCGCAGACGGTATCCGCGGGAATGACGATATTGATGTGCCGGTAAACGGCGGAGAATACTGCAAGACTGCCCACATCGGCAGGGCGATCATGGACGCTGATGTTTTTATTACACTGAATCATTTTAAGGGACACGAAGGAACCGGTTTTGGCGGCGCGTTGAAAAATGCCGGCATGGGTTCGGGCAGCCGCGCGGGTAAAATGTTCATGCACAACGACAGCAAGCCGGAAGTAGATAAAGATAATTGCATCGGGTGTAAAATCTGCGCCCGTTCCTGTGCACACGGCGCCATCAGTTTCAGCGGAGGCAAGGCTTCTATCGATCATGATAAATGCGCGGGCTGCGGACGCTGTATCGGCTCATGCAGCAAGGACGCAATTTTTACCAACTACGACTCAGGCTGTACTGCCCTGAGCTGCAAAATAATTGAGTACGCCAAAGCGGTACTGGACGGACGGCCTCATTTTCATATCAATGTGGTGAATCAGATTTCTCCCTTCTGCGACTGTCATGAAGAAAGCGACGCCTCCGTTGTTCCCGATATCGGTATCTTCGCCGGTTTTGATCCGGTTGCGCTGGACAAAGCCTGCATCGACGCGGTAAACGCCGCGCCTCCAATCCTGAGCAGTATCCTTGCCGAACGGGAACGCACTCATAGGGACGATGCGGGTAACGCGGATCACATGACCGACATTCACCCCACAACAGACTGGCGTATACAGATAGCCCACGCCGAAAAAATGGGAATAGGCAGCGCGAAATACGAATTAATAACGATGGATTGACTTCCCGTTAAATCACCATAGTTCAAAACTGACATTGTTGTCTGCGGGGGGAAGATCCGTCCATAGCCCGTTAAACACATACTGCTGCTGTTTGAAAATAAAACGCCCCCACAGTCCCAGTTTGGACGTTTCAAACAACGGACGCAGAGCGGGGTTTTCATCCCCTTCATAGTGGGCGGCATAAGCGTCTCCCACCGTATCGGCGATGTAAACGGTATCCTTATCTGAAACTTTATATTTCTTAAGAACTCCCGCCGCTTCCAGCGCGACCGTTTTTTTTACAAAGGCATGTGCGTTAGCTGCAAAATCAGTCCCCGGATGAATCTTGTCCACGATGGTATCGGTGCTGATATTGATGACATTATTTCTAATTTCCACGTAACGCATCGGGCAGGGAGCGGTTACCAAGGAGCCGGTTTCAATATCGTAAAGATACTTGCCGTCAAAATCACCGCGGGTTATATCCTGGGCATGATAGTGCCCCGAAAAAGCAATCCTTACATTCCAGGAGGCAAGAAATTTTCCAAAATTGATATAATCCTGAATTAAAAAATCAGGGTGAAGTTTCGCCTGCCCGTTCCAGTGTTCAACAACACCGTGATGTATCAACACCATAACAGCTTTATTCGCGCTCGCGGCGGCTCTCAGTACCGAGGCGATCCAGTCTGCGGTTTGTTGGCTGATCCTGCCCGATGCAATTTCTTCCTGCCCCGGTACATTCTCCCGGTAACGGCAGGCGTCAAGGCTAAGGAGCCACAAACCTTCCACGGGCTCCGCCGCATAACTGAGTGAGTCATCGTCCCGCATGAGCGCGGCGTTGAAACCAAAATCACCGTAGATTTGTGCAAATTCGGCGGCGCTTACCGTTGCAACAGGTTCATGGCTGTCTCCCACGTATCTGACGGCGCCCGGATTGTTGATATCGTGGTTTCCCGGAACCACGTATACCGCGATATTCGCGTCGGTCAGCTGTTTCAGCTTTTCAGCAGCTATCCGGTGGTTGATCAATTCGCCGTCCTTGGTTAAATCCCCGGAGATTAGAACCAAACGCACGCCGGAGGAGGCAATATTCGCAATCGCGTAATCCAGCAGATCGATGCTGTCCAGCAGAAGTTTCCGGTCGGAGAGCATGGTCTTTTCAAAAGCCGCACCCGAAGAACCAAGCGGTGAATCGTAAACATGGAGATCGCTGATAACGGCAAAGGATACGTCAGGGTAGGAAGCATAAGCCCCGGTTCCCGTGTTGTAATCGTAGTGAAGTGTTGTTTTGTTTTTTGTACAGGCACCGCTTAAAACAACGGTTAACATCAATAAAATTTTAAGCATATGCCTCATATTGATATTTTAACAGCCTGCCGGGTTTTTTCAATCAATTGTACTTGCGATACTGTTTATAAATCATGATTATTCCGATAATCAGAGTATGATCCGCAAATTTTTTCTGTTTTTATTGGTTTTTTGCCTTTTATTCTGTCTTTCGGCGCAGGATCATGAACACGGCAATCTGCCCGATGTTATTCGCGGCGAGGTTTTTATAGAACTGGAACCGATCTACGGCGCCCACATTGATAAAGAGTATCCCCTGGATGTTCCCTCTGCCTCCCGCCGTGCGCTTGAAGAAGCGGCCCTGTTTTATTCGGCAATGATCTACGGCTGGTCTTTTCACTATGAAGTCGGAGAGAGGGCAAGGCAAATTGAAGAAACCCTGGAAATGGAATTAATTTCCTCAATTCAATTCGGCGATCCCGGCCTGCGCGCCACCGACATGGAGATCCGGGATATGAAGGTAAGATTGTGGACAGATTATTACCTGAATGATGCGCAGCAGCGCCGGATGCACGTCTGGCGCACCGGAACCATCAGAAACGCACAGGCTGTCGGTTACGGGCCGATTGGCAGTATGGAAGAATTTCCCGGCTGGCTTGAAGTAAGAAAAGCCGCTCTTGAGGACGCCGCCAGAATCGCCCTGCGGAATCTGCTGAGGGGCAAAGAGCGGAACCGCCCCAAAGAAGTTACGGGCTACATCAGTCTTGCCTCGTTCCCCCGCTATTACATTGCTGGCGGCCGCTGGGCGGCATCCGCCCGCTTCAGGGTTCAGGTCAACGAGATTATTCCCTTTGCCGCTTATTGACGAACGGTATCTTTAGAAAAACTATTCATTTTCCTGCGTACGCCGTCTGGCTTCTTCATGAATAGTTTGTGCAAGTTCAGGATTGTCAGCAAGAAGCAAACGAAAATCGACGACATCAAGCACTAACAGTTGAGAATACATTGTTGTAGAAATATTTGCACCGCGCGGTTGATTATCAAGCAAAGCCATTTCGCCGAAAAACGCGCCTTCACCAAGACGCACATTATTGGCAGGTAATTCAACTTCCACTTCGCCTGAAGCGATAAAATACATACAATCAGCTTTTTGTCCTTTACGAAAAATAATTGTACGTGCAGGAAGATCAATCACACGCAGTATTTGGGTAACATCGGCTATCAACTTTGGACTTAACTCGGTAAAAAACGGAACCTTACTAACCGTATCCCATGTTTTAAGAAAATTTTCTCTTTTAAATTCAGAGGCAAAACCAGTTGCAAGAATACCTGTCCATAAACCAAACACACCCAGTCCGCAAACCATCATAACTCCTGCAATCAACCGGCCTATCGGAGTTATCGGAAGTTTATCACCGTAACCTGTGGTAGTCAGCGTAACAACCGACCACCACATCACGGAGGGTAAACTATCATACGTATCCGGCTGCACATTTCGCTCGGAAAAATAAATTGCAATTGACCCAAGTAAAAGCACAATCAAAAATAATACCAATACGCTGAGTAAAGGACCGGATTCTAAAACAATGACCCTTCGCAGTTTTTTAAATCCGGAGAATATTTTTTTAATCTGCATAATTTTTCCTGTCTGGCGTCCCCAATTGTTAATATATCACAATAGAATAGATGTTTCCAGTATGGAATATTGGTTTTTTACCTACAAAACCCTGTAGGGTGATTAATGACGAAACCGCCTCCGAATAAAGACAAAAATTAATTTAATGGATAAACTATAAATAACAGGAGGCAGCATGAACACCGTTGAAAAAATAAGATGCCCAAAATGCGGGACAGAAGTTGATGTAAACATGGCGTTAAGCCATGAGATTGAAGAACGCCTTAAAATAGAATTTTCCGCTCAGAGCAGCAAGCAGCTTGCCGAGATTGAAAAACTCCAAAAGGAAAAAACGGAAATTGAAGCGGCGGTAACAAAAGAAAAGGAAAAAGAATATACACAACGTTTAAATTCCGAATTAGACAAGAAAAGCAAAGAACTTGCCAAAGAAAATGAAGAAACCATTGAGTCTCTTCATAAATCACTCAAGGAAAAAACCGATCAAGTAATTGAGTTTAATAAAACAAAATCCGAATTGGAGAAAATTAAACGCGAAAAAGATGAAATCGAATCCAGAATAACAGCTGAGAAAGAAGCAGAACTTTCCAAGAAACTAAAAGATGAACGCGATTCTCATAAGGCGCTTCTTGAATCTGAACGGGAGCGGATAAAAAAAGAAGCAACAGAGGAAAATGCCCTAAAGATTGATGAATTGAAGAAAAAACTTGAGGATCAAACCGCTCTGGCAGAAGAAATGAAACGCAAAGCCGAACAAGGATCAATGCAGTTGCAGGGTGAAGTCCAGGAATTGGCCATTGAAGATATACTCAAAGACACTTTCCGTTATGATATTATTGAACCTGTACCCAAAGGCAAAAGCGGAGCCGATGTCATTCAAAAAGTCTGTAACAACACCGGCAGCGAAGTTGGAATTATCGTTTACGAGAGCAAGCGGACAAAAGCATTTGCAAAAGACTGGATAGGAAAACTAAAAGAAGACGGCAGCCGCGTAAAAGCCGATATCTGCGTACTGGTTACCGATGCACTGCCTGATGATATTGAACGAATTGGCCAGAAAGACGGCGTGTGGATTTGCACATTCACCGAGTTTAAAGGGCTTGCGCTCGTGTTACGTGACAGTATGATCAGGGTTAATGAAGCCTATGGGTCTCAAACGAACAAGGGCGAAAAAATGCAGATGCTCTACGATTACCTTACCGGCAAAGAATTTTCAGTCCAAATCGGGACTATACTTGAAACTTTCAGTGATCTGCAGAAGGGTTATAATGATGAACGCAACAGAATGGAAAAAATATGGAAAACCCGCGAAAAGCAGCTTGAGAAAATTTTGCTAAACACAAACGGCTTTTTGGGTTCAATTAAAGGCATAGCCGGCAGTTCATTGCAGGAAATCCCAATGATTGAAAGTGATGGCGTGCAATATCTCCTGGAAGATGATGTGGAAAAACAGAGTAGAAAAAAGGTGTGAAACATAGCAATATGCGTAATAATATAATTAAGAAATCAATGCAAACCGCCCAGTATATTACCGACATCAAACAAATCATTATATCCGCCAGAGACAAAACCTTTACCGCGGTCAATTCTGCTATGGTAGAAGCCTATTGGCTTATCGGAAAGAGAATCGTGGAAGAAGAACAGCACGGCAAAGACCGAGCGGAATACGGTCAGGAAATAATCAAGACTCTTTCGGAAGAGCTAAAAAACGAATTCGGTAAAGGTTTTGGCGAGCGCAGTCTTCGGGATTTCAGGCAATTTTATCTGACTTTCAAAGACATGGAATTTGGCACACACTGTGTGCCAAATCTGACCTATTCTCATATCCGGCTGATTATGCGCCTTACGGATAAAAACGCCCAAAAATATTACCTTACCGAGGCCGCCGACAATAACTGGTCTGTCAGAACCCTGGACAGAAATATTTCCACATTATATTACCAGCGTCTCTTGTCCTCCCAGAAAAAAGACCTTGTAATAGCGGAAATGGCCGAAAAAACAGCGGATTATCAGCAAGATAAACTGGAATTTATTAAAAATCCGGCCGTTCTTGAGTTTCTCGGCCTTCCCAATAATTCAGGCTACATCGAAGCTGAATTGGAAAAAGCCATCATCGACCATATTCAGCAATTCCTTCTTGAATTGGGGAAAGGGTTTGCTTTCGTGGCCCGCCAACAGTTTATACGGACAGAAACAACGGAATTTTATATCGATTTGGTGTTTTATAATTATATTCTGAAATGTTTTGTGCTAATCGAACTGAAAACCAACAAGATCACCCACCAGGACATCGGGCAGCTTGATATGTATGTACGAATGTTTGATGATTTAAAAAAACGGGAAGGCGACAATCCCGCTATCGGTATTTTACTTTGTACCGAGACCGATAAAACCATCGCAAAATATTCTGTCCTTAACGAGAGCAAACAGTTATTTGCTGCAAAATATCTGCCCTATCTGCCCACCGAGGAAGAATTAGCAACTGAGATTGAGCGTCAGAAAGAGATATTGAAAATACAATACGGCGAACATGATCAATAAGGCAATTTTGAAAACATCGGCAACGCCAGAGTGCCAGGCACCAAATTTACACCGCCGAGCATGAACTTATTTCACATTCATTTTATATTGTAAAATTTTCAGTCCGTCGTTCATTGCTTTTTTGTTTTTTACTGAAATTACTACCGGATGGGATTTTCCTACCGGTTTCATCTTTGCTGTAATTTTTTTTATTTCATCATTGATATCCAGTTCATATACGCCTTTTATGGTTCTTTCGGGAAAATAAAATGTTAGTTTAAAACCGGTATTCCATACGGAAAGCCAGCAAAAATTTTTCTTTTTATTTTGAACCTTGCATAACCATGATTTGGCGTCTCTATAATAATGCCACTCAAGGGTTAAACTCAATTTTTTTATTTTTTCTTCAAATTCCTGTAATATTTTATAATGCTTCCCTAAAGTATTTTCCAATATATTATCATCCGGTTTAACCGCCGGATCTATTAGGATTTGATTTTCCATATATTCCCCTTAATTCAACGATAAAATTTTCCTATACATATGTCAATAATTAACCGGTAGGCAGTAGAAGCCTATTGGCTTATCGGGAAAAGATTTGTACTTGATTTGTAAAAGGTGCCCGCAACCCTAATCTTCCTGCCGAAATGAGAGGTATGAAGCATCAAACCACCCAACGCCGCTGCCGGCCTCAACAAGGAATTTTGCTTCATACATACTACCGAGCTGCAAGCCCATGTTTTCCCATTTTTTAAAATGCTCGGTAACGGAAATTGTTCCGCATTGGCGGGGTTTTTGACGTATGCTAAAGTATTGGGTAAATGTTGTCCTTCCATCAATCGAAGGTTCATTTATTCTCGTATTAACAACAACATTGTAGGCTGCACCATCTACTGTGAAAGATCCTTTTACAGAACCGCCTGTTGTACTGGTGGTAACCGGATTAGTATCTGAATACCGTTGATTGCCATACCAGTCTTCTACAATGTAATACTCTATCAATCTTTCGTCAGGGTTTGAAGCGGCGGGATTTCTTGACCAGCCGTAAATTCCAATATAGGAATGACCTCCGGCGGTACCTCTGCCTGACCTTTTGTAATTAAAATCAACATAAATATTTTTATATTCTGTATATTTTTTGCCCTCATTCCAATAATAACCCACGCGGCCTAAATAAATATGTGGATTGTTCCATTCTGTTCGGAAAGCCGCTCCGCCGCCTTGATCCGGTCCGTACCATATCAACTTGTTGTTGTTTCCGCCTTCAGTCCACATTTCATAACCGTAAGGCGAGCCGGGAAGCGGTTTATTTCCGTTACTGTTGCTGGTATATGTTATTCCACCGGACAATTTCTTGGTCTTGGCACACTGATGCTCCTCCTCAGATTTTGGTGATTTACATACCGCTAAAAGACAGCAAACCAAAACGTGAACAATGCAAATAATAAAAGTCCGTTTTTTCATTTTTTCTCCATTAAATATAGAACGAATAACTAAAATGTGTCAATGGTGTTTTTGATGCAGTAAAAAAGTTTTTTCCGCTGCTTGTGAAAGATAACAATCTGTGAGATAATAAAATCATAGACAATATTATTTATTTTAGCCAATATTACACAAGGAATTCATATTATGGAAAAAAATCTTTTAGATGTATTACGAATAGGCATATTCTATGACGGGTATTATTTTTACAAAGTCAGTAATTACTACAAATACGAACACGAGAAAAAATCACGTATAAGTATCAGCGGCTTGCATGACTTTATCAGAAACGAAGTGGCAAACCTGACTAAAAACGACATTCGCCAGTGCCAGATCATCGACGCGCATTATTTCAAGGGGCGTTCTTCGGCAAAAGAACTGGGTGAAAAAGTACAGAGCGAGCGTGTTTTTGAGGATATTCTGATGCGGGAAAATATCGTCAGTCATTACCTGCCGCTCCGTTACGGTGAAAATAACACGATCCAGGAAAAAGGAATCGATGTGTGGCTGGCTCTTGAAGCGTATGAACTTGCCATCTACAAACATTTTGATATTCTGGTGCTGGTCGCCGGAGACGGCGATTATGTCCCTCTGGTTCGCAAGCTCCACACTGTCGGTACGCAGGTTATGCTTATCTGCTGGGACTTTTCGTATCACAATGAAAACGGCGACATGGTAGAGACAAAAACCTCCCGCCAACTGCAGGAAGAGGTTTTTTATCCGGTACAAATGCACCAGCGGATAGAACAAAATAATAACGAATATATCAAAGAATTGTTTGTGCCTGAAAGAACCTATGAGAGGTTTCCCGTTGTGTTTAACATCAAGCCTGATGATATTCAGGATGACGGAGAAAAAGAGGAATTCGTCTCAACCATTTTCAGCATAAACCCGAACGGCTTCGGTTTTATCAAGGATGAAGCGCGTAACAATATCTTTTTCCATTACAGCAGGGTTACCAACTGCGATTTCCCCGATTTAAAATACGGCATGAAGGTAAGATACACGGTAGAAGAAGATGAAGAGCGAAGCAAACGCGATGCCGCTGACCGTTTTCGGGCGACGAAAGTTACAGTTATTGACTAGCCAGTTCAATTGAGCGCCGCCGCGCAGCCTCAACCGCCTTAATCACGGTGCCGCGAAATGCGCCGTCTTCAAGGGCGGCAAGGCCCGCGATTGTCGTCCCGCCGGGAGATGTCACCATGTCCTTTAGTTCTGTCGGTTGTTTTCCCGTTTCCTGAACCATTGCCGCCGCTCCAAGTACGGTCTGTACGGCGTAGTGCAGCGCCTTGTCTCTGGGCAGCCCCGCCTGTACGCCGCCGTCAGTCAGTGCATCAATAAAGAGACAAACAAAGGCCGGCCCCGAACCGGAAAGGCCGGTGACTGCGTCCATGTAATGTTCATCCAGTTGATCGACAGTACCTGCGCCGCTCAGGATTTTTTTAAGCTCATTTGTTTTTTCCTGCGGAACTTCGGGCGAGGCTGCAAGGGCGATCATCCCTCTGCCGATCAGCGCGGGTGTGTTGGGCATGATTCGAACCACCGGCAGTTTTGCTCCGACAGCTTCCTGTATTTTGCTGATGGGCCAGCCCGCTGCCATGGAAACCAAAACAGGCGGGAAACCGCCGTCAAATCTTTTTTTTGCCATAGGTGCAATTTCAGCTAACACCTGGGGCAGAATCTGCGGTTTTACCGCAAGAAAGACAAATTCTCCGTTTTCGACGGCATCTACATTGGAGTTATACACCGCCGTTTGCAGAGAAGCCGCCGCGGTTCGCGCCTTTTCGGCGTCAGCGTCTGCAAAAAAAATATTTGCGCCGCCCACAACAGAAGACGCGCCCTTCATCAGGGCAAGCCCCATGTTGCCGCTGCCGATACAGGCAATCTTATCCATAAATTAATCAATCCCCGCGGCTTTACGGAAACGCCTGACCGTGGCGGCGGCAATGGGACGCGCCTTCTCTGCGCCCTGTGCAAGGATTTTATCCAGCGCCGGAATATCCGCCATTATTGCGTCAAACCGTTCCCGTACCGGAGTAAGTTCGCGATTTACCACCCGGAACAGCTCTTCCTTGGCCTCGCCCCATCCCATGCCTCCTGCGCGGTAACGGGCGGCAAGAGCGGACTGCTCATTGTTATCTGCAAATAGTTTATAGAGCTGAAAAACCTGGCTCGTGTCCGGGTCTTTTGGCTCCTCAATGGATTGGGAATTGGTTACCATCCTCATAATGGTTTTGCGTAACGTTTTTTCCGGTGCAAAAAGAGGGATAACATTGCCGTAACTCTTGCTCATTTTTCGGCCGTCCAGCCCCGGCACTACCGCAACATTTTCCTGCACCGCCGCCTGCGGGACTTTCAGCACGGGTTGGCCGTAGTTGGCGTTCACTGATTGTGCGATGTCCTGGGCCATCTCAATATGCTGTACCTGATCCCTGCCCACCGGCACTACATCGGAATCGAAAAGAATAATATCCGCAGCCATAAGGATGGGGTAGGTAAACAGGCCCATGTTGACACCGGAGTCCGGATCATCGCCCTTTTCGTTGTTTTCCTGAACCGCCGCCTTGTAGGCGTGGGCGCGGTTCATCAGTCCCTTGGAGGTAAAGGCCATGATCATGGTAGTAAGTTCAAAAACTTCGGGAATGGAACTTTGCCGGTAGAGAAATACTTTTTCAGGATCCAGCCCCGATGCCAGCCAGCCGGCGGCAACCTGCCTGATCGTGGAATTCAACTCCACGGGGTTCTTCATGGTGTTAAGGGCGTGATAGTCGGCGATAAAATAGCGGGCGTCGTATTCCTTTGCAAGTTCAAGCGCCGGTTTGATTGCGCCGAAATAATTGCCGATATGCAAATCGCCGGTCGGTTTTATTCCGGTAAGGGAGATTTTCTTCATGATTGAAATATAGCAAAAATGTATACATTGGGATAGTGGGCAGATGACCGCTACGCATTAAACAACATGTTATCCGCAAATGTTTCTGTAAAATCGCTGCCACAGGCAAGTTCCGCCGTATCGCTGCGGACTATAATTTCCCGACAGCGTAAAAGGAAAGACGGATCGATCAGGCTTTTTACCGCGCCTTTCAGGCTGGTATTGCCGCAAACTGCGGTTTTCGCTGTTGTTTCCGAAGGAAGAAGCCCAACCGCGGCGGCATTCTCAAGATTGATAAAAAAGCCAAGCCCGCCGGCAATGTACACCGTATCAAGGTTTTCCGGCCCCTCAAGCCCCGCTCTTTTGCAGAGAACCTTGATACCCGAAAGGATTGCGCTTTTTGCCAGTTGAAACTGGCGTACATCGCTTTGAGTGATGACAATTTCTTCGGTAACAGGAAAACCTGTTTGTGCATATTCGTTTGAAAGAGCGCCGGTTTCATCAATAACCGCGAGCCGCTTCATTGCCGCAATGGCGTCGATAAGCCCCGCCCCGCAAATACCCCGCGCCTGAATGTTTCCCAAGGTTGAAAAGATGAGCGTTTTTTCCTTCACGCTTATCCGGTTGATTGCGCCGGGCAAGGCTCCCATACCGCAGGAAATTTCCGCTCCTTCAAAGCAGGGGCCCGCGGCAGTGGAGCAGCAGAGGAGGCGCTGTTCGCTCTTTTTCCACACCGCCATTTCGCCGTTGGTTCCGATGTCAACTAACAGGGAATCTCCCTTTTGGTTCAGTATGTCAAGAAGCGCCAGTCCCGATACGATATCAGCCCCCACAAAGGCGGAGATTCCCGGCAGCAGGGTGAGTTGTTCCACGGAAAGGAAAAGTTCCTTTCCGCAGAGACGGCGCTCTTCCAGGAACACCGGCGTAAAGGGAACTTGCCCCATTGCAGAAGGATCGACACCGGCAAAAAGGTGGAGCATAACAGTGTTCCCGCTGACCGTACATTTCTCAATACCGGAAAGATTCCATTTGCGGATACAATCCCGCAGTATGCCCTCAACCTGATTGTTAATGGCGGCAAACAGTTCGCTTGTTTTTCCGTTACGCGCGGCATTTATCCGGCTCATCACATCGGCGCCGAAACTCCGCTGGGCGTTGAGGGCGGAAAACGTTTCCAGAGACTCTCCCGTATCCAGATCGACAAGTTCCGCCTGAACAGTGGTGGTTCCGATGTCCAGAGCGATCCCTGCCCGCAGGATTTTTCGTCCCGACTGCATGACAGCTAACTGAGTATCCGCGGTTTCTCCTTCGGGCAGAGACAGGGTAATATCGGAAAGCGCCGTCCCTTTGCAGGCGGAAAAGGAATCGCCCGTTTTTATTATCGTTCCCGAAGAATCAGCAAACCGGACAGTTCCTTCAATCAATGTAACCCTGCATTTACCGCAGATCCCCCTGCCTCCGCAGGGAGCAGTCAGCGCAAGACCAGAGCGGGTAAGTGCGGATAACACGGTTTCACCCTGTTGCAACTCGCAGGAGGCGCCGCCCTGAATGGTGATATGAACAGAACTACCCATGGAATAATACCCGTTCTCGCCGCGTCACGACAGTTTCAATTACCGGCTTTTTTCATGGCGAGTTTATCCCGCCGTATCTTGCCGAACTGGTCAATAAGAACCGCAGTCAGCAGGGTTGCGCCGATTACAAAAGTCTGCCAGTAGACATCCACCCCCAGAAGAGTCAGGGCGTTAATGATCAGGGCCATGAGCAGCGATCCGAAAAAAGCGCCCAGAACCGTTCCTTCTCCTCCTCCAAGGCTTGCGCCGCCGATAATAACCGCGGTAATAACCCTTAATTCCAGCCCTGTTCCCGTGGTTACGGAAGCCGCGCCGTAGCGGGATGATAAAATGATCCCCGCAAAACCGGCAAAAAGCCCGGTTAGCATATAGTTCAATATTTTCATTTTGGTAACGGGAATCCCCGAAAGCCGTGCTGTTTTTTCGTTGCCGCCGATAAAATAATTCTGCCTGAAAAACCGGGATTTACGCAGCATAATATCACCCAGGATAACAAAAAAAATCGTAATCCAGATTGGAGACTGGATGCCCAAAATTTTTGTTTGACCAATGGCGTTAAAAGCCGCGGGCAGAGGCGAGATGTTTTTCCCCCGTGTGATGATCATGGTAAGGCCCCGGAAAAGACTGAGGCTTGCAAGGGTGGTGACAAAGGGGTTTATCCCGATTACCGCTACGGTAAAACCGTTAAACAGACCGGCGGCCGCGCCGATGCAAAACCCGGCCAGTACCGCCAGCGGAACAGGAAAACCCAGTTTCATCAGCATGGCGACAGCCGCGCCGGAAAAGGCGACAAGGGAGCCTACGGACATATCAAAACCGCCGGAAGCCATCAGGTTGGTCATCGCCACTGCAATGAGCGCCTCCAGGGATAATGCCAAAAACAACGCCAGCAGATTCCCGCTGTTCAGAAAATAGGGTGAAGCAAATGACATGATGATGATCATTGCGGCCACTATTACAAAGATCATGAATTCGCGCTGCCGAATCATTTTTTTAAGGAAATCCATCTATCACCCTCCTAATGCCAGTGCAAGAACTTTGTCTTCGGCCGCTTCTTCGCGGGAAAGTTCGCCGGATATGCCGCCATCCTTCATAACATAGATCCGGTCGCTTAACCCAAGTATTTCGGGTAAATCCGATGAAATAACCATTACCGCGATACCGGTTTTTGCAAGTTTTCTTAATAATTCGTAAATTTCGCTTCTGGCGCCGACATCAACGCCGCGGGTAGGCTCATCTACGATCAACAGCCGGGGTTTAATGCCGAACCATGCGCCGAGTAAAACTTTCTGCTGGTTGCCGCCGGAAAGATTATTGACTATCTGATTGATAGAGGGCGTTACGATTCTGAAATCTTTTACCGCGTTATTGGCGTTCTCTTCAAGCAGTCTGCGTTTCATAAATCCCAAAGGGCTGAAATCGCGTAACCTGTTGGCGATCAAATTGACCGTTAGGGTGAAATTGAGATATAAGCCCTGAGCCTTTCGATCCTCGGTCATGTACCCTATGTGATGGGCAATCGCCTGGTTGGGGTTTCGTATTTGCAGCTCATTGCCGTCCATAAAAATGGATCCGGAATCCAGCGGCTCCACGCCGAATATTGCCCTGCCGACTTCGGTTCTGCCCGCTCCGACCAGCCCCGCAAAGCCGACAATTTCACCGCTCTTAATGGTAAAACTTATATTTTTAAAGGCGCCTTTTCTGCAAAGATTTTTCGCTTCGAACAGATTTGCGCCGATTGTATCCTGATTATCTCTTTGACCGTATATGTTCTCAATTTTTCTTCCTACCATTTTAGTAATCAGAAAATCTTCATCCAGCCCGCTTAAGGGGCCGGTAAATACCTGACTTCCGTCCCGTAAAATGGTAACCGTATCGGCTATTTCAAACAGCTCCTGCAAATGATGCGAAATGTAAATAATCGCAACTCCCTGTTCCTTCAGCCTTTTGATATTTTTAAACAACTGTTTTACTTCCGTGCTGGTAAGCGAGGAAGTCGGCTCATCAAGAATGAGCACCTTGGGATTGAACGACATGGCCTTGAGAATTTCCACGACCTGCTGATTTGCAACGGACAAATTTTTGACGAGCGTATCGGGGCTTATCGCGCTTGCAGCGCCTCCAGAAGAGGCGAATGCCAGTGCCAGCATCTCTTCGGCTTGTTTGTTCAGCAGTTTTTGGTCTATCAGGTTAAAAAAGCGAACCGGCTGACGGTTGGCAAAAATATTTTCTGCCACGCTTAAATTCTGCGCCAGACTTAGTTCCTGATAGACCACTCCAATGCCTTTTTTGTTTGCATCATGAGCGGAATCAAATTGGACTTTTTGACCGTCAACGAATATTTCACCGCCGTCGGGACGGTAAATGCCTCCAAGCACAAGCATGAGCGTACTTTTTCCCGCGCCGTTTTCACCAACAACAGCGTGTACTTCACCCTGTTTCACCTGGAGATCAACGTTGTTCAGTGCACAGACGCCGGGGAAAACTTTCGTTACTCCCCGCGCCTCCAATATAAATTCCGCCATTGTAAATACGCTACCGCTTGAAGTACCTCGCATTATTGGCATCCACAATGATGGAGCCGGTATCGACTACCTGCGGAATTCCGGCGACTCCTGCGGCCTTGTTATTGCTGGTAATATCCACCTTGCTGTTGGCAAGGTTATAGAGAATTTGAACGGCGTAATAGGGCATTAAAGCTGTTTGCTGTGCCACGGAAGCGGTTATGGTTCCCTCTTCAATAGCGGCGACTACATCGTTACCGCGATCCATAGAGATAATTTTTACCTGACCGACTTTGCCGGCTTCTCTTACGGCAGTAGCGGCGCCCGATCCGCCGGCAGCTTCCACGCACGCGATACCTGCAAGGTCGGGGTGCCTCTGGAGCAGAGCGGCGGCAACCTGAGCGGCAACCACCGGGTCTGACTGAGTATCGCCAATCTGAACGATCTCAATGCCGGGATATTTGCTTAAAGCGGCACGGTATCCCTCGATTCGTTCTTCCAGATTGGACTGGCCCGGCTTGGTCATAAGGGCCACTTTGCCTCTCCCGCCGATGATACCTGCCAGATAATTGCCGCCGGTCACTCCGGCATTGGAGTTACCGGTTCCGACAAAGGCGACCCTTTCTGAGTCGGGAAGATCAGCGTCAACGGTGACCACCGGAATACCGGCGTCAATGGCCTTCTTCACGATGGGGTTGAGCGATTCTTCAAAGCCGACAACAACGATACCCTGGGGCCTTTTGGCGATTGACTGTTCAAAGGCCGCTATCATGGCGTTCATGTCGTATTCGGCAGGGCCGACATATTCTGTCCTGACCCCCAGTTCCTGTCCGACTATTTCCATACCCATTTTGTGATCATAAAAATAGTCAAGGTTGCCCAGGGCGGAAACTTCGATGTAAAGCTGGTTACTCCTGTCCTCGGCGGATCCTGCTGCCTGGGGAGCGGCGGATTTTTCGCAGCCAATAACGGCCAGCGCCAATGTAAGCAGCAAGGTAATAGAGATAAATTTCTTCATACAATACTCCTTTCGATTTATTTCTACGGACATACATCCGTTTTTTCAAAAACCAAGCTTTTTGTTGTAATCCCTGATGGCGTTAAAAATAGCAAGGATATTCGCCGCCGGCGTGGGCCCCTGAATATTGTGGATCGTGTTGAATACGAAACCGCCTCCGGGCGCGAAAACATTTAACCGTTCCGTAACCTCGTTATACACTTCTTCCGGCGTGCCAAAGGGCAGAGTCTTTTGGGTATTGACCCCTCCTCCCCAGAAAGTGAATTTGCTTCCCCACTTTTCCTTGAGAATATGAGCGTCCATGCCCTCCGCCGAACATTGTACCGGATTAAGGATATCGACTCCGGCTTCATGAAAATCCTGCATGAACGCGATGACCGAACCGCAGGAATGGAAGAAGGTTTTCCATCCGGTATTCTGATGTATCCAGTCATTTATCTGCTTGTAATAGGGCTTGTAGAATTCCCGGAAAGTGTCGTTTGACATAATTGGCGCGCGCTGGGTTCCGAAATCAGTCCCCGATATTTGCATAACCTGTACTCTGCCGCCGCAGGCCTGCTTAAAAAGCGCTGCGTTTTTCAGGGCTATCTCGGTCTGATATCCGAATATCTGATGGATATAATCGGGGCTGGTTATATGCGCGCAGATAAAGTCTTCGATGTCACGTATGCCTTTTGGATGCGGAATGTGGGGGCCGGGAAAATAGGCATAATCTCCCAACCCGGCCAGAGCGCCGCCGCCAATCAACCCCAGATCGGTATTGTTGTACAGGTTGTTACAGTTATTCTCTATGGTTCGCAGTTGTTCATCGGAATAGACTTTGTAATCCTCTGCGTAGTCTTCCCTGCCGTTGAAATTGTCCTCGTCAAATTCTTTAAAGGTGCGGAAACAGTTGTCAAAGTAATACCCGTCCGGAGGAAGCTTTCCCGACGGAGGGGCGTTTTTGTCTCCCTGTGGGTGCATATAAATATAACCGTCTTTTTCATCCACGCTGGTAACAAAGCCTTCCCCCACCAGCACATCCAGCCCGGAGGGCAGTTTCCATGGTTTCCAGTTTTTGTTTTCATAACCAAAGATGGTAAAATTGTTGGATACCTCGGCAATGCAAAGCCCCAAAGCTTCCCGAAGATCATCATCGATCATCCCCAAAAGCTGAAAAGGTTCATGCACTTTTATCGGCCGCTTCTCCAAACCCAGAGCGTCCCGCAGAGCCGCTAACGCATTGGCGTTAATGCCGGTAATGGAGGTTGAACCCATATCAACCACAACTTTGCCGGGCTCCCGGTGGTTTATGGTACTGTCAAGCCGTTTTCTGGGCGTTTCCTGCATTATATTTCCTCTTCATAAAGGTTATTATATACCCTACACCTGAAACAGGCTAGAAAAAATTTCTAAAAATTGGTGAAAACCGATATTTTACGTATTTGAATGGCAGTTAGGCGAAAATTTGAGTAATTCGTCTCTTTATTCTTTTTTGCTTTCTCTGGCCAGAACTTTGATGAGTTGCGGTAATCTGTTTTTCCACCAGTTCCACTATTTGCCTTTACATTCTTCGTGTATCGTTTCTTTTACGGTTTGTTTTATGTCTATCGTCATGTGCTTAATTTCATTAATAATTTTCTGATGTAAACGTTCAAGTGGTTCATTTGGATCATTTTCAACAGTAAATAGCTGGTGAGGTTCAATGCCGAGAGTTTTAGCAAAACGTTCCAACATTTCAGGTTTTGGAAAGGTTTTGCGAGTTTCTACCATTGCAACATAATGCGCAGAAACATTGGCGTTTTCAGCTAATTGTTCCTGCGTCAACCCCCTTAACCGGCGGTTTTTTTTCATATTTTCAGCTAAGACATCTCTGATTTTTCTCATTTTGCCTGTAAAAATTACCCTTTCAGTCATAATACTTACTATTTACTGGTTGACTTATTATTGAAATAGTAAGTATAATTTACCAATACAGTCAGTTTTGTGTGTCTTTTTCGTTATACTGTGGAACTTTCAGGTATTCTTATGCGTCATTAGGTGATTTTTCGAAACAAGCGCCCTTGGTGGTGAAACGATAATTTCAAGGAGAAAAGACTATGAAAAAAACAACGATAATCCTAACCTGTTTACTGATACCCCTGTTCTTAATCACCGCATTGACCATGACAGGATGCCCCGATCCGTTCCAGGGGGACGAAGGCACCCTCACCATAAACCTTGCCGGCGGCAGCGGCGCACGGGCGGCGGTATATCCCCCCTCAGACGAGGTACTCGCTGAGCTTGAGTATGCAATAACACTTACCGGCAGCGGCGTCATACATATCAATGCACAGGGCGGCGCAACTGTCAGCGCAAGGGTACCCGCAGGGTACTGGAATGTACAAATAACGGCAACGCTTAACGGCGAACCGTATGCCTCAGGCTCAATAGATAATGTGGAGGTAAAAGCCGGGCAGAATAATTCCGTAATCATACCATTGTATAAAGCTTTTGATCCCGACACACCCACCTACACCGTAAGCTTCGATGCCAACGGCGGAAGCGGAACCATGCCGAATCAGATTTATGCCATCGGGGAAACATACACTCTCCCCTATAATACATTCACCAGGGCGGAGCATAACTTCGGGGAGTGGAACACCGCGTGGAACGGCTCCGGCGACAGTTATGCAGATGGAGCGGACGTGACCAGCCTCAGCGAAACAGACGGCGGCAGCGTTACCCTTTACGCACAATGGACACCAATCATATACACCATCGCATTTGACCCTTACGGTATGGTAACAGGCGACAGTGTCAGCGCAACGCCCCCATCCGGTACGGCAGGCACAACGGTGACTATCAACTACACCGTCTTCAATGACAGTAAAAACAACCTGCTTGCGTTCGACGGAGTGGCGGGTCTTGAAGATGTAGATACCCACGGAAGCGGGACGCAAACCTACACCATCGATCCCGAAGATGCAGACCCTTCAAGTCGTGTAATAACCATAATCGCCACATTTTTACACACAGATTTAGAACTTGACCCCATCGCTTTTGAAAATACCGATACGCATATACATAAATTAACTACCGATGTGCCGTTTACCAACGCTATTACCGACGCTCACCTCGGAGACGGAGCTATCACCTATACATCAAGCAATACCAATGTCGCCA
>Ga0082212_10003799_pt1 | contig 21238 bp, 10 predicted proteins | sample TergutNt197P3_FD_71548 | JGI IMG/M metagenome (GOLD analysis project Ga0082212, IMG submission 71548) | Neocapritermes taracua P3 segment gut microbial communities from Petit-Saut dam, French Guiana - Nt197 P3 | ecosystem: Host-associated > Arthropoda: Insects > Digestive system > Gut ... | reverse complement strand
GACAAAAAGATACACGATCAACCCTATCGCCAGCAGCGCGGACAGCGAAAACAGTACAAGTTTGATCACCACCAGAGTGTTGTCCTTGTCGATCTGCGCCTCAACCTTCAGCCATCCGCTGTCGGTGAAAATGAGCTTCAACCCCAGTTCGTTTTCTATAACGGGCGCCTGTTCTTCAAGGAACGCGGAAATATCGGAAGCGTCGTCTACGATAAAGCTTATTTCTCCGGGCCTGATAATATGGTCATCCGGAATCTCGCAGGGGAGGAAGGACGAAGGAACGAAAACCGTGCTGTCGTTGTATGTCCAGGGAAGGTTGAACGTTTTCTCACGGTCTGAAATGTTATCGGCGTCCACGTAAGCCCCCACGATCTCAAACTCTATCTCATCCGTGAAATTCTCCGCGTAGCGTTCGCGCACAGAGGCGACGGCGCCGATAGCGGAATTCTGCTCAAAGAGTTTGTCTCCCAGCCTGAGGCTTATCTTGTCGCCCACTTTAAGGTTATTGTACTGCATATAGTACCTGCTCATAACGCAGACATTTCTGTGCTCGTCGCTATCTTTAGCTGTCAACTCGCGCCCGTCCGCCACATACATCGACCCATTGGCGAAGCGCATGATATTAGCCAGCCCGTCGGTGTAGACAACGTCGAACGTGTGCAGGTCGGTATTCGTTATCTCGATCATTTCCCGCAGCGGTGCGAATGCGTCGAGCTCAAGATAGTTTTCCGGCAGGCCTTTCATAGGGTGTACTTGCGGCCACCAGCCTATCGTGGAGGCGTCTGACAGGATCGGCCCGTATGTAGTACCCATTCTGCTGTCGAGCCGCCCGATCACCAAATACCTCTCCCCGGGTTCTAGGCTGTCAAGGTACCTGTAGTTGAAAACCCTGTCATAATAACTCCTGCCGAAATACATGGTCGAACTGTATCTCTCACGCGTGTTAGGCAGGGAAAAACCGAAGAAACTGCCGTCGCTGCTATCGGGATAAAAAGACATTGCCTGCATTGTTATCCAGTTAAAATTCCCGGTTTCACGGTCTTGCTGATAGTTGAACCACACGCTGCGGTCACCGGCGAGTATCTTGACGTCGTCGATGACTATCCCGCGCGAGCGCCAGTCGGTTTCGTCCTTCGGCGGGTCAAGCGAGTCATAGTTCCTATATCCTGAGTAAAGCCCGAAGGCGGATATGTATATATGCCGCGTGACCGTTATTTCGGCAATGAACCGCGCCGTGTAGTTATAGTTGCTGAACATCAAGGCCCTGCTCCGCATATCTGCGCGTGTGAGATCCGCCGATACGCCGGCTGTCATATAGCGCGTGCTCACAGACGAAATATACGGCAGTTGCGATATTGCCTCGATGTCGGATTGCTTGACCCCCTCGTATCGATATGAGTTCCGGACGGCGTCGTCGTAGCTGAGCGGGTTGTTTTCGGTCACCCGTTCGTCCGCGAACAAAAATGCGTCGGTACCGGATATTACGGACCTTCTGTTCGGCAGGACAGAGCGGATAGGCTGCGGCTCAAAAGCTGCGGCTTCCGCTGCCCCGACTCCCTTGTAGGAGGCTTTCACGCGCTTGAACTCGCGTGATGTGACCGCGTACTCCGCGGCATTGAAAAAGAGCATATACGACGTCGCTGCCAGCAGCAGGAACGTCAGCAGTGTCTTGAGCGGTGTGCGCAGTAACGTTTTTATGCTAAGTGGTATGCTCATGAATCATGTACGTCCTTCTTCTTTAACATCAAGCCGTATGCTAATACGATGAATCCGAGTACCAGCAGAAACCGGAACATATAGTCAAGCGCGCCCGTCTTAGGCAAATCGAAGTCAAGATCGATGTCGAGGTCAAGGTCTTCATCCTCGTCTTCTGTGTCCTCGTTCTCGAATGCGCCGAGCGGCGGCGGGTACTCTTCAAAAACCCACATCTCTTCTTCGTCGTCCCAGCGCCATTCTCCCAACGGGACGCCGTCGTCGTCGAACTCAATGTAGAAAAGCTCACCGTCATCATCGTACATCGGCTCTACTGCGCGGCCCTGCACTGTCGGCGCTGGCGGAACGTCAGGGTCGGTCCCGCCGGGAATCCAATCGTCAGGCTCGTCTTCTTCATCGAGATCATCCGGCTCATCAGGATCGTCTGGCTCATCAGGTCCGTCAGGTTCTTCAGTGCCTTCGGGATCAGGTTCTTCCGTGGTGGTGACCGGGGGCTCAGTCGGCGGCGGTTCGACCGGAGGGGGTACGTCGCCGGACTCTACCCGCTGCCATATTGCGTAAAGCGTTGTGTCTTCCGTAATGATGAAGTCTTTCAAACCCGCCTGCGTATATGTTGCGCTTGAAGCATTCTTGTTGGTGCTCCAGCCAAGGAAAACGTAGTTGCCTCTGGAGGGAAGAGGGGTGAAAAGTACATTTACGCTGTCATTAGGCGGATATGCGCTCCCATCTATCGGAACTGTGCCTGTACCTCCGTTAGCATCGTATGTCACGGTATAAACCGGCCCGCTTCCCGTCCTTTCATACACATAGATGATGATGTAGTCGTCATCGACCGTGATTTGCGGGTCCCCCGTATTGCGCGCGCCGCTGGTGGTGTTGATCTGGTATGCAGTGTAATTATATCCGGTTATCGAAGCGTGGTCACCGTCGAAGACATAGCCTCTGGGCAGGCTGCTTGTCACGCGGTCGTTCAGCAGCGGTACTGCGGCGCCTTCTTCATCATAGCGGATGAACATTTCGGTCACTTTGAAGGTTGTGGAAAAGTACAGCGTTATCGTACCCGACGAAGGTATGGCCCCCGGGCTGCCGCTTGTGACGCTGCCGCCGTTTGCCGAGTAGGATGTATAGCTGTATGTCTTCCCGTTGAGAACGATACTGCCTGTTAGCGATGATGCTCCGGGAATCGAGCCGCTGAAGAAAACCTGCGGGGCTTTGAGCATGTTCGAAGGGTTGCCTGCTTCCGCGAAGTAAACGGTAACGGCAGTTTGCGTTGTAAAATAGAGCTTGACCGAGTGTCTCCCCTCTATCTTACTGATGGTTGGGTGAGCAGGGTCGCTGCCGGGCGGGTACTTCGGAGACGCGCCCGGAGTTTTAGCCCCTGCGGAAAGATTGTCTATCGCAAAGTCAAAGTAAGTCCAGTCGCCAATGCCGTTCAGGTGGCGCATTGGCAGGAAGTACGCCGAGTCCAAAAGCGCGGATTCTTCTACTGTGTTTTTTAGCAGATTTTCCGTTAGAATGCTGCCGCTCTCATCAACGAAATAGACGTCCACGGTCGCGTATTCCACCCCGACATGGCTGTAATATAGCTTTATCGTCGCAGCGCCCGTCACGCTCGGGAGCTGCGGATTGCCCACATAACCAGAACTGACGCCGGAGATTACGATTTCATAGCCGCGCAGCACATATCCGGGCGGCAGCGGCAAGAGCCCCTGGGCTGTGTATGACGAGCCGGAACCTGTCGTCTTCAAATCGGGCGCCAATTTATTAGTAGTTGTGGCGCTTGCCGTATCATTGTACTCGTAGTACTCCTCTATAACGACATAGCCGCCCGGGACGAGCTGATGATAGACTGTGTTGGTTTCGGTTTGCCCAACCGTCGCCGTGTTTGCGAAAGGCCCGCCCCCGGCGACTGTCACCTTTACCTGTAAATCGACCGGGAGCGCCGATGCGGCTACAGTCCAGGTGATGGTCTGCCCGGATAAGTCATAGGAAACACTGCTGCTGCTGGTTATGCTGGTTTCATTGATTGTCAGCCCGTCAGGTATTTTGTCAGTGACTGTGACTGATGTGGGGAGCGGAGCGGGCAAAAGTACCTCAGGCTTAAGTGACGACGGGGTTGCCCGAGGTGGGTATGCCGGATAGGTCGGAGTGGTGTACATGATGACTTTTCCGCGGGAATTGTCAGCGGGAAAGCTGTAACTTGTGCTGGTTGATGAGTCGGTGCTTGTCAGACGGTTTTCGCTGTTGCGCATCCAGGTCATAAAGTCAGTGCTCTCGATATATATCTCAATTGTGGTTTTGCATCCCGTGAACATATAATAAGCGCCGCTGGATAAAATGTTCGGGGTGCCGAAACCGTTCAGATACACCTCTTCAAGCGCGCCGCACTGCTCGAACATACGGCCCACGCCGGTGAGGCTCACATTGGAAAAATACCTCAGATCAAGCACTTTGAGTTTTGCGCATTCGGTGAACATATATGACATCAATGTGACTTTCGACGTGTCAAACGTGCTCAGATCCAACGTTTCAAGGTTCGTGCAAGCACGGAACATCGCCTGCATCGATGTGACCTTACCTGTATCGAAGCTCTTAAGGTCGAGGTTCGTGAGACCTGCACAGGCGTAAAACATGTGATTCATCAATGTAACGTTTGACGTGTCAAACCGGCTCACGTCAAGTGTGAACAAGGCTTTGCACTGGTTGAACATATAATCCATCCGCGTGACGTTCTTTGTGTCGAAATAACTCAGGTCGATCGCGGACAGACTTGAGCAGCCGCTGAACATATACGCCATATTGACCGCTTCGCCGGTGTGGAGGTTTTCTATATAGTTTATTTCTTTTAGATTGCTGAAACTTTCAAAGAGGCGGTTTACCGCCGGATTTGCGCTCATCCACACTCCGCCGTAACCGCCTAAATAGAGATGGTAGTTGCCGGATATGGCTGTGTACGTGACCCACGCTATGACTTTTTGATTTATCTTATCAGGATTGTATGTAAAATTATCCTCTGTAGCGTCCCATCCGTCGATGACCTCGCTGCCGCCCCATGTGGGGTTTCTTTCTATGAGCTGTGCCGCCGAAACATAGAAAGATGATGTATCCGCGAAGTCAACGAAGGTCACTTCGGTGATATCCTGCTTTCTTATGCCCTGATTCTGCTGGCCGAGCCAGTTGTCGGAAATACCGCCTCCGGTGTTGCCCTGCGTAATCCTGGCCTGGCCGGTTATGGCCGCTGGGGAATACACCGTGATGTTGTACTCTATCTCGCTGCCGGTTACGACCGGCACGGGCGTTAAATCGCCCGGCCCGGTCCACTCGCCGCCATCCACGCTTGCGCGTTTTTCAGGCGCCTTCGCGGAGAGGTCGACAGCTTTGATGTAATACAGCGTCGTTACATTGCCATCAGGCGAGTTAGGGGAGTATATCCTTTGGATATCGTTGAGCGTTGAACGCCCGAGGCTGTTGCTTACAAGATAATATTCGTCGCCTTCATATGTAAGCTTCAACGGCTGCTCGATCCTGTAGCGCTGCCCTGATACCCCATAGTCGCAGTACTCTGTGTCGCGCAGTTCGGTTGCCCGATTATTATAATCCACAAAGCGCACCTTCGCCGTGACGTCTTCATCGTGGAGCGTGACGTCCACAGTGACGTCCTCATACGCAATGACGGTGAGGATACCGCAGCTATGGCCGTAATACCCGGTAAAGAAGCCGAAGCCGTGCGATGACGCGCTGCCTTTAACTTCGCTTGCCGGAACCGATGCGCGCAGCGCACCGTCGAGATAGATATTGAAAGCGCGGGTCGCGGGGTCGATCTCAACATTTACACGGTATGGCGTCGAAGCGGATTCAATACTCCTGTTGACGTCCTGAATGCCCGTTTTGAATGTGGCGATCAATGTGCGCGTGCCTCCGCTCGCTGAGTTCCCCGGAGTGAAATTGTTGGAGTTCCAGGGCTCGTTTTCTATGTAGTACAGCCGCAGCGCTGCGGTGTTGGGCGCGCTCTCGTCGTTTTCCAGCATTCCTGCAATATTGCCGCATTGGAGGATCACCGCATACCCTGTATAGCGCCCGTTTGAGGACATCACGCCGTTAAAGAGGTAGCCTGTCTCCGAGAAGGAGTGGAAGTTCATGTTGATGGGGCGCATGATAAACGAGTTGCCCCGGCTCTCTTTATAAATATCTGTGAACACATAGTCCATATACGCCGGCTCGTCATAGCCGTAGAAGGTCATATTGTCTGCTCCGAAGTGGATGTGGTTCTGGTTAGAAGGGAACTTATCCTTTGTGTAAGCCCGTTCATCCCATCCCGAGTGGTTGACGCCGTCCCAGACTATGTCCTTTACCGAAGCGGGCGGTTCCGCAAGCGGGGTATATGCATAGTTATAGATGACGTCGCTTTCTGGTCCGCCATCCGCCTGTACCGTCATGAGCCGCAGCGGCGGCACGAACGAAAGTAACAAGACCGCCGCAATTACAAAACTGAGCAGCTTGTTACTTTTAACTTTTGACCTTACAGAAAAAATACTTTTCATAATTGCAGAATCCCCCTAACGATTCTTCCACGTCTATGTCGAATATGTACCTTCGTCGCCGGGTGAACGTCGGGTGAACGCCGGGTGAACGCCGGGTGAACGCCAACTGAACCATAGTATAACAACATATGCGCCATCTTTCAATAGCGGGTCGCTTTATCGGGTCGCTTTACCTAGTGGAAATCAGTGAAAAGTTATGATATAGTTTGCTCAAACATATCCTCAAAATCAATCAAACGGATGTTGCGCGAACCTTCCGCTAAATCGCGCGCGCCTGGAGTAAAGCCGCTTTTGGAAAAGAGAAAGAAATGCTTCTGCGTGAACTGCTTAAACATCATGCTTTTCATCAACAAACCTTCGATAACGCTTTTGTCCATCGGCTCATTTTTCCATTTGCACTCGCCGAACAACGCCTGCCCATCATCATCATCTCTGTATGCGATGAAATCTATCTCCGCCTGTGATTTCAGGTCGGGATTATTGCCCCACCAGCGTCCGATGTTTTGAAAACCAAATGGCAGCTCACCGTATATGCTCCACATATACTCGAAGCAGAGTTTCTCAAAAACCTCCCCCATAAAAGCCGGAATCTGAGGTTTGACCCGGCTGAAAACCTGTTCGCCTCTATCCAATGCGACAAGCGAAATATTAGGATAGACAAACCGGTACCAAAAACGGAACATACCGTCGTTTAACCGGTAGATCGTTTTACGGCTGCCGGGTTTATCCATGGCCGGAACGTCTTTCTTTACGATACCGGTTTCAAGCAGCGATTTCATATACGTTGCCACGGTACTGCTTGACTCGCCCGTTTTACCTTGAATGTCATTCATTTTCGAGCTGCCGGACGCGACAGCGGTAATAATAGACTGGTAGACAGCCGGCTCCTTGAACTCCTGTTTGAGCAGGTTTGCGGTTTCTTCAAACAGATATGCGTTCCTGTCAAAATACTGCCCCGCAATGTTTTGATCGAGGGACAGAAGATCGTCGAATAATGACAGATATTTCGGGATCGCGCCGGTCACGCCGTACATTACCGCCTGCTCAGTCTTTGACAGTTTCGGGGCAAATTGCCGGGCGTCCTGAAAGCCAAGCGGGAGAAGCTTTATTTGCCCGGTGCGTCTGCCGTACAAAGGACTCTGATAGCCAAGGACCTGGTTTTCCATAAAAGACAAAGACGAGCCGGAAAGTATGAGCATCATATTCGTCTTTAGAAATTTCAAATCGATGAACTGCTGCAAAATTGAGATAATGCTTTCATTGGACTGAGCAAGATAGGGGAACTCGTCAATGGCAAAAATAATCTTTTCTTTTTTAGCCGCCTGATAGACGCCGTTCAACGCATCATCGAATGTGTTATAGACCGGGGTGCTTTCGCTGCCCTCAAAGATGGCTTTACTCAGGAACTCCATGTTCATTTTATAGGTACCCTTGTCGATCGCGGTAAAAAAGATAGCGCGTTTATCACGGATAAACTCTTCGATCAGCAGTGTTTTACCGACACGCCTCCGTCCGTAAATAGGGATGAATGTAAACTCATCTTTCTGATACTGCATGTCCAGCGTTTCGATCTCTTTTTGCCGCCCAATAAACATAGCCCCATACTCCTGCCTGTTTTTTTACATTATACCGCGTCATAACCTATTTAGTCAATCTATATTTACTAAATCTATATTTACCTTGCACAGGCCGCAGTTACTATACAGAGTGCATTCTTCAATGATGTTTTTTGGAGCGTTGTTGAGGCTGGAGGCGGCAGCCACAGCTGCATTGTTACGTATAGAATTTAGGAAAGCGACATAAAAACAGCATTGAAGAATGCCCTCTGTTCAGTTGCCAGTCCCATTAACTTGACAACACCATATAGATTTGTTAGGATACGTTAGATTTTCAAGCCGGCGCCAGAAACGCGGCCATACAAAGGTTTTTTAACTACAAATAAGGGAGCAACAACTAATGCCGATAACAGAAATACTGGAAAAAAATTGCGAGCTATACGGGGGCGACGTATGCCTCGTCGAGATAAACCCCGAGCGGCACGACACGCGGCGGGTCACATGGCGGGAATACAGCCTCATTGAACCCTCCCACGCTCCGCATTACCGGCGTGAGATCACATGGGACGTTTTTAACGAAAAAGCGAACCGCTTTGCCAACCTGCTGCTCGGCAGAGGTATTAAAAAAGGCAACAAAGTGGCTATCTTGATGATGAACTGCCTCGAATGGCTGCCGATATACTTCGGCATACTCAAAACAGGCGCGCTTGCAGTGCCGCTGAACTTCAGATACGCTCCGGACGAAATAGAGTATTGCCTCAAACTCGCGGAAGCGGACGTACTGGTTTTCGGCCCGGAGTTCATAGGCCGCATCGAAGAGATCGCAGACTCCATAATCGACAACAGGATGCTCATTTTCTTCGGCAGCGGTGAATGCCCCACATTTGCCGAAGACTATACCGAACTGACAGCCGATTGCTCCAGCGCCTCCCCGGACATTAAGCTCACGGACGACGACCATGGCGCGATATATTTCTCTTCCGGAACCACCGGGTTTCCAAAGGCTATCCTGCACAAACACAGAAGCCTTATGCATGCATGCGTGACAGAACAGGCGCACCACGGGCAGACGCGCGACGACATATTCCTGTGCATACCGCCGCTCTACCACACAGGGGCAAAGATGCACTGGTTCGGCAGCTTCTACGTCGGGGCGAAATCCGTGCTGCTCAAAGGCACGGAGCCGAAATACATACTAGACGCAGTATCATCGGAAAAATGCACGATCGTATGGCTGCTCGTGCCATGGGCGCAGGACATATTGGGCGTGCTGGACAGCGGCGAAGAGAAAATCGAAAGCTACAAGCTCGACCAGCTTCGCCTGATGCACATTGGCGCGCAGCCGGTTCCCCAGAGCCTGGTCAAGCGCTGGAAAGACTATTTCCCAAAACACGCGTACGACACGAACTACGGCCTCAGCGAGTCCATCGGACCGGGCTGCGTGCATCTCGGGGTGGAGAACATACATAAGGTAGGAGCCATAGGCGTGCCCGGATATGGCTGGGAAGTCAAGATAGTCGATGAAAACGGGCAGCCGGCAGGGCAGGGGAGCGTCGGCGAGCTATGCGTGAAAGGCCCCGGCGTGATGGAATGCTACTATAACGACCCCGGCGCGACAAACGAAGTGCTCAAAGACGGCTGGCTCTTCACGGGCGATATGGCCGAGCAGGATGAAGACGGTTTCATATTCCTCGTCGACAGGAAAAAAGACGTGATAATCACGGGGGGCGAGAACATATACCCCGTTCAGATAGAAAACTTCCTTTCCGCGCACCCGGACGTAAAAGACGTTGCAGTGATAGGCTTGCCCGACAAACGTTTGGGCGAAATTTCCGCGGCGATAATCGAAGTGAAAAAAGGCCATACATGCACGGAAGAAAGCATACTCGACTTTTGCCACAGCCTGCCGCGCTACAAACGCCCGCGTAAGATCATCTTTGCCGACGTTCCGCGCAATCCCACAGGCAAAATAGAAAAACCGAAAATGCGCCATATCTACGGCGCTGACGCGATCGTCTCCGCGCAGACGCGGGAGTAGCGCGCCGATGGCGCGCAGGGGTTAGGAGTTAGGGGTCAGGGGTCAGGGGTAACGCGCCTACGGCGCGTAGGAACAGGAGCTAGGATTTAGGATATAGTGAGGACGGGGGATGCGAAGAAGTGAGGATTTGCATATGAAACAATTGTTGTTGGGGAACGATGCTGTTGCGCGGGGGCTTTATGAGGCCGGGTGCGCTGTAGCGTCTAGCTATCCGGGAACGCCCAGCACGGAGATAACGCAGAGCGTCGCCGAATACAAAGAGATATATTCGGAGTGGGCGCCAAACGAAAAAGTGGCTGTAGAGGTAGCCTTTGGGGCGTCGCTCGCCGGCAAACGAAGCTTCGCAGGGATGAAGCATGTTGGCCTGAACGTCGCCGCCGACCCCTTGTTTACCATATCATACACAGGCGTAGGCGCCGGGATGGTGCTCGTGGTCGCGGACGACCCCGGCATGCACTCCTCGCAGAATGAGCAGGACTCGCGCCACTACGCCATAGCAGCAAAAGTGCCGATGCTCGAACCGTCGGACTCTGATGAATGCCTGCAATACACAAAATATGCATTCGAACTCTCTGAACAGTTCGACGTTCCTGTGATCATCCGCATGTGTACGCGCATCGGTCACTCGCAAAGCATCGCTGAAGTTTCGGAGCGCGTCATGCCGCCCGCAAAACCCTATGAAAAGGACGCGTCGAAATATGTGATGATGCCCGCGTTCGCAAAGGCGAAGCACCCTGTCGTAGAGAAGAGGACGCGCGACCTTGCTGAACTCGCGGAGGACACCTTCCTCAACCGCGTGGAAATGGGCGGCACGGAACTTGGGATAATCACATCCGGCACAGCTTACCAGTATGTAAAAGAAGTTTTTGGCGAAAGCGCGAGCGTCTTGAAGATAGGCATGGCTCACCCGCTGCCGGCAAAGCTGATATCAGACTTCGCCTCGAAAGTTAAGAAGCTCGTCGTTGTCGAAGAACTCGACAGCATAATAGAAGACCATTGCAAAAAACTCGGGCTGGCAGTTGCCGGTAAAGACTTATTCCCGCTGACGGACGAGTTTTCCCAGAATCTGGTCGCTGATAAACTAGGCGTCTCAAAGGCGTCCGGCAAAGCTTTTGGCGCTGCTGTTCCGCCGCGCCCTCCTGTCATGTGCGCGGGCTGCCCGCACCGTGGGGTGTTTTATGTACTCAGCAAGTTGAAAGCGACGGTCCTTGGCGACATAGGCTGCTATACGCTCGGGGCTTCAGCACCGCTCTCCGCGATAGACACCACTGTCTGCATGGGCGCGTCCGTTTCCGGGCTTCACGGTTTCAACAGGGCGGGCGGGAAGAACTGCGTGGCGGTCATAGGCGATTCGACCTTCATGCACACCGGCGTAAACGGGCTTGTGAACATAGCGTACAACGGCTCGGACTCGACGGTCCTTATACTCGATAACTCCATAACCGGAATGACCGGGCATCAGGATAACCCGACGACCGGGTTCAATATAAAAGGCGAGCCGGCGGGTAAAATAGACCTCGAAGCCCTGTGCAAATCGATAGGCATCGGGCGCGTCTGCGTCGTCGATCCGTACGACCTTGACGAATGCGAGAAAGCCGTAAGCGAAGAGATGGCGGCGCCCGGCCCGTCGGTGATAATCGCAAGGCGGCCGTGCGTGCTGCTCAAATCTGTGCAAGTAAAGCCGTCTCTCACAGCGGACGCCGATAAATGCAAAGGCTGCACAGCATGCATGAAAATCGGCTGCCCTGCCATTAGCATTAAGGATAACAGAGCAGCCATCGACGCAACATTATGCGTAGGCTGCGGCGTATGTACGCAGCTATGCAAATTCAGCGCTCTGCGCTGAATCAGGGAATAGGGGTTAGGATATAGGAGTTAGTGAATGAATACAAAAAATATTATGATTGTAGGCGTCGGCGGGCAGGGGAGCCTTTTAGCGAGTAAGCTGCTTGGTCGGCTGTTGATGAATGAGGGGTATGACGCGAAGGTATCGGAAGTCCATGGGATGAGCCAGCGCGGAGGCTCGGTCGTCACATATGTGCGGTATGGCGACAAGGTCTATTCGCCGGTCATCGACGTGGGGCAGGCCGACGTGATCGTCTCATTTGAGATTCTGGAAGCGGCGCGCTGGATGAGCTATCTGGCGCCGGACGGGCAAATCATCACAAACACTCAGCAAATCGACCCGATGCCCGTCATAACTGGAGCTGCGGAATACCCGGAAGACCTCGCAGGCAAGATGGAAGCAGCCGGGGCAAAAGTCGACGCGCTCGACGCGCTCTCACTTGCAACCGAAGCCGGTTCTGCAAAAGCCGTAAACATAGTAATGATGGGCAGGCTGTCAAAATACTTCGGCTTTTCAAATGAAGCCTGGACAAAAGCTCTCGAAGAAACCGTACCCGAACGCTTCCTCGACCTCAATCGCAGAGCGTTTGAATTAGGAACTAGGAGTTAGGAATAACAATGCAAAACTACTACCAACGGGAAATTGAAACCATGCCGCGAGAGAAAATGGCCGAGCTGCAAAATGAGCGGCTAGTTAAGCAAGTCAGGCATGTATATAAGAATGTACCGTATTACAAAGCGAAAATGGACCAAAAAGGCGTCACGCCCGACGACGTCAAGTCTGTCAAAGACCTGCACAAACTGCCGTTTTTGGTCAAAGACGACCTGCGTGAAGCATACCCTTACGGCCTGCTGGCGGTACCGCTCGAGGACGTAGTGCGCATACACTCCACCAGCGGCACCACAGGCAAGCGCGTCGTTGCGTTCCACACACAGCACGACATCGACCTCTGGGAGGAATGCTGCGCGCGCGCCCTTGCAGCAGCAGGCGCAACGAACAGCGACGTCGTCCAGGTGGCGTACGGATACGGCCTGTTCACCGGCGGCCCCGGGCTCGACGGCGGCTCGCATAAGCTGGGCAGCATGACGCTGCCGATGTCGTCGGGTTTCACAGACAGACAACTTCAGTTCATGTGCGACCTCGGCGCGACAATACTTTGCTGCACGCCGTCATACGCGGAGTTCCTCGCCGAGACGATAGAAGAACAAGGGCTCAGGAGCAAAGTAAAACTCAAAGCCGGGATATTCGGGGCTGAAGCGTGGAGCAACGAAATGCGCGCCCGGCTCGAAGCGAAGCTCGGCGTCAAAGCATACGATATTTACGGACTCACCGAAATCGCAGGCCCCGGCGTATCGTTCGAATGCGCGGAGCAAAACGGCATGCACATAAATGAGGACCACTTCATCGCCGAACTCATAGACCCGAACACCGGGGAAGTCCTGCCCGAAGGTGAAAAAGGCGAAATCGTCTTCACCTCCATCACAAAACAAGCATTCCCCCTGCTGCGATACAGGACCCGCGATATATGCACGCTCAGCCGCAGCAGCTGTTCATGCGGCAGGACGCTGATGAAAATGTCGAGACTCATGGGCCGCAGCGACGACATGCTCATTATAAAAGGCGTCAACGTATTCCCCTCGCAGATCGAAACTGTCCTGGTCGGCTACGGCCTGTCGTCGAACTACCAGCTTATCGTAGACAGGGTGAACCATTCAGACACACTGGAAGTGCGCGTTGAACTCACTGCGGACATGTTCTCAGACACTGTAAAAGCGATCGAAGGCCGCGAGAGGGAGCTGCGCGACAAAATAAAGAACATGCTCGGCATCGCCGCAAAAGTGACGCTCGTCGCGCCCAAAGCAATAACCCGCAGCGAAGGCAAAGCAGTGCGGATAGTTGATAATAGGTTGATTTAGGGGCTAGGGGTGACGCGCCTACGGCGCGTAGGAATTAGGAGTTAGGAGTTAGGGGTCAGGGGTCAGGGGTCAGGGGCTAGGGGTCATACGAGTGGCGAGTGGCTAGTGGGCCTAGGAAGGAGTTAGTACATGACAATAGAACAACTGTCTGTGTTTATAGAAAATAAGCCGGGGAAGCTTGTAGAAGCGCTGGAGATCATTGCGGGCGCGGGGATAGATTTGCGGGCGCTGTCGCTTGCGGATACAGCGGACTTCGGCATATTAAGGATCATAGTGGACAAGCCCGCGGCTGCGCTCAAAGCGCTGCAGGACGCGGAATACCTTGTCAAATCCAGCGAAGTGATACCAGTATCTGTAGGCGACAAACCCGGCGGCCTTGCAGCTGTGCTGCGCGTGCTCGCAGACTCCGGCGTCGGCGTCGAATACGCCTACGCTTTCGTCGCGCACTCTTCCGACCGCGCCTACGTAATATTGCGCGTGGAAAACAACGACGCAGCGGCAAAAGTGCTGTCGGACAACGGCCTCACAATGCTCTCGACTGAGGAAATGTACAATATGTAAAGAAGTAGAATTAAGCTACTGTCAGGGAGGTTGACATATGAGCGGCTTTTTTGCCGGATTCAACCTCTGGAAGCTCTAAGTAAACACTGAATCTTACCAAGTATAACTGCCAATACGGCGGTTATACTTTTTAACCAGTAAAAATCTTGCAATTCTACATAATTCTTGTTAGAATGTCTAAAAGACGCAATAATAAATACTTTAAGAAACTAAACCATACAACCATACAAGAGGTGCAATGATGTCCGGAACGCTGAATGATACTGACGGCCTGGTTGAAATGATATGGGAGCACGTCGAAAGCGGCATAGCCATAATAGACGCCCGCACCCGCAGACTCCTCGTCGTAAACCCTGCCGCCGTCAGAATGTACGGAAACAATATGGAAAGCATGCTCGGGAAAAAATGCCATGAAGTATTCTGCACATCGGACACATGCCCCATTCTGGACGACCATCAGGACGTAGACCGCAGCGAGCGCCAGTTCATCAGGGCCAACGGCGAGCTGATAACCGTCATAAAATCCGTCTCAGTCATAGACTACAACGGCCGCCCCGCGCTGCTGGAAAACTTCACGGACATATCGCACATGAAAGACGCGCAGGAAAAACAGCGCCAGCTGGAAATCGCGGAACAGGCAAGCAAAACCAAATCCGCATTCCTCGCAAACATGAGCCACGAGATCAGGACTCCCATGAACGCGATACTGGGGATGACTGAGCTTTTATTATGCTCGAACCACCTCACAACGCACGACATGGACTGTCTGAACGACATAAACGTGTCAGCCCATTCGCTGCTGCACATCATCAACGACATACTGGACGTGTCAAAAATCGAGTCCGGAAAAATGGAGCTCAACCCCACACACTATGATTTCAACGCTCTCATCGACAATGAAACATCCATGTTTACATATGTAGCCCGGAAAAAAGGCATAGACTTCATACTGGAGACGGAAGGCACTATGCCTCAGGCGATCTACGGAGACGACGTGAGGCTGCGCCAGGTACTGACTAATATATGCGGCAACGCCGTCAAGTTCACGGAAGAAGGCGCTGTGACACTTAAAATAATCGCGTCGGAAGAAGCGAAAACCATCACGCTGCAAATAAAAGACACCGGCATGGGCATACGCGAGGAAGACATACCCAAACTATTCCATGCCTTCGAGCAATCCAAGTCCGAAGAAAACAGATATATCGCCGGCACAGGCCTCGGGCTCGTCATAAGCAAATCATTCATAGAAATGATGGGCGGCAGCATCGAACTTGACAGCGAGTATGGAAAAGGCACAGTCTTTACCATCACGATCCCCATGGTCGAAGGCGACCCCTCAAAAGTCAAGCACGAAGAAGCCATCCACGCTCAGTCGATATGCGCCCCGCAAGCAAACGTGCTTGTAACGGACGATAACGAGTATAACCTGAAAGTAGCGCACGGCCTCCTGGAACTGTTCGAAATAGACGCGGACACAGCATCCTCCGGCAAAGAGGCGTTGGAGCTCATCTCGAAAAAGGATTACGATATTGTCTTCATGGACCACATGATGCCGGAAATGGACGGGCTCGAAACAACAGCCGCGATCCGCGCGCTCGGCGGCAAATACGGTCAGCTTAACATAGTCGCGCTGACAGCTAACGCCATACAGGGCGCGGAGGAAATGTTCCTGGAAAACGGTTTCAACGGATTCCTCTCAAAACCGATCGAAATGAACGACCTGACCAGGACCCTCGTCAAATGGCTGCCGCCCGAAAAAGTGATGAAAAAGACAAGCGGCTCAGACGGCGGCGGAGCAAAAAGCGAGGATGATGATGCATACGGCGGGTTTTACGAAGCCCTCGGAAAAATCGAGGAAATCGACGTGGAAATCGGCCTGCGCCGCTTCAACGGGCTGAAAAAAATGTACCATGACAGCCTGAAACTATTCTTTGATAAACTCGCTCAGGACAGCGAAAAAATGAACGCGCAAATATCCGCGGAGGACTATGCGCTCTTCGCCATATCCGTCCATGCGATAAAGTCCACCCTCGCAGGCATAGGCGCATCAGAGATGTCAGACGCAGCGTTCAGGCTGGAAATGGCCTCAAAAAACAACGAAACCGAATACTGCCAAACCCACTTCCCGGACTTCCTCGACAAACTCCGCCAGCTCCGCAAACAACTCGCAGACGTATTCCCGCCCGAAGAAGAAGCAGAAAAGCGCCAAGGAGACGAAACTCTTCTCCGCGAACAATTGCAGTCAACGCTCGAAGCCGTCGACAACTTCGACAACGACGCCGCTCTGGAAATCCTGAAAACCCTGCAAGCTTACGACTTCGGCGAGCAAGCAAACTCGCAGTTGTCAGCCGCAGCCGCAGCGCTAAAGCAATACGACTTTGACGCAGCGAAAGAAGCTTTATTAAGCGTGTAGAAGGAATGTGAAATGATGCCGAGAAGCGGATTCAGACCGGATAAAAGACTACTGAGCCAGTATCTGCTGGTTCTTGTCACATTCCTGCTCATGGCGCTCATAGGCAACTACTTCGCCAGCGGCATAGTCACGAGAAACCTCGCTACATACGGCGAAGAAGTAATAACCGCCTCGGCTGAAACACTCCAAACATACCTCGAAGGACACCAAACCACCTTCGAAGACATTGCGTTCGTAGTAAGCGACATGTACAACGCAGGCGCCGGCAGCGCGGAAATCGAACAGGAGCTGATAAAGTGGAACACACGTCTGCACGGAGTCGACGCGCGTTATCAGGAGTTCATCTTCATATACGGCATAATAGACGAAACCTTCGTCCAGGGCTCCGACTGGAACAGGCCGGCAAGCTACGTTCCGAAGGAACGCCCCTGGTACATCGGAGCGCTTGAAACAGGCGGGCGCACGTACTATAGCGACCCGTACATAGACGCCCAAACCAACGAATGGATACTCTCGCTGTCAAAAACGATACGCGACCAAAACGGCGACATATTCGGCGTACTGGCATTTGACGTGTTCCTGCAGACAATAACGGACTATGTTAGCAACATGCATCTTATGAACCACGGATACGGCGTGCTGCTCGACTCTGAACTGAAGTTTGTCGTCCATCCGAGCGAAACCATATTCGGCGTGAGAATGGACGACTTCCACAGTGAGACAGCGGTCATGATGCGCGAAAACAATGAACTGAACGCGTATAACTACACGAACCTCGAAGGCAAGGACAGCGTCCTGTTCAGCAGAAAGCTGATCAACAACTGGTACCTCTACGTATCGGCGCAGACAGACGAATTTTACAGCGACGTTAACTTCATGCTTTTAGTACTGATGCTGGCAGGGCTGATCGCGACCGTTTTATTATGCATCATACTCACCATAATGCACATGGCAAAAACCAAGGCTGACGAAGAGACAAGGATACAGGCGTCATTACTCGAAAGCGCGAACGCGCATACGGCAGCCGCATATGAAGCGCATAACCGCGCGAAAATAATGCTCGACGCGACGCCCTTCGGCTGCAAAATGTGGGATAAAGACCTGCGCGTCTTTGAAGTAAACAAAGCTGCGGTCAAGCTCTTCGGGGTGCGCGACGAAGAAGAGCTGATAGAACGCTATTCTGAACTATCTCCCGAACGCCAGCCCGACGGTATGCTGTCCTCCGAGAAGTCGGAGATGTTTATCCGCAAGGCCTTTGACGAAGGCTACCAGATATTTGAATGGCTGTACAAACTGCCCGACGGCACGATGCTGCCGGCGGAGACGATCATGGTCCGCGTCGCATACGGCGATGACATCGCCGTAGCGGGGTACACGCGCGACCTGACGGAATACAAGAGGATGATGGCGGAAATCGACGAGCAGAACGAAATCATCACCAGCGAGCAAAGAAAGAGCGAAGAGCTTGCGCACTGGTATAAATCCATACTTGACGCCACGCCATTTCCGATCACAGTCACAGATACAGACATGAAATGGACTTTCGTGAATACAGCCGTCCTGAACTTCCTTGGAACAAAGCTGGAAGATATGCTGGGAGAGCCTTGCAGCAACTGGGGCTCCGACATATGCAACACGGAGGACTGCGGCATTCAATGCGCCAGGCGCGGCCTGAAAAGCACATTCTTCAGGCAAAACGGGCACTCCTACGAAGTGGAAGTCGAGACGCTCACTGACCTTGACGGCGAAACGTCCGGTTATATCGAGATACTGCACGACATCACAGCCATACTCGACACCTCGGAAAAGCTTGAAGAGGCGCTGGTGGAAGCCCAGCAAGCAAGCCAGTCCAAGAGCGACTTCCTCGCTAACATGAGCCATGAGATCAGGACTCCCATGAACGCTATCATCGGCATGACCGAAATGCTGCTGAGCGCAAGCCACCTCACCGAGCATGACATGGACTGCCTCAATGATATAAGCGTTTCCGCACACTCGCTCCTGACCATCATAAACGATATCCTCGACATGTCGAAAATCGAATCGGGGAAAATGGAGCTCAACCCCACCCACTACGATTTTAAGGCGATGATCGGCAACATCGAATCGATGTTTACATATGTCACTAAAAAGAAAGGCATTGCGTTCAAGCTGGAAGTGGAGGGGACATTGCCCGAAACGCTGTTCGGCGACGACGTGAGGTTGCGCCAGGTGCTGACGAATATATGCGGCAACGCTGTGAAGTTCACGGAGAAAGGCTCCGTAACGCTGAAAATAACCGTCCCGGAAGATGCTCAAACGGTCACAATGCAAGTGATCGACACCGGTATGGGCATCCGCAAGGAGGACATACCCAAGCTCTTCAACGCCTTCGTCCAGTCCAAATCGGAAGAGAACAGATACGTAGCCGGAACGGGCCTGGGCCTCGTTATTAGCAAGTCGTTCGTGGAAATGATGGGCGGCAGCATAGGGCTCGACAGCGAGTTCGGCACGGGCACTACTTTCACCATCGCCATCCCCCTTGTAGCGGGCGACCCCTCAAAAGTCAGGCATGACGCCGACGTCCACGTCCAGTCGATTTGCGCGCCACAAGCAAAAATCCTTGTTGTGGACGATAACGAGTTCAACCTGAAAGTAGCTCACGGCTTGCTGGAGCTGTTTGAAATCGACGCAGACACTGCCTCTTCAGGCAAGGAAGCCCTGAACCTTGTCACGGAAAAAGACTATGATATAGTGTTCATGGACCACATGATGCCTGAAATGGACGGCATCGAAACGACAGCCGCGATCCGCGCGCTCGGAGGCAAGTTCGGTGAGCAAAACATAGTCGCCCTGACAGCAAACGCGATACATGGTGCGCGGGAAATGTTCCTCGAAAACGGGTTCAACGGGTTCCTGTCAAAACCGATCGAAATGGCGGACCTGACAAGGACCCTCGTGGAATGGCTGCCATCTGAAAAAGTCAAGGAAAAAACATTAAGCAAAGACGCAGGGGCAGATGCGGGCGCAGACGCTGGTAAAACCGGCGCAGGCGACGGGGCAAGCGAATCCGGCGGCCCGGGCACGGCGGCGGACAGCAGCTTCTGGGAGACCATAGGAACAGTTGATGAAATCGACGTGGAAATCGGCCTTCGCCGCTTCAACGATCTGAAAGAAATGTACCGCGAAAGCCTGAAACTCTTCTTTGAAAAGCTCCCGCTCGACAGCGAAAAACTGCACAGGCAGCTCAGCGAAAAAGACTACCCTATGTTTGCAATATCAGTCCACGCAATAAAATCCACTCTCGCATCCATTGGTGCTTCCGAACTATCGGACAGTGCGTTCAGGCTCGAAATGGCCTCAAAAAACAGCGAGATCGACTATTGCGAAAACCACTTCCCAAACTTCCACGACAGGCTCGTGCTCCTGCACAAGCAACTAACAGTTGTATTCCCGCCTGAAGAGCCTGCCGGCGAAAAGCAAAAAGGCGACGAAGACGAGCTTCGCCAACGCCTTATAGATGCAAACGACGCCATAGACTCCTACGACAACGACGCCGGGATAGAAATATTGAACAGCCTGCTGGCATTTGACTTCAGCGAAGAAACAAACGCAGTTTTAGCACAGGCAGTTGCAGCGCTGAAGCAATACGATTTTGATGCGGCGAAGGATGCGCTTTTAGGAATAAGGAGTTAGGAGTTAGGAGCTTGGGGTCAGTGATTTGAGGGCTAGTACTACGTTCTCGAAATACCTTTACAAATCTTACGCTGTCTTCTTCCGCCTGACTTCGTTGAAATCTCTTGAAATAACTGGGGTATTCCTGCGAGCTTTCGCCTTGTCAGACGAAAGAATCCAACGCAATCTTCGTAAAGTTATTTCGAGAACGCAGTACTAGAAAAAGCAACCAAAATCTGAATGGAGGTATATATTTATTATGGCAACCGAGAAAATAACCGCTCTTATTGAAGAGATTAAAACATTGACGATCATTGAGATTTCCGATCTGGTCCATGCGCTGGAAGAAGAATTCGGCGTATCTGCGGCGGCAATGGCCGCTCCCGCTGCCGGCGCAGCCGCTCCGGCAGCCGCTGCTGAAGAGCAAACAGAGTTTGACGTCGTTATGACAAGCTTCGGCGCGGAGAAGGTCAAGGTCATTAAAGAAGTACGCGCAATCACAAATCTTGGCCTTGCGGAAGCAAAGGCTCTCGTCGAGAGCGTCCCTGCGAAGATCAAAGAGGGCGTCAATAAGGACGAGGCTACTGAGCTCAGCGAAAAGCTCACCGCCGCCGGCGCGACTGTTGAAATTAAGTAAGCTAACAATGCAGCGATGAAAAGAGATGGTTTAAATTACCGTCTCTTTTTTTGTTCACAATCTGCTGAACTTGTGATATAATAGTGTTGAACCTAAAAAAGCACTGACTCAAGGAGGGTATTATGGGGGATTTGAGAGAAAGATTGTTACCCGGGACGACGACTACATATTTTGAAAAAGGGAAAAAAGGATTTGAAAAAATCGAAATGCTGATACTCGCTACCGGAGGGCTCAACCTGTCGCAAGTATGCGCCGTGACGGGGCTAGAAGGTTCGACAATACAAAACTGGGTCAAGCGGGGATGGGTCGCGAACCCCAGGGGTAAGAAGTACGACGAACTGCACATAGCGCGGATACTCATTA
>Ga0082212_10003798_pt1 | contig 21245 bp, 20 predicted proteins | sample TergutNt197P3_FD_71548 | JGI IMG/M metagenome (GOLD analysis project Ga0082212, IMG submission 71548) | Neocapritermes taracua P3 segment gut microbial communities from Petit-Saut dam, French Guiana - Nt197 P3 | ecosystem: Host-associated > Arthropoda: Insects > Digestive system > Gut ... | reverse complement strand
TACTTTTTATAATAAAAAAAATCCGTGCTAATCCGTTTTTAATCCGCGTAAATCCGTGTCTAATTTGTTTTTGAATGCTTTTCCAGTTTATCTGGGGTAGGGAATAGGGAGTAGGTGGTAGGAAATTCTCTCGTTTTCTTTGGTACACTATAGGCAACCTGACTGTACGGCACTATATTTTATTTGGCGTTTCCCTTAAATACCCAGGCTGATTACAGATTCCAGCTCGTTGACCGGGATTTTTTTGAGAAGGCATTCGCCGATTTTGAGCGGGAAAACCATTGTCAAAAAGTCTCCTTCCCGTTTTTTATCGGACAGACAGGCTGATGCAAGCTGAGCAGCAGTGTAAGGTGTGCTTTCCGGCAAACCGTAACGCCGCAGCATCCGCAAAAGATCTTCCGGGAAACCGGCTTCACAAATGCCCATGCAGGCAGCTGCCCTGGTGACAACCGCCATGCCGGCGGCGACAGCCTGGCCGTGGGAAGTTCGGTATTCACTTAGCAATTCTATGGCATGCCCGATAGTATGCCCTAAATTCAGCAGCTTCCGTTTGCCCTTTTCAAACTCATCCTCCGCTACGATATCACGCTTGATTTCCACACATCGGGCTATTATAGCTTCCAGCTGCGTATTGCCAGGCATGGTCAGGGATTCGAATAACTGGCCGCCGGCGATCACAGCGTATTTGATGACCTCGGCCCATCCGTCCCGCAATACTTCTGATTGAAGGGTGGAAAGAAGTGAAACATCAGATAAGACCAGATCCGGTTGATAAAAAGCTCCGAGCAAATTTTTCCCGGCAGACAGATTAACGGCGGTTTTTCCTCCCACGGAGGAATCCACAGCCGCCAGCAGAGTAGTGGGGATCTGGATCAAGCGGATCCCCCTCAGATAGGTTGCTGCCGCAAATCCCGCCAAATCCCCCGCTACACCTCCGCCCAAGGCAACCACAAGATCCCCGCGGCTAAGCTTTTGGGCCGCCAGAAAATCTATCAGAGAAAGATAGGTTTCAACATTCTTTGCAGCTTCGCCGGGGGAAAATACATATTGGGCGACACGATATGCGCTTTTTTCGAGGCTGTCTTTCAGCCGTTTTCCATAGAGCGCGGCTACATTATCATCTGTGACAATAGCCGCCGCCTGCCCGCCGGATACCTTGCGGATAAGGGAACCGGCTTCATCTAATAAACCTGTGCCTATTATGATATCATAGGTTTTTGAGGCGTTGACAGCTATAGTTGCCATCCGTGATCCAACTCCCCCTTCAAGCGGCCGTTTTCTTCCATAATTTCTCCAATTCAGTTTTGTTCTTTGCTACCGAATTATACAACGGTTAAACAAATAATGCAAGCAAAAAATATCCGCTCATGAACTGTTATAACAATATACATCTATATAGCATCATATAGGATATCTGCAATTCGCTATTGGCACGCAATATTTTCATTGCGCTTTTGAAGTTTTTTGATAGAATACAGATGGAGAGTAAAAAGCAATGGCATGAAACATCCACCCGGTAATGGCAGATGTCACATAAATATCATGAGTTCTAAAAGGAGCAAGATGTATGATCAGTAGAATAGAAGCACGGCTTTATCGCTGCCTTGAGCATATGGAAATAGATATTCCCCAATTCGCGGTTTTGGTTGGAGCCAATGGCGCCGGGAAAAGCACCTTGTTGGATATTCCGCGTCTGTTAAACGATTGTCTGCGGCAACGGGATATCACCCATGCTTTTACCAGGCGCCAGCAAGATCGCCCGACCCGTTGCAGTAATCTGCGGGAACTGCTGTTTTGCGGAAGAGGCAATGATTTTTCTTTCGCTGTTGAAGCAAAATTGCCTGATACTATTGCCGACAGGATACATCGGAATAAACCAAACCAGAATACTATCTCCGATACCATTCGCTACGAATTACTGCTTGAAGTTTTTAACGAGAGTCAAATAAAAATCAAGAACGAGTATCTATACACTTATTCCTCCCAAAAAGCCATCCCCCGCAACGGTTCCGGAATATATGGAGAGAGTCCTCATCGGGAATGGTTCTTTATTATTTCCCGAGAAAATGGAGGAGATGTTGGCTTTCGCTCTGAAACACAAAAGGGAGCTCGCTCGCGCAAAACGAAAATCGAGCCGTCCGTGCTTGCACTGCCTCGAGTTTTGTTTGAATCGAAAGAGGATTTTCCGTCTGCCGCCTGGTTTCATGATCTGATTGCCCAGCACTACTTGTTTTATCAGCCTGACTTGATATCTTTACAAACAGCCTCACCGCCGGGCGCTTCAGAATCATTATTGCCAAACGCGCAAAACCTGCCTCAATTTGTTTTTAAACTCCAACGAGATACCAAGCGCTTTGAACTTTGGCAGGAACATGTAAAAACTGCTTTGCCAAATATTGAGAAGATTGAAGTTTTAGAGCGTGAAGAAGATCATCACTACTATTTCCGGATCAAATACCAGGGCGGCTATGAAGTTACCAGTTCAGGGCTTTCAGAAGGCACTTTGCGCATACTTGCTTTGACGGTTCTGCCGTACTTGACCGTGCTTCCTGATATCGTATTTTTGGAAGAACCTGAGAATGGGATACACCCGCAAGCGATAGAGGCAGTATTGCAATCACTGTCGTCCGCATATGAAAGTCAGATCCTGATCAGTTCCCATTCCCCGATCGTGCTGGCGAATGTCAGCCTTGAACAGATAATTTGCGCCAGACTAAACAAGGTCGGCGCTGCTATTATCATACCCGGACATGAGCATCCGCAACTGAAGGAATGGAAAGGCCGCATTGATCTCGGCGCTCTGTTTGCAGCGGGGGTGTTGGGATGAAGCGGGATTGTGTTTTTCTATTAGCCGACAAGAATATGCGGGCTTCTTTTGAAGGGTTCTTTTCCCGCTCTTCTGCAATCTATAGGAAAATCACAGCACAAGTGTCAGTAAACGATTGTTGCGACGATGCGTTTTTGCAATTAGCAGGAAAATTGCGCGAATGGTTTCCTCCCGATCCAGGTTAAGTGATTTTATGAGTATAAAATTTATTGTCTGCAAGCAGAGGGCAAGTCACTATCCCTATTGATATTCGCAGAAAACTCGGAGTAAAGGAAGGCGACAAAATCATTTTTGCGGAGGATGGTAATAGGATTTTTGTGGTAAATGCGGCGAAAATAGCATTTGCTAATATGCGGGCAGCGTTTGCCGGCGAAGCGGAACGGCTTGGCTTGACAAACGAACAGGATGCTGTCGCTCTTGTGGATGAAGTACGAGGGGAGATGTGGAAAGAACGCTATGCGGATAATGATTGATACGAACGTGCTTATCTCTGCTTTTGTCCTTGGCTTCAGCCATCGTTGAGGATGTGGATGTGCTGATTTCAGGTGATGGCGATTTTGCACCGATTGACATTGAGCACCCTGAGATATTAACGCCGTCATCGTATGTAAAAAAATACTGTTGACATCAATGTTCATATGACAACACGGCACGTAATAATACGAAAAGCGGCCCCAGTCCGGGAGCCGCTTTTCTGATAACAAATAATGACGTGTTGTTTTTTTAATGTTTTGCGAAGCAAAACCCACAATAATTGTCAATTGTCAATTGTCAATCGTCAATTGAAAGTCCGCCTCCGACAACCATGCGGAGGATCAGGGCAGCGTCGACCGGATCGATTTGTCCGTCGCCGTTGACATCGCCCAAAAGCAGGGCTCTGGGTGTCCAGGGAATCAGGCCTACATGCATTTGCAGCAATAACATGGCGTCTTCCGGGGTGATTTTGCCGTTGCCGTCAATGTCGCCCAAAAGACCGATTACCAGGGTACCGGGGGAAACCTGTAAATTGATCTCGGCAAAACTTGTGTCGGTAACAGCAAGTTTGGCTTGGATCACATCGGCGGCCAATTTCTCATCTGCAAAGAGAGCATCGGCGGCTACTTTATAAGTGACGGTAAAGAGGAGGCCGTCCGCTGCGACCTTGGTGTTGCTGGCATAGGAGATTTTGATAATATCTTTGCCGCCGAAGGAAGGATTGGCGACAAAATAACCGGTGCTTCCATTACCCAAAACAGCGGCAGGGGTAATGAGGGTTGGTTGGTATATTTTACCATTATAAGGCAGCTCGAAATCCAGGGTGGTGAAGCCCAGGTTGTTTCCTTTGATGCTGTAGGTAACATCTACACTACCGCCGGGAGCGGCAGCTACATCGGAAATTTCCAGAGTCACTTCGTCTTCCAAAACCGATCTGGTCACAGTGAGACTGTCATAGAGGAAGGGCTCGGTAGTGATGGTGTCGGTCGAGGTGCTGTAACGGAACATATAGGTATCAAAGGTGATGGCTTTATTGGAAACCGTAACGGCTACATAAGTGGGGCCTTGATAGCTGTCGCTGGTTTGGGGGCCGAGGGGGTTTTGCACATGGCCGGCCGCCCGGCAGGAATTGAGATCCAGGAATTCATAACCGAAAGAAATGGGGTCTCCGGCTTGAACAGTGTAGTTGCTTGCGCTATAGAACTTTAAGGTGCTGGCGCAGTTGGCGACATAATAAAGAGGAGCGTTGGAGGGAAGATTGGCGGTATAGATCCTGTCGGCTATCTTTTGGACATTGCCGCCGTTGTATCCATCGCCCTTAACAAAACCGCGGCTCAGAACATGGTCATGGCCCTGGAGAACTGCATCCACATCCAATTCGGCAAAAATGGGGCTCCAGAAGGTACGGGCGGTTCTCACATCGCTGTCGACAATATGGCTGGCCCCGGAGTAGAGTGATTTGTGGTAACCAACAATGGTCCAGAGACCGGCTGCTTTGGCTTTGGCTACTTCAGTCCGCAGGAATGCTTCCTGGGCGGCGCGGGTGGCGGTGTTTTCAAAGTTCAGGATTATAAAGCGGGCGCTGCCGTAGGTATAAGCATAAGTGATGTTGGTACCGCCGTCAGCCGGGAAGGTAAGGTGATTGGCAAAGGTGTTGTTATCATGATTGCCCTGGGCGGCAGCAATGGCATAGTCGCTCATAGCATTTTCAAAATTGTTGTTGACAAGGCCGGTATTGGCGTAACTGTCGGCTTTTTGGTTAAAGAACATTTCCCATTGACCTTCGTTGGTGGAAGTATCGGTCAGGTCACCGGCAATGTAAATGAAGCTGGCATTGGGATATTTCTCCTTAAAGACGCTGGTATTAGCCGTGATGGCCTTGCCGTTGACGCCGGAGGATTGGGTGTCGGAGAGATAGATGAAGGTATATTCATCCTTACCTTCCGGGGCGGTGACAAAGGTGCAGGCTTTGCTGCTATAGGTTTCGCTGCCGGCAGCATTTTGGGCGCTGCAGACATAGGTATATTTAGTATTGGAGGTAAGACCGGTCAGATCAGCGGTATAAAAAGCCTTTTGAGTGATGGCAGCATTTGCCGCAGTTCTCAGGTTGGAGCTGGATACGGTTCTGACTGTTTTTACGGCATTAAAGGTTTTGCTTTCGCCGTTTGCTGTGACAGTGACCTGGGGATTGACCAAGGCGGTGTCGATGGTGGTCCAGGTAATGCTCATGCTATGCTGCGGATCTTGGGTCATGGTGGCCGCTATTTGGGCCGGAACGGTATAAAGATCTATTTCTGCTCTTGTGATCCCGAAAGGTTGGGTGAAAGCAATACCGGTAGCGCTCTTGAGCTGAGCCCGGACATAACTGCTGATTTTAGCATCATGATCGCTTAGCTTTAGGGTGCTGCCGGTGGCAATTACCGTACCGTCGGCGATCCACTCTATGGTATCATAGTCATCACCGCTGAGGGAAATTGTCCCGGCCTGTTGATTGACAACTATGTTAGAGATGCTGGGGGTAGGCTGCTCCAACAGGTAAAGGGTAGCGGCGGCACCATCACCGCGCACTTCGCCGCCGCCGGGATAATATCTGTTGATGCCATCCAGGCGCGAAACCCGGCTTACGGCATAAAAAGCGCCGCTTTCCATGGCATCTCTGGTTGCAGCTTGGCTTAATTCCGGCATCAGCATGATATTCCAGCTATAACCGGTGGCATTGAGGCTATGGGTATCGTCATTGGAAAAACCCCAGACAAAACGGCCTTGGGGCATCATTTCTTTGAGGACATTATCCCAAAGGATCCGGTCGCTTTTGGATTCATTATCGATTTTATTGATGATCTCCATCCCGACACAGGAGGGATAGGCTTTAAACAAATCAACATATTTTTTGATGTTGGCAGGATTGTTGGAAGCGGCAATAGATGTAGCATCGTTGGAGTTGGCGCCCCCGGTATATCTGCCGGCATGGTTGATATGGGTAATACCGCCCAATTCTTCTACTTTTGCTATGGTAGTAGCCATAGTAGCTCCGGAAGCGTTGTTGAAATCAGCCCAGAAAGAGTTGATGTGGTCAACAACCGACTGCTCGTTGGTATAATTGATTTCGATCATGGGTTTGCCGCCGCGGCCGATGCCTGCTTGGATCTCGGCTTTTCTTGCGGCCGAAAGCGGGCCTCTGGCAACTGTATCCCAGCTGGCAGTGGTATAGTCATGGTCGGTCATGGAGAGGATGTCAAAACCTTTGGCATAATGATCTTCGACCATATCTGCTGTCAGGTTACCACCGTCAGAATTAGTGGAATGGGCATGGAAGTTTGCTTTGTATTGACCATATTCTGTCCAGTTTACATTTTCATAGGGGTTGGTGATAGTGTACTGGGTGATCGGGGGGGCGGCCATGGCCATAATTCCGGCGAAGGTTGCAAGGCAAATAACTGCCAGCAGGCAAATGGTTTGGGCAAGTACTCTCTTTGTTTGTTTCATCAATTAATTCCTCCTAATAATATAATATATTTTGTGCTTTGGCTGCGCTCTGCGCACCATTGCTAGTACTTTTATACCATTTTCCTGCTTATGGTTTCAATCACAGTTATGTGATGAATTGGTAAAATTTTTGTTAATAAGCGAATAAGCGCAAAGCCCCAAAAAAATCTTTCCAATCATTAAAAAATATGTTATACTAAAATAAAAAGGGGGTTATGATATGAGTAGCTGCTTAACGTCCGGAGGTGATAGTATGACATATGAAACTAAAGCAATTCTGATATCTATTGCTGAAATAGCAAGTAGAGCTAAATCAGTGAAAGAAGTTTACAAAGCTGTGGCGAAGATAGCAAATTCTGAAGGTGTACTTTTGCAATCATATGAAGAGGCTAAAGCAGAAATAGAAGAAGATAAATAAAATACCCCGCCGCGAGCGGCGAGGTATTTTATTAGCTACCACCTATTGTTCTTGGTAATATATGATACTTCTCCGATAAGCGTTTCGTTACCGGTCGATTTTTTGGTTGAGTGCCATTTTGGCGCTCAACCTCTTTTTTATAATTTCCTGTATTTTTTAAGCGCCACTGTGTTCAGCAGGCTCAATCCAAAAATATAGGCAAGAAGCGCCAGCATGAAGGGCCAGATGGAAGCGAAGCCATTGCCTAGGAGCATGACCTCCTTGATTGCCGAGCAGCCATAATAAATAGGCATGATATAACAAAGGTTACCAAGATGGTAGGGAATTGTATCTATGGGGATGATCCCGGAGAAAAACACTTGGGGAATGATTGCGATCGGGAAAAATTGGACCAATTGAAACTCCGTATTAGCAAATATTGACAATAATTGACCAAAGGCAACCGCGGAGATCGCCAAAAGGAGCATTATTAGGATCACCCAAACAATATTACCCGCATTGAAAAGCCCTAAAACATAAATGCCGAAAACTACCATAACGATTGCCTGAATGATCGCAAACAATCCGTACCCTGCCGTATACCCGCCGACTACGCTTCTGCGGCTGACCGGTGTCATCAGCATTCGTTCCAGGGTACCGCTGTTACGTTCCCTGACAAGCGCCATGCCGGAGACGAGGAAGATCAGGAAAAAAGAGATGATCCCGAAGACGACATAGCCTGTGGTCTCAAAAAGTGAGCCTCCCGCATTGCCGACTATAAAGTCGGTCCGGATTTGCGCCGCCGGATTGAGGGAAGCAGCCGCGCTTTGGATCGTTTTGATTGCCGCGCCGCTTTTGCTGGAGGATTCATACATGGTTATGCTTAAGCCGGAGGGAGATTGGGAAAGCACGGCGTCGATATCTTTGTTGTCCATTAAATACTGCTTGGCATCCGGTTCGCCCTGAGTAAGATCAATGATGTTTGCATCCTGCGCTTTCAGCTCCAAAATCAGAGGAGGAGGCAAATTACTTCCTTGGATCGCAATGGTTGGTTTGTAGTCAGTGCTGCCCAGGAGCAAAGAGATCAGGGTCAATATCAAGATGGGCGCAAATATGATCATAGCTATAGTCCGTTTATCCCCGCCAATTTGCCGGATCACCCGTTTTGTTAGGCTTTTCATATAGCTTTACCTCCCTCCTGCTCTGCTGCCGCGAAGAATAGGTCTTCGACTTTGCCGTTTTTGGTTTGGGCCAGTAAGTTAAAAACTGTATCATAATTAATAAGTTTTCCGTTATAGATCAAAGCGGCTTTATCACACTCTGTTACTTCCTCCATTACATGGGTGGAAACTATCAGGGTCCGGCCGGATTGTTTGATTTCCTTAAATTGATTCCAAATGGAGCGGCGCAGCACCGGGTCGATCCCGACAGTAGGCTCGTCAAGCAACAAGACATCCGGTTCATGCAACAGAGCTGTTGCCAGTGAGAGCCTCTTTTTCATGCCGCCGGAGTAATTTCTGACAAACTTTTTCCGGTCAAGGGTTAGATCAACCAAATCCAGAACCTCATCAATGCGTTTTGCCCGGTCATTTTTTCCCATTCCGTAAAGCCCGGCAAAAAACTGCAAATTGTCTTCGCCGGATAAGTCGTCATACATGGCATCGTTTTGCGGCATAAAGCCGATTTTTTGCAGCAACTTCAAGTTGGGAACAACAATATCGTCAAACCTGATTTCGCCTTTATCGGCTGCGATCGCCCCGATAAGCAGGCGGATCGTCGTCGTCTTGCCCGCTCCGCTCGGTCCGAGCAGGCAGACAATATCACCGGACTGAATGGTAAATGTCAAGTCGCGGATCACAGGCTTTTTATCAAAGCTTTTGGAGACATTGGTAACTTCAATATTCATTCCACTCACCTCGCTTCACTCTGCACAAGCTGCATTTATGGTCAGTAACAATTCGGCTTCATTATGACGAGTCAATTATAGCACAACCAGCTTGGAAATGAAAAGAGATATTCATAAATAAATAATAAACTTATTACAATCCATTATAAGATGACTATAGTTTTCTTTCATAATAAAACATCACGATAAAAAAGCTTGCGATGTGGATCGCCATAGTTGCGATGGTCAATATGCAGGCGAGGTCATTGTTAATTACTAAAAATACAAAAGCCAGTATCATCAAGGAAAACAGCGTCACGAGATAGGAAATATACCCCGATTTCTCACGTATCTGGATGTTGCGTTCATCCTTTTGGCTTATCTCCTGCTTTTTAACATAGCCCGGCTTCAGTCTTTTAATAAAAATGCCGATAACACCCATAATTCCCCACGCGCAGCCTATTCCCGCTAAAAATTCGCAGGCAATGATAGGGACGCCGAGATGCTTTAATAAAAAGGAAATGGCCAGCAGTAAAAATCCAATAGTGGGCATGAATGCAGCAAGTTTTGTGTTGATGGGTTTCATTTGAGTTCCTCCTCGTAAATAAAAATTTCTTCAATACTCATTTGAAAAAAGCGGGCAATTTTGAAGGCGAGGATGATGGACGGGTTGTATCGGTCGTTTTCAAGAGAGCCGATGGTTTGCCTGGACACCTCAAGCCTTTCGGCAAGCTCTTCCTGTTTGATGCCATGCTTCTTTCGTATTTCTTCAAGCCGGTTTTTCAAAAAATCACCTCCGCATAATGGAAAGTTTGCTTTCCGTATCTATAATAACATATCACAAGTAAAATGTCAAGCAAACTTTCCAAAATAACGCTCAACGGATATGAGGCAATTTGGAACGTCATCCCGGAAGGCTTGAACGCCGGTACGTTGGACTGGATCCAAGACGGTATCCGTGTCACATTCATGCCAAATAACCTTTCGATGGACTACTTGATAAAAATCGCCGAGTCAGCAGAGCATCAGGACGTACGCATTAAATTTTTTCAAGCTGTGCGGTTGGATATTCAAATGTCCCCTGTAGGGGCGCGCATTGCGCGTCCGCGGACGGCCAATGGCCGCCCCTACAGGGCCTTACAGGGGGGTACGTAAACCTGAGCATCTTGATTATCTCTGTATTTGCATTGATTTATAGGTTATCGTGACCAACCGCACAGGTATAATTTTTTTAGCCTAGAACAACAAGGGGTTAATAGCTAAGAAGGCATAGTCTTTATAGAGACGATGCCTTCTTAATATAAAACCCCGCCGCGGAGCGGCGGGAGATCAATTCTTGGTTGCAGGGGCTTTGCTCCAGAGAGACGGAAAATCAAACCCTTAGAGATGAAACCCAAGGAGAATATGCAGGTAATGACTTCATCATGCTTTCCATCTCATAAAAGTTGGCAAAGTGTGCTTCCTGAGAAAAATTCACTACCATTTCGAAGGAAGCCCAAAGTATTTAGTATAATTAGGGATAAAAACTTTCGGGAATTACGAATTACTATTCCGTATTTTGATTGGCAGCTCTGAGTGCTTCCTCAAGGTGGTCTTCATCAAGAGTTCCAAGAATCATCCCAAGCTGCGAGATGGGATCCAAACCAATGCTCCAGCGCATGGTTTTAATACTGTCTTTCATAAAAGGTTGTGCAATTTTGCAAAGAGTAAGGGCCATCCGGCGAAAAAGAGTGAAATTCAAATAAGCGTTTTTGAAGGTGTTAGTGTCATAGTCATCACCGAACGAATAATCAAGGTGCCAGTGCAGGGAGTTTTCTATTGCTTATCCAATCTTCTTGATAAGCAATAGAAAACTCCCTGCACTGGGTTCTGGACGATGCGCTACGGGAAGACCGTTGTACAGCAAGAAGGGGGCATGCAACTGAGAATCTTGGATTGATGCAAAAGATCATATACAATCTGCTTAAGCCGGACGATGCTGTCCAAGGCATGTCTGTGAGAGCAAAGCAGGTATACTATCGGAACAATCCGGATGCTGTTTGCAGACTGATTTTTGAAGTGGTTCCAGGCGCTAATAAATAACATTTATCATTTGTTTTTGATATGCAGATGGTGTAAGCAGATAATGGGCTGAGTTCAAGAATTGACCGGCCTCTGTTTGGTGACACCTTTTTTACCTTTCAAGTTATCTTTTCCAATCAAGCAAACTTGTATTAACAATGATAGCCCGAAGAAGCAATCGGACACGGCACGCCGTGTCCGTATAGCTGCAGCCAACTAAAAATTTTTATGCGATTGCCCTGGTCGGCAATACCGCCAAGATTCCGCAAAACGCCAGTCTTGGGGTCGGTATAGATATAATCATGGTCAATGTATTGATAATCATTCCTCATAAGATTTCTCCCTTGCGATTGTTAACAACTGTGTAAAAGTTATTTTACCAAGGCAATAATCACGGATGACTTCAATTGCCTTATGGGTTGGCTGAAAGCCCTCGAACATATTGGAGCCTATAGCTTCCGCTGTATTTTCTAGCGTTTCTAAGTCAGGGAAGGGAACGTCCATTATTGTTAATGCAATTCTGTTTATAGCAATGGGAGCATACGGCACTTGTGAGCCTCCTTTACGGTATACTTGAAATACTATTCAAATTGGTCATAACAATATTCTTATCTGCTGATATTGTATCATACTTGCACCAAAATCACAAGCACCATAAAAGCGGTTAGCATGTAAAATTTAGAGCGGTTATACTGTCAAAAACAAGCGGCGGGGGGTTTTTAGAGGTAGCCTAAATAGTCCACAAAGCACGTCCCACTACAGTCGGTCATGCTCGGACAGTCAAGTATCAAAGCTCAAAACTCCGGCTTGTCCGGGTTAGGCCTGGTCCACCGCGGGTGGGGTTTCCCCCGCCATTTTTTATGCTAGTAACTAAGCTCTCAAATTCGAACAAAAAAAGTCACAATATATACCTTATCATTGGGTTTACCTGCATGGATGCAAATTTTAAAGGGTGCATGAAATAATTAGACACGGATTTTCAGGATTTTAACGGATTTTCACTGTTGTCTGATGATATGAGGAACTTTGGTGTTGTTGTTTGAGGAAAAAACAAAAATTAATTCAATACTTTTTATAATAAAAAAATCCGTGCTAATCCGTTTTTAATCTGTGTAAATCCGCGTCTAATTTTTTAAATTCTTTTCCAGTTTATCTGGGGTAGGGAAGGATAGAGATGGACAATAATTTATTAAATGACCGGATCAGCCAGCTTAAAGCCTGGGAACAAAAAGAGTCATTGAATGAAATATTATTTAATGCTTTGTCGACCCTCAGCGCCTATACCCAAGAGCGTTTTGATGAATTGACCCGGGAAATACGGGATGAATCGGTATTGAACCGGGAAGCGCCGGTGATCAAGGTTGCGGTATGCGAGGAGGATTATCTGGAAAAACAGCTTTTCCTCTTTCCGGTTTCCCAAAATCCCCCGATAGAAAGCCCTGGTTATCTGACCACAGTATTCGCGGAAATTGATTATTACACTATTACCGAAATGATGCGTCATACTTTCCAGGCAGAAATCAAAGGCAAAACTGGAACCCATCAGGTAAAAGTCGCCCTCTCCTATTCCGCAAAGTATTTGCAAAAGCTGGAGTCGCTCTATTATGTGTTCAGCGAGAATAACTTGCCCTGGACAACGGCCAACGGGATTTATTTTTATAAATTTTTGGATGTATACTGTATCAATGCTCCGGCGGGTATTATGCAAGAGATCAACAAGATCAAGAGCATTGAGATAGATTTTGCCCACTTCGAAAAATATATTTCTTATAACAAAACGCTCTTATGGAACATTAGCCCGATAACCGCAGCCGTGGCGGCATGCGAAGCAAAACCCGCCTATAATATGGTGCAGTTCGAGCATAAACTAAAAAACCTGCAGCTTGATGAGAACCGATACCTGGTTTGTTCACTGGGCGGCAATTTCAGCTGCTTTCGGCATGGCCAAATGATGCATATACGAACTTATACCAAACAAATGGAGCAATTTGATCTCTTGCGCATAAACAGCAATGAAGATGCAAATTCCCCCTTGTATTTGCCCATAAAGTCAAACCAAAAGAAAGCCGGATTTATCGAGAATCTGTCCAAAGGCAGCTTTGTGCCCACAAGAGGCGAGGCGGAAAGAATAATTGATTCACTAAGCAGCAAAACGGATCTGCTTCTTTTAGATATTAAGATCCTACCGCCTTCAGAGGAAAATATTCAACGCTATAAAGGTGTTGACATGAATTATTTCCTGGAGTCAAACTCGCTTTTGGCAGATAAAAAGATAATGCTCTTTTCCTTTAAAACAGCCGCTGACCCCCTGTGGGCCTATGAAACAATGTTCTTTATTCTATCGGAATTGCAGCTGCGCTTTTATGAATACCGCTGTGTTGGAGAGATGATATGAACTTTATTTGGTATCCGCTGATCGAGGCGATCCAGGATGATTATGATACGACAAAAATCCGCTATAGGGTTTGCGATAAAGAATTTCAGCAAACAGCAGGCGGGGTAACGATCCGCCGCAAAGCCGGCGCTCATCATATGTCGCCCTTACTTGAGTATTTGCCCCTTGTTTTATATGATCAGGACAAAACGACAAAAAATGAAGATAAATTTTCCCGGGTGGATATCAATCCCTATTTTAGATTCGGCGATATATTCAATCATATTCTCAGCCCCGAACGTAATGATCCCAACGACTTGATCATTTGTGATATAATAACGCATGCTTTGGCAGAAATCGACAGGATATGCGGCATGAGCAAGCATGACTTTAAGGTATTGCTTGTTATGGCAGAATTAAAAAACGGCTGTTTCGGCGGATCCGAAGACGGCTATCAGTTATTTAGTCCAATCGAAAAAAGGGCAGTGGCAGAAGCTTTGATAAAGCTCTATGAAACCTCAAAAGGCTTAAGATGCCTGGATAATCTCTTAAAAACGATAATGCCTGATTTTAAGCTGCGCAATAGGGATCAGGAGGAAATAATATTTTATAATCCTGCCGAATTTGATGAACAGCAGGATAAAAAACTGCGGTTTATCATAAAACTATTTCTGCCTCTTAATTTTCCCTATATCATCCAATGGCGCTACACCTACGGCACCATCGATCACGATCCCAGTATGCTTCTGGAGGAGTTTGTCTTGTAAGGATGTAGATTCAAAATGATGCATGAAATAATTAGACACTGATTTTCGCAGATTTTAACGGATTTTCGCTGTTGTCTTTAGGATATGAGAAACTTAGGTGCTATTGCTTTGAAGAAAAGATAAAAATAATTCAATACTTTTTATAATAAAAATAATCTGGGCTGCTAGGCAGCCCGCAAAGGGAGCGGTAGGTATGAAACCGGGATATACTATTCAAGAACTGGAAAGAATGGATGTTACGACCCTGAAAGCCATCTGCAAAGAGCTGAAAATACGGCCCGAACTGATCAGCCTTTTTGAAGATAAGAACGCTATGGTCCAGCTGGTATACAAATACAGGGGTATTGTTTCGGAGCGGTACATAGTTGAATGGGACGAGGAAAAAATAGACCGTCTGAAAACCGCTATTGAGGAAAAAGGCGAGGAGCAAAAAGGTATCCGCGTCGAAATACCCGCTTATTTCAAAATCAACCAGGGCATAGAATCCTTAACCGAACGCGGCAGCGAACATAAAGTGTATACGGAAGCCGATATTGATATAACAAGCGCCTTGCTTGTTGATCACAACGGCGATATCCAGGCTATTATCAATGTTTCCAAGGGAGCAAATAAGAATACCTATTTTCTCAAGCTGCATGAACATATGCTGAGCAGCCGCCTGGCCCCCGGGATCTATCGGAACTTCAAAATAATTTTTTTCCCCGGCAATTTCGATAAAATATTACGCATCTACAACTTTGCGGACGAAATCATCACCCGCTTTGCTTATGTAGTAAAAACCATCCAGGAAGTCAATATCAGTGAATTAATGGAAGCTGATGATGTCTTGGTAATTGATTACGGCACCTCATATACGACTGCCGGGATTTATGACAATAACGGTAAAATAGATTATATCTGGTTTCCTTCCGATGAGGTGTGCGAGCATGACCCCAATACTCCCGCCCGGCTTGCCGATTGTCAAAAATGCGGCCGCTGCGCCCTTTGCCCCAGTGTGATCGCGGTCAAGGATTGCACCGGCGACACCCCGGAGCTTATTTATGGCCATGAAGCAAAAGACCGGATGCCCATGGCGAGGAACAGTGTTTTTTTTGATACCAAACGCTGGGTAAATGATTATAAAGAAGTAATCGATGTGATGGATCTGGATGGTAATTCCTCCTTTATCAGGCGCAATGAAATCATCGAACGGTTTTTAAAATACATAATCCATGCCGCGGAGCAGCAAAACAAATTGCGCTACAAAAAGTTATGTTTTACCAGCCCGGTAAAGCAAAAAGCCATGTCTGTCAGTATGTACAAGGATATCCTGCGCGGCTATGAAGTCGAGGAAAAAGATGCCATAGACGAAGCCGTGGCTGTTGTTTATGATTCAATAGCGCCCCTCGTTGATAATCTTGATTATGAAGACGGTTATGAAAGAAACGTTTTGCTGATAGACTGCGGCGGCAGTACCAGCGATATGGTAGAATGCAATTATACTCTAAGTAATCTGAAAAAACGCACCAAAATAGATATGCAGATAGGATATGCCAACGGCGACACCAATTTCGGGGGCAATAACCTGACCTACCGGATCATGCAATATATAAAAATCAAAATGGCCCACCATTACAAAAAGAAGACTATGCTTGGGCTAACTGATTTGCTAAATATTTCCTATTACGATGTTTTTGATGTCATAGATACTCATGGGATCAAAAAAGTATATGAGGCTTTTGAGGAAGCCTATATCGAAGCCGGGAACCTTATCCCCACCAACTATCTGGATTATGCCAATGACCCCGAATTGGTTTATTCCAATGTAAAAGGCAATTTCTATTTTCTCTGGAACCTGGCCGAAAGGATCAAAATCGACCTCTACAGCAATTCCGGCTGCTATGAGTTTTCCTTTGACCACTTCAGATCCGGCAGGAACCTCTATGTGCTTTCTGTGAGAAATGAAAAAGGTATTTTTACCACCTATACGGAATGCCCCCCCATCCGGGTTTTGCGCGATGAAATAAACCTGCTGATAAAACCGGAGATCTATAGCCTCTTGAAAAAATTCATTGAGCCTTTCTATAATGAAGACGAATCAATGAGCAATATTACCAATATCATGCTAAGCGGTCAGACGACCAAAATCGACCTTTTCCGGGATGTTTTAAAGGAATATATAGCGGGTCACAAGGCAAGGGCTCCTTTTGAGCACAGTTTTGCCAAAAAATTGAAATGCATCAGAGGGGCCGTCACCTACCACGGCGCCAAATCCGTAGGCCGCATCCGTCCCGCTATCAAGCATGATTCCGCCGTAGTCCCCTACTTTTTGACAGTAGAGACATTTGACGAAGACAGGGAAAAAACCCTTATTACCCAGGGACAGCCGCTGGAAGACATTTATTCCTATATCGACCGCACCTGCGAAACCAGGATCATTGTTTTTAGCCTGAAAGACCACAACAGGGAATTATTACAGGTATTTAAATTCGACATGAATGTAGATAACTATACAAGAGCCAGCTATCATGACCTCTTAAATGATCACACCTGGCTGAAGCAGGGTGATATTGACCGCATAGATGAAGATGAAGTACGCCTCTTCATCTACAGCAATGACGAAAGCTGGGGTTTTAAATGGCTGGGTATCGCTAATATTGAAGGGGACCTGCTTTGCGGCAAGGAACGTTTTGTTCCCTTCGAAAGCACTGCCTGGGAAATGAACTTTTTCGATGGGAGAAGATGATTTTTTATGCGTAATGGGTATTTTCCAATATTTGCCAAGGGGCGGGTATTAAAAAAAGAAAGCCTGGAATATTTACGTGATTTTCCTCATGATTTCACCTCACTCATGTATCAGAATTACTCCGATGGCATGCTTTTTGGTTTTTCCCTGAGCTATAAAGACGGGTTTATCAAAATAGCCAAAGGCGCCCTCAAATACCAGGGGGACATTATCCTTGTTGACGACGGCTCTATTTTAGTGACCGAATTTGAAAAGAAATTATTTCTGAAATTAGTCATAGGTAAATGCTGGGAAGGAGAGGACAGCAGAACCAGGACTGTAACCATTATTATCGACAGAAACAAGCCTTCTTCGGAGGGTGAAATTGAACTGGGACGGTTTACCCTGAATGTGGGGGCAATTTTACGTTGCGAATACGATTCCTTCAGCGATTTACGCACAATAGAAAACACCTTGGACATAACCCATGTAGCCTATGCAGGCTTAAATACGGAAACATTGCAGCCTCGCGTACTCAAAGAGTTTGCCAAGGCTTTGCTGATGTACTCACAGGACCCGATGGATACAACTTTTGCTCTTCTTTGTCTTAACACGGAAATCATCCACAAAAATGTGATCCAATGGTATATTGCCAAAAAAACAAACGACCAATATAAGGACTTCACACTAGGGGCTCTTTACGAAAAGCTTTTAGAATTGCTGCCTGAACAACGCAAAAGGAATACACCGGGGCATAAACCCACAAGGCTGGTTATCAGCTGATACCGTGGTTGCGCTGTAAGGGACTGGGAACTAAGCTTTTAAATTCGAACAAAAAAGCCGCAATATACCCGTCATCCCGGGCTTGACCCGGGATCCCCTGCTCGTCTCCTGGAGATTGCGGGTCAAGCCCGCAATGGCAGCACTTTTCCTGTTTATCTGGGGTAGGGAGTAGGGGCTATGGAGTAGAACAACGGTTTCTCGTTTTTATTTGCATCGTTACATAACTATAATCAAGGGAGGAAAATAACATGAGCATAGAGGCTTTGCAGGATTTTAAATTTTATAGTGCTGTTCCTGATGAGACAATAGAAAAATATCAGGGGTTGATCCCGCCTGAATTATTAGAAGTCTGGAAAGAACATGGCTTTGGTACGTTTTATGGAGGGTATTTAAAGATAGTAAACCCTGATGACTACCAAGAAATTTTGGAAGAATCATTTTTTGACAGCAAAGTATCCATTCCTATTTTTACAACGGGGTTCGGAGACATTATTATTTGGAGAAAAAGTAAATATGTCACACTAATTGAATACAGAAAAAAAGACGCTACTGTATTATCATCCGGTTTTGATTTCTTTTTTGAGGACTTAATGGTAGAAGGGGATTCATTGATCCAAGAATTAGATAAAGGTTTATACGATGACGCTGTATCTAAGTATGGTCTGCTTGAATACAATGAGTGTTTTGGGTTTGTTCCATTACTTCCGTTGGGTGGTAGCGAAAAAGTGGAAAATCTGCAAAAAGTTCAAATATTACCCCATATTGACTTCATAACACAAGCTGTCGGCAGAATAGAATAAATTGATGTCAATTACGAGGTGCTATTATGGATAAAACTATTGTAAATTTCAAATGGAATCCCAAGCATGATCAAACTGAGTTTATTAGACAGGTTGATATGCAGCAAAAGGGATTAAACAACCTGACTCTTGAAGAGTATTTAACAAACCGTACGAATTACAGGAGTTCGGGACGTTCAGCTGAAGGCACTAAAGCACAGAAGCTAGCGAGAGAAGATGCCTTAAAAGACAGAATTATTGAGAGTCGTAAGAAGGGCTTAAAAAAAGAAGCTGCTGAAGATGAAGCCAAAAAATGGATGAAAACACAAGCTGCCTTACACAACCCTGACCAGATAGCCGGAGGAGACCCTACAGATATTACTGGAGTAGGCGATAAGCGTGTTAATTCCTCACTTGGTTCGCAATGGAGAAATAAACATGTTGAATTTCATAATAACATGGATGCCGCCATATCCGCTGAATTAGCGCAATTTAACTTAAGCGATCAGCAATTAGCAGATATACTTAACGGCAATTTCACAAACTGTCCTCAGGATGTTCTGGATCATCTGAAAACTGCAAAACCAAATATTGAACTAAGAACCACTAACATAAGTGCACCTACAGCAGTTTCCGCGGAAGAAAATGCACCTGTACAATCAATAGAACCAACTTCAACTAAAGAGCCAAGAGCGCCGCCTGCAAAACCAAATGAGCCCTTTCATGCCGCTTTTGCACCACCAATTGAGATCTATAAGGTCAGTGCCTGCAGATGTAATATACTTCGCCCCGGCGGCATGATTCAAAACTCGGCAGGAAAGAGCATAGCAACAATCAGTTGGAAAACTAAAGACTATATACCTGTTATTGATTTTTATGAGGAGGGGTGAGATATGTTAAATATTGATGTCGGCAAGATTGTTATTGAACCGTTTGTTTATGAACGCATCCTTAAAATCAATATCGAAAAGGAACTTAACGAGCATTCAACAATGTATGTGTATGGTGTTATTAAGGACGACAAACAAGTAGAACCCGTTGTCAGCGCTACGGAAGGCGTTAAAATCAAATGCATTCATGACGGCAAGGTTTATTTCAGCGGGGTATTGCAAAACGTTAAGGTGACCTGCGAGAATAATGTCCACTACTTGGAAGTATACGCCATATCCAATACTGTTTTGCTGGATACAGTTAAACACAAACGCTCTTTTCAGGATAACGGTCAGGATTACCAATCGATTGTCGAATCGGTTATTGCAGATAGCGGCGCTTCGGTCGAATATAACGCCGATGCGATGACTGTAGAAAACATAATTTTGCAATACAATGAAACCGATTGGGAATTTGCCAAAAGGCTGGCTTCCCACACTAATGACGTCTTAATACCTATCACGGATGACATGCCTAAATTTCATTTCGGCGCGACCGATAAGGGAAATGCCAAGGTGGAAACAAACGGTTATTCGATTTCCCGGAATTTTGACGCCTTTCGGCGCATGTCTGAAGAAGAAAAACCGCTGACCGCAGGCGATGTTACTGTGTATGCTATTAGGACGAATGAATTTATTGGTGATTTGGGTGAAAAGATAGATCTCAACGGAAATGATTTGCGGATTTGCCGCTTATCCCTGTTTTTAGCGGAAGCGGCTCTGACCGTTGTCTACACATTAGCTGACAAAAAGGCTGTTTCAACGCCTAAATTCTATAATCCGGCTATAACCGGCCTGGTTCTGGACGGAAAGGTAGTGGAAGTTGAAAATGACACCCTAAAGCTGGATTTGGCTAACGACACAGATCGGGGCGTGGAGCTGGATACCGGTGAAAGACACTTCTTTAAATATGCCACGGGCTATAGCATGGAAAATCACACAGGTTGGTATGTTATGCCGGAAGAAAATGACATTGTTCAGCTGCTATTCCCTCTGGAAGATGAAAAATACGCCTATGCCGCTTCTTCCCTCAGGCAAGAAGATACTGACAGAACTATCGACTACATGGTAAAATACCTGCGGACCTCTTTTGGCCGGGAAATCAAGCTGGACGAAAATGAGATTTTGATTACTACAGTTGACGACGAGACCTTCATCCGCATCCACAAGGAAAACGGTGAGGATGGCGGCAGCCTGGGCATTGAGGTCAAAACTCCAAATCGGGTATTGATCAAAAGCGAAGCTTCCAAGATCAATATTGAGAGCGAAGACGATATGACGATCACAACCCAGAAAAACCTCTATATTGAGGCAAAAGACAATATCAAAATGGTTTGCGGCGGTAATAACATGGAATTTGATGAGAAGGGCGGCAAAGGCGTTTCTATGTCCACAGATAAAGAGTATTTTCTCAAAAGCAAAGGCCCGGCAACAATGAAGGGTGAAGATAAGCTACTTGTCGAATCAGCCGATAATATGACCCTAAAAACCAACACTGAGCTTGTTGGAGATGCAGCTACACAGATCAAATTGACAGGTATGGGAAGTGATATCGTTATGAAGAGCAGCGGGATTGACTTGATGGGCCACCTGATAAAAGAAAACCCCTAATTCTCTAAGGCGGCCTTCGACCGCAAGTATTCAGGATTCAGAAATTAGAATGGGAGTAAGTGACTAAAGCGGTCTGCGACCGCAGTGTTGAGTTATGAGTTATGAGTGTTGAGTTGTTGTAGCTTTGCTTATGCAAAGCGTGATTGAAGCAAAGAACTTGTTTTTTAT
>Ga0082212_10003797_pt1 | contig 21246 bp, 21 predicted proteins | sample TergutNt197P3_FD_71548 | JGI IMG/M metagenome (GOLD analysis project Ga0082212, IMG submission 71548) | Neocapritermes taracua P3 segment gut microbial communities from Petit-Saut dam, French Guiana - Nt197 P3 | ecosystem: Host-associated > Arthropoda: Insects > Digestive system > Gut ... | reverse complement strand
AGAAAAGCGACGAGCGGTAAAGTTATAAATTTTTGCTTTCGTGCGTTCGTCGCCGGAAACGTCAGAGCAAAAAAAGTCGGAGCAACTCCTGAATAGATTGTATAATTTTAATTTATTTAAAATTTACAATGTATTCGGGAATTGCCCGATTCTTTCGTTGATTTGCTACCGTAGAAAATGCTTATACTGCGAAGTTATAAGGAAAATTTATCTTTTATCATTTTTGCAACAATATCGGGTGAAAGATTTGAATTATCAATCTTTATATAATTTTCAAACGAAATTTCGCCGTCGTTGCTGACACAACGGGAATTTTTGTCGGCGTCGAGTAAAAATTGATTTGAAACCTCAATATTTCTCTTGGATACTTTGTGGAGCAGTCTGTTTTCCGTAACATTGCGTTGCAGACGGATTTCTTGGGAAGCTACGAGTTCCGCATAGTAAAAATCAGTTTTATACGGCTCGAATATTTCTCTTATCCGCGCAAGATAATCCCAGCTGGCTTGTTTATCAAAATCTATCATATTTGTCATTATCAATCCATACTTATCGGATGCCGCAAATTCTTCCAATATTATATTTCTAAGCCGAGCCATGATTTCCTTATTAAATTCCCCAAACACTTCCAAAACTGGTTCAACCACAATATGATTGTGGAACAACCGAAAATCTGTTATTTTTACGAGTTCCTGTCCGACAGTCATTTTTCCGACTGCGGCGTTCCCCAATATAGACAATAATTTCATATTTACTCCTGCACATTATATAAATTTTCTGCGCTTACAGGCGCGGTTATTTTTAATTATTTGATGACGGTCGGGCTGATGGGCGCGGACGGCTGCCAACGGCAAGCCGGGAGCGTCCGGCGGCGTTAGCCGCCCCTTTCATTTATAACATAGAATTAATTGACCGTGGTTTTTTCTATAAATGGTTTGAAGTATTTATTCTCTGCTTCTAAGCGGGCTTTTACGGCATCTTTGATTTCTGCAAAATTCCCCAAATGATGGAACTTTTTTTGGAAATGAATGAAAGCTGTCCATTTTTTACATGCTGAATTGTAATATACACCTTTGTGTCCGCTTGTATTATTTTTAAGCATTTTAGATTGAAGAAGGCATAATCTGGTGTTATCAATGTATTCTTTTTTTCGTTTTTCTGCGGATTCATTGGAATTTAATATGATGTATCCTTTTTCAATATTTCTGTCTTTCTTTAAGCAACCACAGCTTTTTACTCTCGAATGAATTAAATCGACTGTGCTTATAAATTTTTCATTTCCGCAATCACATAGGCATTTCCATAAAGAACCGCCATGTTTTGCTTTTCCCACTCTTTCGATGGCTGTTAATCTTTCAAATTTTTTTCCAGATAAATCTTTCATCTTTGCTCCTTAATAAAAATAAAAAATTTTACCGATTGTATATTGACAAATTCTTTGAAAAGAGGTAAAATATATATATTAATTTTGTTCGGAAAAGTACAATCCCGTCATAGCTTGGTTAGGTTTTGGACGACATAACAAGCATATAACGGGTGATGTAATAAAATTCTTAACTTGAATTTATTATATCACGTCTTTTCTTGAATGTCAAGAGTAAGAGGTGAATTTTTTTTGAAAAATAAAGTCGAATATAGAATAATACCTGCGGAGAACGATAAACAGGTAAAAAATAAGGCAATATGCGACAGCGAGGGCAATTATTTATCTTTACAAGATGGTCGGGCGAAATGGCAGGCTCGGAAAAGTTACGGCGTTAATTTTGCAAAAATCTTTTATATGTTAGGCTCGGAAGAACTTAAAAAAGCTGAAATTAACGGCACTTTGGATATTAATAAACAGACTGGCGAGGTATTTAATACTCCTGAAGCGAGAAAATATTTTTTGAAAAGTCATTATATTTCTGAATGTGGTTTGCGTTTGGCGTATAAGATTGACAGCGAAAATAATAAAATGTTGCATAATGCTTATTTCTGTCGGGATAGGCTCTGCCCCGTGTGTATGTGGCGGCTCTCCCGACGTTTGGCTTGGGAAACTAATGAAATAGTTGAAAAATATATGAAACAATGCCCGAATATGATTCCGATTATGATAGGTTTGACGGTGAGAAATCCGAAAATGGGCGAGCTGTCGAATATGCTTGATGTGCTTTGTCATGGTGATTCGGGGGCGTGGCAATTATTGAGGAAATGGCTTGCTCGGCGTGGAATTAAAGATTATATTCGGACGGTTGAGGTAACTTTTAATGCTGTGTCGCAGAGTTGGCATCCGCATATTCATTGCTTTGCTTTTGTTCCAAAAGAATATTTTTCAAAGGATAATAAAAATTATATTTCTCGTGATGTACTTCGTGAAGAATGGAAACGAGTCTGTAAATTAGATTATGAGCCTGTCGTTGATATAAGGCGTTGCTATGATAAGAACGGCACGAAAGAACGTATAAAAATTGATAGCGATATTAAAACTATGAGCCTTGCCGGTGCGATAAAAGAAACGGCGAAATATTGCGTAAAACCATTGAAAATCTTTTCAAAAGCACTTAATGATTATGCTGAAAACGGCGAGGAAGAAATAAAAGAAAAAGTTAATATAAAAGAGGTTGTTCGGGAGCTTGATAAGGCTTTATCAGGGCGACGGTTACGGGCGTTAGGCGGTGAACTAAAAAAGATTGCACGGAAATTAAAACTTGACGACGATGAGGGCGAAAAAGATTTAATACATAATAGTGATAACGGTGCAGTCGAGGCGGTTCGTGAAGAAGTTTACGAATATGTATTTGAGGATAAAGATTATTATTTAACGGCGCGTGATGATATAGACCAAGAACGAGAGCGAAGAAAAGAAATTGATTTTAAAAATACGGGTTGAGGGGTGAAATTATGAAAACTGTTGCTGAAATTGCTGCGGAGATTGGCGTATCAAAACAGGCAGTCCATAAAAAAATTAAACGTCAACCGTTGTCGATTAGTTTACAACAGTTTACGTCAACCAACGGCAACACGTTGATGATTGATAATGACGGTATAATCTTAATAAAACAGGCTTTTCAAATAAAAATCGTCAACGAGAACGTCAACCAATCGTCAACTAAATCGTCAACCGTTGACACTTTGGTTGACGGTGAATTAATAGAAATTTTAAAGAAAAATATGGCGGTTTTACAAGAGCAATTAAAAGTTAAAGACAAGCAGATTGGGGAGCTTACAGCGACAATAAAAAATCTGTCAGAAAGTATAAACGCCGCAAATAAAAATGAATTAGCCGAAACGATAATAGACGGGAATAAAAAATTAATTGAGGAAAATAAAATAAAAAATCGTGGAGGCATATTTAAAATATTTTCAAGAAAAAAATAGGGGGAAGCTATGCTATATAATTTTATGTTTAGCGAAAGGGAAATTCAAAGATTAATGCTTGCACTTGAAGCGGTGCGAGATATGCGGATTATAATACCAAAGGAAGCTGACCAGATGTTAAAATATATTCGTGATGAAGTTGAAGTTCAAGACCGAGCGTTGAGGCTTGCCAAAGAGGGCAAAGATATTTTTGAGAGCATGAAAATAAAGATTGGAGAACAGCGTTAGCTAAAAATTATGATTGATAATATTGAGGTCGGAGAAATTTCTCTTGAAGTTATAAATTTACTTGGCTTGCTTTTATCGGAAAGTACGCCGATTTATGTTGGGGTAACAAATATAGCGCACATGGCGAGAGAACATAATTATGAGTTTAACAGATTTTATGATAGAATACCGTTTATTATTTCAAACGCTGATTATGTTCGGCTGAAAAAAGATGACGGCTCGATAGAATACATAAAATCTTTTGGAAATTATATTAAGCTTGCCGTTCGTGTTGCAGGCGATGGAAAATATTATGCTCGTTCTCTTTATTTTATTGAAACTAACAGGGTTGAAAATCTTGTAAAAAAAGGCGAATTAAAAAAGTTGACAAAAATATAAGAAAGTGATATAATGATATATACAGAAGATTTCGTATCATCTGTTTGATTAAAAAACAAGAATTTGAGGACTGAAAGGGTTGCAGTCGCCCCTTGCGCTTGACGTAAGGTTAGGAGATGTGGAAGTTACTGCCCCACCAAATTCAAAGTTTGTGCCGCTCTTTCGGGGGCGGTTTTTTTGTTTTTCTCTGGCGGTAACTGCCGGAGGCAATAAACTTCCCTGCAATCGACGCGGGGAAGTTTAGAAAAATTTTCGCGTTTACAGCGAAAATTTATATCTCGAAATTTGAGCAGGGGCGCGAAATTTTCGGGATAGGGGTTGAGGGGCAACGCCCTCACAAGTTCCATTTTTTAGCCTGTGAAACAGGCGTTTAAAAAATGGTAAAACTTGCTACACCATATTGACAATGGTGTTTTTTTGTGCTATAATTGTTGCAGGGGGCAAAATTATAAGCACGAAAAAACTTTTTTAAACTGCGGTTTGAGGCAATCGGAATTGCCGAAAAACGCAAGTTTAAAAAGCATTGTCAATATGGTGTAAAGGAGGAACGAAAGGCATGGCAAACTGTCAAAAATATAATAGAGCTGCTTGCGGTCATTTGTTTAAGCATTACGAAAGGGCGAAGGACGAAAACGGCGAATATATTAAATTCGGCAATCAGGATATAGACATAAGCAAAACGCATTTGAATTATAATCTCGCTGCGCTGGAACAGTCGGGTCGTCAAGGCGATTTTGTAAAAAAGAGATGTTCGGAAGTTAAAATGCAGAACCGGGCGGACGTGAATGTAATGTGTTCATGGGTTGTAACTGCCCCAAAGGAAATACAAGCTGAAGAAACAGAAAAATTTTTTAAAGAGACATATAAATTTTTATCGGAACGATACGGTAGGGATAATATTGTTTCGGCTCACGTTCACATGGACGAAACAACACCGCACGTTCATTTTGCGTTTGTCCCAGTAGTCATGGATAAGAAGAAAAATATTTTAAAAGTTTCAGCAAAGGAAGCGATTGACAAACGGGAATTGCAGACGTTTCATAATTATTTATCGGCGCACATGGAAAAGGCGTTCGGGCGCGACGTCGGAATATTAAATGAGGCAACAAAAGAGGGCAATCGAACGACAGCAGAATTAAAACTTGAAACACTACAAAAGGAATTAGCAGAATTAACGCAGGAAATTCAAAAATCAAATGAAAAAATAAAATCTTTGAAAAAGGAAGAAAAGGATTTTGAAAAACAAATAAGCGATTTGGAAAGAAGATTTAAAGGGAAAAGTTTGACGGTAGAAGATTTAGAAAATATAAAACCAGTACAGGGTACGTTCGGGATAAAAAATATTACGTTGGACGAAATAAAAAGTTTAAAGAAAATGGCGGTAGGGTCAGCAAAAAAAGATATGACGTTAGAGGAATTAAGACAAGAAGTTGCGCGGTTGGAAAAAATAAATGCTGAACAAAAAAAGAGAATCCCGACAATGTTGCAGGAAATAGAACGCAATAAGGAAATCGGATTAATAAAAGACGAAAATAAAAAAGTAGTAGATGATTATAATAAATTATCAGATAAATATAATAGGCTCGTAGGGGCGGTTAATCAGCTTCCGGCAGAAGAAATAAAGTTTATAAAAAATATAGTCGAGCCTCCGCCAGCTCCGGAAGAAAACGAACGTCGATTGTCGCGTGATGATTGGGAAAGATAAAGTAATTTTTGCTTTTGACGATTCGGAAGCCGACAAAAAAAGTCTGAACATCTTTTTTTGCTAAAATAAGAAAAGCGACGAGCGGTAAAGTTATAAATTTTTGCTTTCGTGCGTTCGTCGCCGATAACGTATAAGCAAAAAAAGTCGGAGCAACTCCTGAATAGATTGTATAATTTTAATTTATTTAAAATTTACAATGTATTCGGGAATTGCCCGATTCTTCTGTTGATTTGCTACCGTAGAAAATGCTTATTAGCTGATAATAAAGGCTATTCCAAAAATTAAACCAAAAACAGTTCCGGTTATATGTAAAAAGATACTGTGCGCGTTAAAGTATTTTTCACCGTTTGTAAGTCTATTCATGTCATAAAATAATACCCTTATCCACATTACAAAGTTCATTAACAATATACATAAGGGAATTGCAATAATCTTTAGAAAAATCATTTTTCCCCTTTTTACACAACCTGATAAATTTGTTACGCTCTACGCTATCCACAAAAACAACGCAGAAAACTTTTATACTATACATTATATTTAAATAAATCTAAACCATTTAAAATCAAACCGGCAGCCCGGAAGAAATAAAAACGTGACTGTGTGTTTGCCTTTGACGCTCTTTAATTCAAATTCTCTCGTTATATAATCGCTTGATTTTTCAAACTCTGCGATTTGCGCGGATTCTTCGCCGCTGAACTTGATTTGAACTGCGTTTTTTTCAAGAGGCGTGCGTCCGCATATTTCTATTTTTGAGAAGCCTTTTTCACCGAAGTCCATATCTTCAAATTCTATAGAAACATTGTTGCCTATTCCCTCTACAGAATCTTCTGTTATTTTAAACGAATCGCCGTATATGTGCGTATATTCTCTGGCGTTAAGCTGTTCGAAAGCTTTTTCTGTTTTTGTAAACGAGAAGCCTTTTATGTGAACTTTTAAATTTAAAACTATGCAGAAAGTAGTCACGCCTTTTAATCTGCGCGGGAGTTTAAAAGTCTGTTCAAGATAAGTGTTCCATTTCGAACCCTGATTATATGTCAAAGTACACAAATGCTCGCTGTTTTCTTCGCCCGGCATACCCTCCCAGAAATCTATCGGGAACGTGCCGCCGCTGAGCGAAAATATCGGAATCGTCACTTCGTCCGAGCCGAAGCTGCCGAAATCTACGTTTTTGAATCCGACATGGCTTTCAACAACCCTGTCTGTCGCAATTCCCCTGTCGTTTCCGTTTGTTAATTCTATGTTGCTCGCGTTATATAAGCTTCCGGAAATAAATTTATACGGATTTATAAGTAATTCCCCGATACCCTCGATTTTAAATCCAAGCTGGGATATTAGACGCGTCTTATCGCTTCCGTTTTTCGTCATGCACCGCAAATAAAATTCCCCGTCCCCTATTGCTGTTAGAATAACAGATTTATTTGATTCGTCAACGGTTAACGCGGCAAAATCACAATCAACGCCCGCGCTGTTCGCAACGCGCCATTCCAAATCGTTATACGTCGCGTTTTCGGGATATATCTTCGCTTTGACTGTTATATTTTTTTGTTTATCGTTTAATACAAATCCATTTAAGGATATCAATTCGATTTTGCGTACCGGTATTTCATGCGGTTTATTAAATTTAATTGTTTTAGGCGTTAATCCCTCTGATTCTGCTGTAATAGTTATTTCGCCGGATTCTTTCGTCGAACCTATTACTGCAAGCAATTTCCCGGAAAATAATCTTCGGCTTGTTGTTTTGTACTGCTCAAAATCCGTACTGTCGCCGTTGTCAAGCCCGAGAAGCCTCCCCGCGCCTGATACTGATATATTTATACGGTTGTTCGCGTTTCCTACGGGGATACCGTTTTTATCAGATACAGTTATTTCCACGAAAATCAAATCAAGGCCATCGGCTGATATTTCTGTTTTATCCGACGCGAGCATAATTTCAACAGCGTCGCCGAACGATTGCCTTACGTCCTCCGCGATAATCCTGCCGTTTTCGTCATATGCTACGGCGCGGAGCGTGCCTGTTTTATATGCAACCCGCCATTCGCCGATTAATTTTTTACCGTTTGCATGGTCTATATCAAATACGCCCAACGATTGATTATCAAGAAACAGTTCTGTTTTCGGAGCGTTTGAACATACGCGCACGTCTATTATTTGTCCGGGCGAGAAATCCCAGTACGACGGGATTATATGTATCATGGGCTTGATTTTATAATCCGTCCATTCAGCCTGATACATGTAAAAAGAATCTTTCTTGAATCCCGCCGTGTCTATTTGCCCGAAATATGAATTTTTCGTGTGATACGGCGTGGGTTCGCCGATATAATCAGTCCCCGTCCAGATAAAAGTTCCCAATGAAAATTTTGCGTCTCTGTCTGATATAATACAGTACTCTGCGTTTTTCGCTCCCCAGCTTACCGCGCTGTTTCCCAATGCCGAGCATTGCTCGTCGTCGTCTGATAAAATCGGCTGGCTTAACGGGAAACGGTAAACTCCCCTGCTCTGCACGACTGAGCTTGTTTCGCTTCCGTATATAATCCAGTCGGGGTGTTCCGCGTGATGTTTTTCGTATAATCTCTCGGCGTAGTTATACCCCGCGAATTTTAAAATGTCCGCGCATTTCTGCGCGTTTTCCCATTCCATGTAATTTGAGCCAATCGTCACGGGAGCGTGATTTTTCGGGTCGTTATTCCTGACAAAACCGGCGAGCATTTTCGTGATTTCCTGACCGCGTTCGCTTGAGTGCGTGTCGCCGATTTCGTTGCCTATGCTCCACATGATAACGCTCGGACAATTACGGTCGCGTCTTATCCAGCTCGCGACGTCTTTTTCAGCCCATTCGTTGAAAAACCTTGCGTAATCATACGGCGTTTTTGAGTTTTCCCACATGTCAAACGCTTCGGATATGACGAGAATCCCCATTTCATCTGTGAGTTCCATGAATACCTGAGCGGGCATATTGTGTGAAGTCCTGATTGCGTTTACTCCCATTTCTTTTAATATATTTAACTGACGTTTCAACGCAGTTCTGTTCACAGCAGAGCCTAAGCAGCCTAAATCATGATGCTGGCACGCGCCGTTTAATTTTAAATGCCTGCCGTTGAGAAAAAATCCTTTGTCCGTCGTAAATTCAACGGTCCTGAACCCGAATCTGTTTTCTTCCGTTTCAATGACTTCGCCGTTTTCAAGTAGTTCTGTTTTTAATATATATAAACAGGGGTTGTTTATGTCCCATAGTTCCGGCGATGTTATTTGTAGGGACGAACTGTGTTCGTCCGCAAATTTGATAACATCAGATTTTTTAGGCAGCGGACGAACACAGTTCGTCCCTACGACATTTCCGATTTTATCAATAACCGTGTGACGAATTTCGAAATTTTCGTCTGCGTTTTCGAGTTCTGTGTCAACTTCGACAATCCAGTTATCGCCGTCTTGTTTTTTTGGAGTGATATATACGCCGTCAGAGATAATGCGCGTCATGCCTGTGGTTTTGAGCCATACATCGCGGTAAATTCCCGCGCCTGAATACCATCTTGAGTTCGGCGACTGATAATTTACGCGCACGAGAATTTCGTTAGTTCCTGCGGTTAAAAATCCGGTGAGTTCAAATTCAAACGCTGAATATCCGTATTTCCAGACAAACGCGCTTCTGCCGTTTACAAATACTTCGGAATCCATGTAAACGCCGTCGAAACGCAGGAAAAACCGCTTTGAATTTAAAACGTCGGCAGAAACGTTATAATCTTTGCGATACCAGCCTACGCCGTTTTTATATAAATTTTTTGTATCATATATCAGCCAGTCGTGCGGTACTTCAACCGCCGACCAATTATTATCATCAAGCCTGAATTGCCAGCCATTATTAAATAACCGTTTTTCACTCATATAATATTTCTCCTTAATCCATAGCTCTGAACGTATCTACTACTTTATTTATTGCGGTTTCCATCGAGCCGATTTTTTTATCATAAAACGACGCTATGTTTTTATCAAATTTAGGCGCGCCCAAATCCATGAAATCCCTGTATATATTGCCGAAACTGTAAACGCCGCCTATGTCAAATACGCGGGAACTGAATATAAGGTCGAGCATTTCTTCAGACTCTGCGTCCCTCGCGTATTTTCTCTGCAGAACTACTTCGTAATACGCGGGTTTAAGAGTATAGCGGCTTTCAGCGGCGAGGACTTCGAGTATTATGCTTACCCTGTCTAAATTCTCTGCGTTCTTCGGTATTCCGAGCAATGCGGTCGTAAACGGGTTGACTATACTATAATATTTGTCCTGCGCTTCGTCGTATTTCGGCAAAGGTATAATCCCGAAATCCGATTCCATTCCCCTGAACAGCTCAACGACTCTCATACGCGCCCATAAAAATAATATTCTGTTTTCCTCAAATCCTGTTTTATACACTTCAAGGCCAGTGTCGGCCTGCCTGCCTATTGCCGGGATATTTTTCGCGAATAAAACATAATCCGGATTATACAGCAAATCAAAAACTTTATCGAGTACGGCTAAATTTTTCTGGCTGGCGAAATCCATATACGGTATATCGTTTTCGTCTTTTACGGCAAGAGCTCCGCCTCCCGCGACAAGAAGAGCGTGAATAGTGTCGTTAAACACTGTAAATCCCCATCTGTCCTCAAATGCGGACATCAAACCGTCGCCGTTTAAATCAGACGCTCCGTTCTTGATTATATTGTGCATTGCGTCCATTGTCCATTTGTTTTCTTTAACCGTTTTATACGGCAAATCAATGCTTAAATCCGCCATAAGTTTTTTGTTGAATAATAAAACGTTTGTGGCTTCGTTGTCTAAAATCAATAAATCCCCTGCGAGAAGATAATTCTTGTTGATTATCGAAAGCGACCTGATAGCGGGGTCCCACCACGGCTTATCTAAATCTATGTAAGGCAAATGCGATGTGTCAAGCAGTAAATCGGCAGTTATAATTCCCTGCACATGGTCGCCGTACATTACGACTGCGTCATAAGTGCTGTCGCCTGCTTTTACGTCTTTGTTTAATATGCTCTTAACGTCTGAGTTGGGTATCATTTTAATATCTATATTATATTTTTCTTTTATTTTTAAGTTTCTCCTGTAAACTGCGTCTATTATAGGCTCGTCGCTTGTTTCTTCAGCAATAATCTCAAGCGGGGTCGGATTTACCCAGTCGCCGCCGTCGTATAAGTGGGTCAGAAAAGTGAAAGCGTAGTTTTCGAAATCTATTTCGGGGAGTTCGGGGTCTATTCCTGACTCGGCGGGAGTCTGAACGTCTGACTGCTGATTGCCGGTCTGATTATCGCCGGAATCTGCGTCGTTATTTACTCCGCTGCCGTCATTAGTTTTATTATTGTCCGGAGTATCGGCTTTGCTGTCGCCGCCGCATGAAATTAATATTCCTGCAATTATCACGAGAATTAATATAAGCGATATAATTTTTTTCATAATTCATTTATCCCCTTTTTATTTAAAATTTTTTCTATACAACCGTTAATCTGATTTCTCTTTTCGAATTATCCCAGTCTATTCTGCCGTATGCTTTCAAATCGTCGATTATTATGCACGTTTTGCCGTTTATATTATAACTCCGGACTTCAATACCATTTATATAAGCTTTTATATCCGTATATACATACGGGAACGCGACTGAACCCGTTGCGCCCGTGCTTTCGGACACTGCTAACGGCTTGACAGTTTTATTCGCGTCATACGAAATAACGCTTATCGTCCGCGCTGATGCGTTCCAGTCCAGTTTGAATCCGTAGTATTCCAAATCCTCGACTACAACAGCCGTATTGCCGTTTATATTATAACTGGGGATTGCGTTTCCGTTTATATACGCTTTTATATCTGTATGCAGAACACTGCCGAGTGTGTTGCCGCTGTTCGTCGCGCCGGATGCTCCTACGGGCGTTGCCGGCATGTCGGGCGCGTCTATTAATTTAAAATTTATATAATATTCATTCGCGTATTTTTCCGCCTCTGACCCTGATACTCCGTAAATTGTCAGGCTCGGGCAGTTTATAAACGCATATTGCCCAATAGAAGTAACAGAATCCGGTATCGTCGCGCTTTTTAAACTTTTGCAGCCGGTAAACGCTTCTCTTCCAATAAAAGTGACAGAATCCGGAAGCGTTACGCTTATTAAACTTTCACAATACCAAAACGCATTTTCGCCGATAGAAGTGACAGAATTTGGTATCGTTACGCTTGTCAGGCTTGTGCATTTATAAAACACTTTATCGTTAATAGCAGTAACGGAATCCGGTATTATTACGCTTTTTAAATTTTCGCAGTGGCTGAACGCGCTGATTCCAATATGAATAACAGAATCCGGTATTATTATATTTATTAAATCCGTGCAGTTTAAAAAGGCTTCCCTTCCAATAGAATTAACAGAATTCGGTATAACCACATCGCCGCCCGGGCCTTTGTATTTTACGAGCACGCCGTTTTTGATTTCAAAATCGTCCGCCGCGCCGACTGCCGCCGTCATGGGTACGAGCGCAAGCATTAAAATTAACGCCAACGCAAGGCTTATAATTTTTTTCATGTTGTAACTCCTTGTTTTTATAAAATTTATCTTTTTAAATAATTATAATACAAATTATATTTTATTGTCAACTTTAATTTTGTAAATATTATATTATTTTTAAAAACCTATTGACATAACCTGTGTTTTTATGATATAATAGCATTTGCCGCATATTTAAGGTTATAAATATTTTGCAATAAAATTGCAGGATTACCTTTATTTAGCGAGTCTTAACAGAAAGAGAGGTGCTTTTCGTGTTCGCAATAGTTCAGATAGGCGGGAAGCAGTACAAAGTTCAGGAAGGCGATATTATATTCGTCGAGAAATTAAGCAGTGAAATGGGCGAAACCGTTACGTTTGACGATGTTCTCGCAGTTTCAAAATCGGACGGCTTTGTCGCAGGGAATCCCACGGTTTCGGGCGCGTCGGTAAGCGCAAGCATAGTTAAACACGGCAAAGAGAAAAAAATCTATGTAATGACTTACAAATCAAAGAAAAACGAAAAACGTAAAATGGGTCACAGGCAGCCGTACACTAAAATCCAGATACAGACGATAACGGCATAATAAATTTATAAAATATCAAGGAGGTGCGGTTAAATGGCACATAAAAAAGGCGTGGGTTCCACGAAAAACGGACGCGATTCCGAATCCAAACGGCTCGGCGTTAAAAAAGCCGACGGTCAGAGCGTTATCGCGGGCAATATTATAGTTCGTCAGAGGGGAACAAAAATACATCCGGGCATAAACGTAAAACGCGGTTCGGACGATACTCTTTTCGCGGTAGCCGAGGGTAAAGTCAAATTCGAAAATTTTAAAAAAGACAAAAAACGCGTGAGCGTGTACGCCGAATAGCTCAAACTTTTAAAATAATATTTAAATATAAAAAAAGAAACACTGACGAACGGTGTTTCTCTTTTTGTCTGCGCAAACCATATATATTCCTGATTCATATTATAATAATGGTCGGTTTTATTTAAACCGATATAATATAATAAAAATAATAAGAGGTATTATATATGTCTTCACTTACTAATACAGAACTTAGCGAATTAATGCACAAAGCGTGCGGACGCGAATATGACCGTCATGAATGTCCGGAACGCAAAGACAAATGTCACGAACATCACGACGAATGTCGCCGCCGCGAAAAATGCGAACGCAAAGAATGTGAATGCGAGCGTCATCATCACGACCACAATAAATGCGACATGAAATGCGTTTGCTGCTGCGAAGGTCCTAAAGGCGAGCGCGGAGAGCGCGGCGAAAGGGGTCCGAAAGGCGAAAAAGGCGACAGAGGTCCGGAAGGTCCTATTGGTCCGCAGGGTCCGCAAGGCAAACAGGGCGAACGCGGAGAGCGCGGAGAAAGAGGTCCGGAAGGTCCGAGAGGTCCTCAGGGCGAACCCGGTCCGAAAGGTCCGATGGGTTGTCAGGGCGACCAGGGAGAGAACGGACAAAACGGTCAGAATGGGCAAAGAGGTGAGAGAGGCGAAAGAGGCGAGCGCGGAGAAAAGGGCGAAAAAGGCGAGAGAGGCGAACGCGGCTTAGAAGGTACGCAAGGAGCTCAAGCCGCACATTTATTTACACAACGCGCCCGTTGGACACGCGTCAACGCATTTTGCGCAGGTTTTACAGTCGACGCCGCATGAATTAATAAACGCGGGTTTGATTACAGTTTCAAAACCTCTGTTTACGAAACCGAGAAGCGTTTCCCCCGCTACTTCGTCGCAAATCCTGACGCATAATCCGCATAAAATACATTTGCCGGGGTCATGCGAAACAGAATTAAAATCTGTAACTGAACTTCGTTCAAATTTTATATTTTCATATTTTTCAGGCTGTGCTTTATATTGATTCGCATAGTTTATTAATTTGCAGTCAGAATACGCGTGACAGCCGCATGCTAAACATCTTGCGGCTTCTTGTTTTGCTTCGTCTTCGGTCATTTTCGCGTTGATTTCTGAAAAATCCCCGCGACGTTCGTCTGCGCAACGCTGATTTAACTTAATACGCGGAATTTTTTTTCTGTCCGCGAAATCCCCGGGAGTTTTTTTTGTCTTTGAGAGATAAGACGGTTCGTAATTTAAATTATCGCCGTTTAAATATTTATCGACCATTTCAGCGGCTTGTTTTGCTTCGCCTATAGCCGCGATTGCAATATACGCGCCGTCGTTTGTCGCGTCGCCTATAGCGAAAACACCGTCAAGATTTGTCATGAATGTATTTTTGTCTGCAATAATTGTTCCCCATTTTGTCAGCGCAAGTTCTTCGATTCCGAGATTATCTGTCTTTGAACCGATTGCTACAATAACAAAATCCGCTTCGATTGTTTCTTCTTTTCCAGCGACAGGAACGGGACTGCGGCGTCCAGAAGCGTCGGGTTCGCCGAGTTCCATTATTTGCAAGCGCACAGATTTTACTTTGCCGTTTTCTCCGGTAATTTCGAGGGGATTGGTTAAGTTTTTAAATATTACGCGCTCTTCTTCGGCTTCGTGAATTTCATGCTTATTTGCGGGCATTTCGTTTTTTGTGCGGCGATAGATATTATATACTTCGCCTGCTCCGAGACGCACGGAAGTACGGCAAGCGTCCATTGCAATATCTCCGCCTCCGACGACTGCGACTTTTTTATTTTTAAAATTATATTTATTAATATCTTTTAAAAATTCAACAGACGATAATACGCCGTTAAGTTCTTCGCCGGGACAATTTAAACCCATGCTTTTCCAAGCTCCGACCGCGACGATAACAGCGTCAGAATTTTTACGCAAATCATCAAGCGTAATATCGCGTCCGATTCTCGTGTTATTATAAAATTCCACGCCTGTTTTTTCGATAGAATCAATTTCTTTTTGCAGGATTTTTTTAGGCAGCCTGTATTCCGGAACACCGTATTGCAGCATACCGCCCATTTGCGGCATAGAATCATAAACTGCGACTTCGTGACCTTGTATTCTCAAATAATACGCCGCAGTCAATCCCCCCGGACCTCCGCCGATAATTGCGATTTTTTTGCCGGTTGCCGTCCCGATTACCGGGGTTTGAGCAATATCCACATCGCCGACGAATTGTTTTAACCCGCAGATAGATATGGGTTCTTCGACTAACTCGCGGCGGCACGCTTCTTCGCACGGGTGCGGGCAGACGCGTCCGATTGACGCGGGCAACGGGATTTTTTCTTTTATTAATTTTAAAGCTTCGCCGTATTCGCCTTTGGCGATTAACCCTACGTAACCCTGACAGTCAGTCTGCACCGGACACGCGAGAGTGCACGGGGCTTTACAGTCGCCGGTATGGTCGCTGAGAAGCAGTTCGAGAGCCGTTTGACGGTTTTTGCGTATGCGTTCTGTGTTTGTTTTTATTGTCATGCCGTTTAATGCAAACGTCGAACATGAACGCAGTAATCTCGGGTTTCCCTCGGCTTCAACGATACAAAGCCCGCATGAACCCGAACCGCTCATTTCTAATCTTTCGTCATGACAAAGCGTGGGAATATCAATATTATTTTCCCGCGCAATATCCAGAATCGTCTGACCTTCGCGTCCCGTAACTTCAACGCCGTCTATATTTAACTTGATTTCACTCATAAATTATTCGCTTTCTTTTAAATCAATAACGGGTTTCCCCTCTTTATCAATCAACGGGGTCAAACCGCCGATATTTTCGTTATAATAACTTTGAATATACAGAACTCCCGTGATTTTATCTCTTAAAATTAAAACGTCGATAAAATTTAAATTTTCACGCGATACTATTTCAAACCTGTTTTTTTTCATGATTTATGTTACCTCCACTGCGTTAAATCTGCAAATCTCCGCGCACTTATTACACTTTATACATTTATTCATGTCAATACTATGCGTTTTTTTGACTTCGCCCGTGATTGCGTTATTCGGGCATTTTTTCGCGCATAACGTACAGCCTGTGCATTTTTTATTATCAATAAAATAAGTCAGCAAAGATTTGCATTGACGCGCGGCGCATTTTTTATGATTTATATGTTCTTCGTATTCGCCGCGAAAATATTTGAGCGTAGTCAACACGGGATTTGGGGCAGTTATACCCAACTGACACAAAGAGCCGTCTTTTATTTGTAAAGCTAAATCGCTTAACAGTTCAATATCGTTTTCTCGTCCGTTTCCATCGCATATACGTTCAAGTATTTCTAACATTCTTTTGTTACCTATACGGCAGTGCGTACATTTTCCGCAGCTTTCTTTTACTGTGAAATCAAGAAAAAACCGCGCCATATCAACCATGCAGGTGTTTTCGTCCATGACGACCATACCGCCCGAACCCATTATCGCGCCCGTAGCGGCAAGCGTTTTGTAATCAATTATAGTATCTGCAAGCTCTGCCGGAATACAGCCGCCGGACGGTCCGCCCATCTGTACGGCTTTAAAATTTTTATTATCTTTTATTCCGCCGCCTTCGCCGTAAACAACGTCGCGTATTGTTTTACCCATGGGAATCTCGACTAACCCGCCTTTGGCGATTTTACCCGTTAAAGCAAATACTTTAGTCCCTTTCGAGTTTTCTGTTCCCATCGCGGCAAAAGCGGCTCCGCCGTTGCGTATAATCCACGGCACGTTTGCGTAAGTTTCTACGTTATTTATATTCGTAGGTTTTTTATTATAGCCTTTTTGCGCGGGAAACGGAGGTTTTAACCGGGGCGTTCCCCTCTCTCCCTCAAGCGACGCAATCAACGCGGTTTCTTCGCCGCATACGAACGCTCCCGCTCCGGCTTTTATATTAATATCAAAATTAAACTCGCTCCCGAAAATATTTTTGCCCAGCATATTTCTTTCACGCGCTTGTTTTAACGCTTGTTCTAATCTTATAATCGCAAGCGGATATTCAGCGCGCACGTAAACTATGCCCTCGTCTGCTCCGATTGCGTAAGCGGCAATAATCATGCCTTCGATAACAGAGTGAGGGTCGCTCTCGATTATTGCTCTGTCCATAAACGCACCCGGGTCGCCTTCGTCGGCGTTGCAGATAACATACTTTTTTTCGCCGTCAGACTGCCTCGCCGCGTTCCATTTAAACGCTGTTGAAAAACCCGCGCCGCCCCGTCCGCTAAGTCCTGATATTTTTATTTCTTCGATTACCTGTTCCGGCGTAAGATTTTTTATACATTTTTCAGCCGCCGCGTAACCGTCGCGTTTTATATATTCTTCGATATTTTCGGGATTTATTATGCCGCAGTTTCGCAAAACAATCCGGCGCTGCGAATCCAAAACGTCCGAATCTTCACGATTTATCATATACTGTTTTGCGTTGTTTTCTTCGCTGCGGATATATTTTAAGATTTCTTCGACGGCGTCTGCGTTCACTCTTACGAACGTAACGTCGCCGACATTTACGATAGGTTCAAGATAACACATGCCTATACAACCCGTGACGGCGACAGAATACCCGGCTTTTTCAAACAAATTATATATTTCGGAAGCTCCTGCGGCAATGCCGCAACTGCCTTTTCCAACCGTTATTTTCATTCGACCGCTTCCCCTTTCCCGATTTCCTCAAGAATTTTCACTGCTTTGTCTTTTGTCAGATTGCCGTAAGTTTTATCGCCTATCATCATGACGGGCGACAAACTGCAGCAACCCAGACACGCTACGTTATTAAAAGTAAACAAACCGTTTTCAGAAATTTCACCCTCTCCGACTTTTAAATAATCTTTGACTGCCGTTTCAATATCTGCCGAGCCGTTGACGTGACACGCAGTTCCCTGACAAATCAAGATAAGATGTTTTCCTGCGGGTTTTGTTCTGAACTGCGCGTAAAACGTAACCACTCCTGTAATTTTAGCGGGTTTTACTCCGGTTCGCCGAGAAATATATGCTAATAAATCATTTGATAAATAACCGTAGAGTTCCTGCGATTTTTGCAAAACAGTTATCAAATTGCCGTTTGCTGCGTATTCTTCAAGATAAGGCTCAATCAATGATGTATTAAAACAACTGCATTTCATGTTTAATCACCCCACATAATATTAATTATAACATAAAATTTGCGCTTTTTCAATATAAATTATTATGAATATATTTTGGAAGATTGCGTTATATATAAGATTATCACGCGAGGACGGCAGAGAAGAAAGTTTAAGCGTGAAAAATCAACGGCAGATACTCATGAAATATCTTGAAACGTTCGGTGATGATTATATTTTAACCGACAGTTATACCGACGACGGTTATACCGGCACGGATTCTGACAGAAAAGATTTTCAGAGGCTGCTCGCGGATATAGAAACAAAACGGGTAAATTGCGTTATAGTTAAAGATTTATCGAGGCTGTCGCGCAATTATATCGAAGCGGGATATTATCTTGAAAATTATTTTGTTAATCATAATATCAGGTTTATCTCGCTTGAACTTCCCGCGCTTGACAGTTATAAACACCCTGAATTCATGAACAGTCTTATTGTGCCGATACAGAATATAATAAACGATGATTTTTGCCGTCAGACTTCGGTAAAAATACGGGGCGTATTAAATGTCAAACGCTCAAACGGTGATTTTATCGGAGCTTTCGCGCCTTACGGCTATAAAAAAAACCCGAACGACAGACATAAATTAATTATTGACGAAGAAGCGGCGCAGACAGTTAAAAATATATATTCATGGTTTATCGGCGGCATGAGTAAAAGAAGCATAGCTGTGAAATTAACAAGTTTGGGAGTACCGACGCCCAGCGAATATAAACGGCAGAAAGGGTTTAAATACAGTAACTCTCAAAATAAATATGACAAGCCGGCATGGTCGCCGGGTACAATAAAAGAGATTTTAAATAACAAAGTTTATTTAGGACATATGATTCAAGGCAAGTTCCGGGTAAAAAGCTATAAAATACATAAGTCTATACGCCTGCCTGAGAACGAATGGTTTGTCTCGGAAAATACGCATGAGCCGTTGATTTCACAAAAAGTATTCGATAAAGCGCAGAAAATCCAGTCGCGTAATACACGGACTGCGCCCGCTCAGAATAATTTGCATTTATTTGCCGGATTTGTCCGGTGCGCGGACTGCGGAAGAACTATGCACAGAAAATCGTCAAAAAATATCGCGTATTTTTATTGCCGTCAGTATGCCGATACAAAAAAATGCACAAAACATTCGGTACGCGAACACGTCCTTGAAAAATTGATTCTTGAATCTATAGATTTAAGCAAAATACCAAAAAAAACAATTCAATCCGGTTACTTGGATTCTATTCTTGAAAAACATAATAACGAAATTCAAAAAACGCTAAAAATATCAGATTTATTATATATTGACTGGAAAAACGGGGATATAACACAAGAAGAATATAAGCGCATGAAATTAAATTTTTTTGAAAAAACCGAACTGTTAAAAAATTCTGTTGCGGAAATAGAAAAAGAACGAAAAAAAACTGTCCCCGAACAATCAGCAACAATAACACGCGAAATACTTGCTGAATTAATAGACGTTATATTAGTTCACGAGAACAAAAAAATTACAATAAAATGGAAATAAAGTTGTGTATATAGATATGCCTCTCACGGCGCTCACGGTGAAAAAGGCGAGAAAGGTGAAAGAGGCGAACGCGGTCCGGAAGGTCCGGCGGGCGAATCTGTAACTAACACGGCCCTTTCCGCGCAGAATTTATGCGGTCAGTGCTTTGACCTTGACGAATGCGGTATCGCTATCCCCTTAACTCATATTTCTTATAATAACAATTTCGATATTTCCCACGGTCACGAGAGTTTCACCGTCGGAGAAAGTGGATATTATTATATTTCATATCAAGTTAAAACAACAAGCGCGTGTAAGCTTATTACTGCCGTTTATAAAAACGGAACGGAAATCGAAGTTTTGATAGACGAGCAGTCAGGCGAAAAAATCCATGAAGCCGAAGCGATTGTATTCCTGCACACCGGTGAATGTCTTGAACTTATAATATCCGGTCACGGAAATGTCGAACTCATAAAATATGTGGGCGCGACTCTGGATATTATAAAAATAGGTTAAACGTATATAATATAAAAAACGTTCGAGGGCGGATTACAATCCGCCCCTACATATACCCGTATAACCGTGAATATGCGTTATTCAAAACCATGCCTAATCCTTCGTTGATTGATATGTCAAACATTTCGTCATATCCCGTTTCCGACTTGTTTATGATTACGCTTTTCTTATTTTTGTTTTTATTTTCAGAAAAGAAACAGCTTGCGTAATGCGCGGCGGGATAAACTGCAAGAGAAGTTCCCCCGACAATCAGCATGTCTGCGTTTTTTATGTAACCGAGCGCAGAAAGTACAGAATCTTGATTCAGTTGTTCTTCATAAAGCACAACGTCGGGTTTTATTATTCCCCCGCAGTTATCGCAATACGGTACTGCGACGCTTTCAATAATATAACTCAGGTCAAATTTTTTGCGGCAGTTTACGCAAAAATTATTTATTACAGTTCCGTGAAGTTCTATAACGTTTTTTGACCCTGCTTCCTGATGCAGATTATCTATATTCTGCGTTATAACGGCTTTTAGTTTGCCTTTTTCTTCGAGTTTCGCAAGGATTATATGCGCACCGTTGGGTTTTGCGTCTGGATAAAGCATTTTTGATTTATAAAACTCATAGAATTTTTCTGTATTTTCGGCGAAACATGTATGCGACAGCATATATTCCGCGTTTTCACCACTGTTATATATACCAGAAGCACTGCGGAAATCGGGTATGCCGCTCTCAGTCGAAACCCCTGCCCCTCCGAAAAAAACTATGTTATCCGATTGATTTATATATTCAGCCAATTTATTTATTTTTTCTTCAAGATTCACAATTCTATTCCCCTTTTATAATATTTTACGGCGTATAATTCACGTTATGTACAGCATTTCCGTTAAGTGCGCCGTCAGCGATTGGATAATTCATATTAACGTCAAAAAGTTCAAACGTGTCAGTAATAACGACAGGCTGCTCGTAATATCCCGGTTCTGAATCTGCTCCACCGCGCAAAGTAAACGCATTATTAGATATAGTAATATTTTCCACAACATTGCCGCCGTATTCAGCTATTTCGAGCTG
>Ga0082212_10003796_pt1 | contig 21247 bp, 21 predicted proteins | sample TergutNt197P3_FD_71548 | JGI IMG/M metagenome (GOLD analysis project Ga0082212, IMG submission 71548) | Neocapritermes taracua P3 segment gut microbial communities from Petit-Saut dam, French Guiana - Nt197 P3 | ecosystem: Host-associated > Arthropoda: Insects > Digestive system > Gut ... | reverse complement strand
GCCTTTTTTTTGAATTTATTTTCAAATGGCACATAACGTTCTAGGTTGGCGACGTTTTGACCGCCCGGATAAGCGAAACCGTAAGGTTTTGCAGGGCGGGCAAAATGTGGGTGAGCGAAACCGCACAAAGGGCGTTTCCAGCGCAAAGCGCACGCCCGGCTGCGGTTTTGCGAACCTCGCAGGCGGGGCTTGCCCCCGCCAGAGCGCTAACCGTTTGTTATGCGCAGTACGGTTTTTATATTCTTTTCCATTTTTTATTTAGTAATATTTTTAACATATTATTTTCATTAAATTCTTTGACAGAAATTATTTTATATATTCCTTTTTCTAAATCTCCATTTTTTGTAAAAACGAATGTTTTTTCCATCATATCATTATATATTGTAGCTTTACCTTTTTTCATTACTGGAACTACGGATATACAACAACCTATATGACCTTGAGATAAATATCTTTCATATGTGTTTAGTTCTTCAAATGGACAATCACTCCAAGGACCAAGGTCTGTCATATAAACATTAGATGTTAAATACTTCCTTTGTTTCTCTTTCTCCATATATTATCCAATGTTGGCCTGTTCACAAATACCATTAAAAAAGCAAGCATTACATTTAGGGTTTACATTGCTACAATAGTCTCTTCCTGCTTTCCAAAGGGCATAATCAAAAATGCCTGGATATTCTGGATACATTTCTCTACATTTCAAAACAATACCTGCTTTAAATAATTCTTCATCATCGTCAAATTTTACAAATCCTAATTTTTTCATAACACGAATTACTTGTATATCCAACGATATATCAACATTTTTATAGTCAGAATATTTTACTTTGAAATCTCTTGCCAAAATATTTGCCGCCATTGTTGAAATTTTTTGTCCTACGCCATTGAATTCCCTAAATCTTTGGACAACAGTTTTTGACGATGGTTTATCTTTCCAAATATTGGAAGCATCATTTTTGTACTTTTCTTTTATTTGCATTACAGCATCATAAAATCTTTTTGACATATAATTATAACGGTGTAATTTTTTTTCGTAATAATTTGTAAATACATAATCATATTTTTCATATTCTATTTTTGGTAATTCTTCAAATGAATAATCCTTAGTTAAATTTTGTTCAACAAATGCTTTAATTACTTTATAAGGTATAATCCAAGCATATTCGGCACTTATTCCCATATCCATTACACAAGCTAGAACAAAAAAATGAGGATTATTTTCAATGTCTTTTAGAAAATTATTAGCTTTTTCTAAATCTTCCTTTTTTTCTCCTTTTATTGGTTTTGGAAAAAAATTAATGTCAATATTCACAATGTTTGCCCAATGTTTTGAGACGTTTATAAACTCATTGATTTTTTCCATTTTATTCATATTTTGCTCCTTTATTGTATTATAATTAAAATATTTATTATGTCAATATGTTAATTAAAACATCTTCCCGTATTGCGCATAACTCCCTATAGATGAATTTCGCCATATCCCCTTTATCCGTGTCAAGAGTGAATTTCGCCTTATCTCCGCTTAAGCATATAAGGTGACAAAAAGTTTCGCCTTATGTTAAATAAGACGGTTAATACGAAATTCTATATAATTAAAAATGAGCTGGAAAGCACAGCCAACGAAGGGATTTGGATAGCAGGCGTATGAAAAAGTATACATTTTTGCCAGTTTGTAATAACAGTCCAACGGGCTTTGTATAATGAAGGTTAAAAAAAAAATTTTAAAAAACACTTGACAGGATGGCAATAATCTGTTAGTTTTTTATTGTATATTTCAAAGGAAGTGGGGTGCAAATCCCCCGCTAACTCGTAACTGTAAAAGGGAAGATTTCGTTGCAGACGGTCATTGGGTTGCGAACCGAAGGTTCGATACCTGAGAAGACCGACGAAGGAACCGCCCTTAAGCCAGGAAACTTTGGTATACGGCGGATTCGTATGAATCCGTAACATTTTTTAGGGCTTCGGAGATTGAGCCTTGGGAAAAATACCTTCTTTACAACAAATTCGGTATATTTTTCTCGATAAGAACTGAAGTATTCCCCAATATCCCTTCAGTTCCGGGCTTCTTTTTTCGGAAAGGAGTTGCCTAGACGTGATACGGCGGCAGCTAACGCCGTAAATCGGTTTCTCAGTCACAATTTGACGGGACGGTCATTGCAAATGTCGGCGGAATGTGTAATTATACGGCGCTTTTACCTCTCTTTCCCGCGCCTTACAATGAAAATATTCCCCGAACTGCTGGTATTACACCCTTCGCTATGGAAGCAGCCATTCATGACGGAGGTAACGCCAGGACCTTTTTCTCCCTGATGGCAAAAAAGACTGGGAATAGGAAACGAGAGCTTCCCGCCCGTTCAGCAATCCGGGCGGGGAGTTTTTTTGTGCCATTGTCTTATGTACAGCTTGAAAAATAATTTTGTGTATTATAAAAATGGAAAAATATATATTGTAAACAATTATGAGTAAACAATTATGAACAATTTACATGGAAAAAAGTTTGTCGCTTCTTACAGTGGCGGGAAAGACAGTATTCTGGCGTTGTACAGGGCCGTTAATTCGGGGCTTTCCCCGCTGGAACTTATTACAACCTTTAACACCGACGCCGGCCGTTCATGGTTTCACGGAATGGGCGAGGATCTTATACGCAAAGTTTCCTCTTCGCTTTCCATACCCGTAACTCTTGTCAAAACATCGGGGGAACAATACGAGGCAAATTTTGAGAAAGCCCTTGCCGAAGCGAAAGACAAAGGTGCGCAAGTATGCGTGTTTGGCGATATAGACATAGAAGGCCATCTTGAATGGTGCACCCTGCGTTGTGAAAGAACCGGACTCATTCCCTATTTCCCGTTGTGGAAAGAGGAGCGAAAAAAACTCGTCTACGAATTTATTGACGCCGGTTTTTCGGCGATCATCACCGTGGTTAATACGAACCTAATGCCGAAAGAATTTCTCGGACATATACTGAGCAGGGAAGTAGCGGATTCAGTTGAGAAAAGCGGGGCCGACATCTGCGGAGAGAACGGGGAATACCATACCTTTACGTTTGACGGGCCGTTGTTTTCGGAAAAGGTTGCATTTGCCGTGAAAGAAAGGGTAGAGCGGGATAATTATATTATCCTTGATTTGTCTTAAAATTGCTTTTGAACTGGACGTTTTTAATAATTTTCTAATAAATAATTCATCTTTTTTTTATCAAAAAAACTTGTGAAAGTTTCCGTTAATGCAGTAAATATAAATCAGGGAGGATATATGAGATTGCATATCCATCACCAGATTGGAAAAAAAGTCTGTGGCGAGCTGAAAGAATCCGGGTTTTATGTAAACGAAAAGTTATTTTATTTCGGTAACCTTTACCCTGATTTAATTCATTCGTACCTGTGGTGCAGGCATGAATTCCGGCATTCGCGGGAATATATCCGTAAGAAGATCGAGAAGCTGAAAAAGCAGACATTTTTCTTTTCGTTCCATCTGGGGATTCTGGCCCACTATATTTGCGATTATTTCTGTTACCCCCACAGCGGTGTATATGACAAAGGTCTGTTTCATCACATCTTATACGAACTCAGACAGAAAGCACCCCAAGAAATATACAGAACAAAATTGGCAATTAAGGATTTTTCCGTTGAAGAATTGGAAAAATACGTCAAGTGGTACGAAAATTTCAGGCCTCTGAATGATAACGAAGAATCCGATTTCCACATCGCCGCTGCGGTAGCGTCTAATTTTTTGCAGGCGGCATATTGACGAACGGTATAATACCCTTTATTAAAAATTCAAATTTCCACTTGACAAGTTTTCACGACTGTGGTATTTTGTATTTGTATACTTCAAAGGAAGTGGGGTGAAAATCCCCCGCTAACCCGTAACTGTAAGAGGGAAGATTCTGTTATTCCAGTCACTGAGCTTTTTTGCTTGGGAAGGCCGACAGAAAAACAGCCCTTAAGTCAGGAAACTTTGGTATACATCGCCTCTTTTAGAGGCGCTGCCTCCGTTGGAGGCGCGGGTCTCGTAGAGACCCGTATCATTTTACAGGCTTCGAGGACAGGGCCTTGGGAAATACGTAACCTTTTCCAAAAAACGGTACTTTTTCTCGCCAAAAGCTGAAAGATTACCTGGTAATCAGGTTCCCCGATAATCTTTCAGTTCCACAGTCTCTTTTCGAAGCAAGGGAGTTTTCCATGTTTTCAAATTTAGCAAAAAATCCGTCTGACAACGGCAGTGTGGGAGCCGCAGGCTTGAACGGGCCGTTATCCGTTCTGACTAAAAGCAGGTATTTTCCGCTTTTGGCTTTGCTTGCCGCTTTCGGGTCTATACCTGAGTGTGAAATCGGAACCGATTCTACCGTCAAGAGCGTTAGTTGTAATGTAGGAGGTGCCGACGGTATCAGGGCCGTAACCTGGCATCCGCTGGAAACTTTCTAAACACGGGCATTTAAAAATTTACAGAGGGCAAGAAACAAAAAGCACGGACGATTCGGGGTTTGGATTTGCGAATTGGGAATTGCCCTCTGTTTAAATTAAAAGGGAACGCAGTGGAGCCGCAGAAACAGACACGACCACCTTCAGCGCCGACAATGTTACGGGGGACGTGGGTATCGGAGAAATTTGAAGAATTTATAATTTCCGCTACGGTAATTACGTATAAAATGGGAGGAAAAATCCAATTTTCGGGAACATTCGCAAATCATAAAGCGGACAGCCCGGACTCGGCGTACATTACCATTAAATATACGGAGAACTCTGCATTTCCCGACAGCGCGCCCGGAAAGTTTTATGTTATACGTTTAAAAAATGTTACATTCGCAAGGATATCGTTCGTTTTGGCTTTTAATGTACACGACCCCGACTCCGGCCTGATTGCAAGCCCTATTGGTCCTTCCGGAGGGGGAGCGGGAAAAATAACCCGGGAAGAGGCGGAAGCCGTATATACGGATGCCAACGGATATTTTTGCGGTGACAGTTCTTGTTACAAAATAACCGGCACAGATAAATATTCCAATACGCCGCTGGGTACCTGGGAAAACGCCAATTGTGATTATTTTACAATCACGGAGCAGGCTGTCATATATTCCTGGGTTTACCAATGGGGGTTTATCGGTGTTATCGTCAATGTGCGGGGTGACAACAACGAAGGTTTTATTACATTCAGGTATATTGAAAACTCATTTGACCCCTCCCTCGAGGGAAAGTACTGTGTTTTGTGCTGGAAAAACCGTCAGACCAGCTCTGTTGATATTTCAATTGCCAACAAAAGTAATCCCGGAGATGAAGGCCGGGATAAAAAATCGGCTACGGAGGCCGAATATACTTTGACAAATCCTGTTGACTATTATTGGGATATTGATTCCTGTATCCGTCCCGCCTGGTTGTAGGTTCTGATGAACAGTTGAAAGGGGTTTGAATAAACTTGCGAACGAGTATTGAATTGGTGGCTTTTACCGAAGGAGTACGGGAAAAATGAATTTTTTCACAAGCGTAAACTCACGGATACTCGATGGAAGAGTGTTGGTAGTGGACGATATTAAAACAAATATTGATATTATGCGGGGGATGCTTGCCCCCTACGGTCTTTATGTAGATACCGCGGCATCAGGATCGCAGGCTGTAGAGCTGGTGAAAAACCATGATTACGATTTAGTGTTCATGGATCACCTAATGCCCGGAATGGACGGTGTTGAAACGGCGGCGGCCATTAAGAATAATCTGCGGCACCTGCCAATAATTGCAATGACGGCTAACGAGATGCCTGGAATGAGAGAATTTTTTTTGGAACACGGTTTTGATGATTATCTTTCAAAACCGATAAGCCCGCAGTTGTTGGATGAAGTGATTGTAAAATGGATAGGGAAAAAAATTAAAAACGAGGAATTAGGAGTCAGGAATAAGAATAAAATTTCTAATTCCACCATCGTTACCGCAATGGAAGAACATCGGCTTGATATGCTTAACCACTACCGCATGTCTTTTGCAAGCGGTAAAACTGACAATGCGGATGAAAAATATTTCAAAAGATTTATCGCATTAATCGAATCAATTGATACTTCGGATGCGGCCCCCGGGGTGCAAGCTGAAAATTTTTTAGCGGGACAGGCGGCTGTGCTTATAAAGGCCGGACGGTGCGGGGACGTGCAGAAGATTCGGGAAACACTTCCCGTTTTTTATAAATTGCTTCAAGACCTATTACAAAAACGGCTGGAACAAGAGCGGGATCCTGAAGGCAATATACAGGTAATTCTGCAAAAACTAAAGAAGGCAATTCTGGCTAAAGAAACCGAAACTGTGGAAGCGGTTATGGGAGAGCTGGGGGCTCTCAGCCTCAAGTCTTTTGAACGGGAATTGTATTTCCTTCTTTGTGATTTTCTCCTGACAGAAGAAACCGAAAGAGCTGTCGGGGCGATAAGTCTGGCGTTACGTCTCGGGGAAAACTGCCCCGAAATAAGTGAGCATAAATATGATTAAAATTCTAATTGTGGAAGATCAAACCATGCTGAGGGATTCGCTGGAACATATTATTAACGAACAGCCTGACATGGAAGTTGTCGGGACGACGGCCAATGCGTCAAAAGCGTTGGAACTGTGCCGACGGTTAATGCCCGATCTGGTGCTGATGGATGTGGTAACCGAAAACGTTGCCAACGGCATAACCAGTTCGGCGCAAATAAGACAGGAATTACCGGATGTTAAAATAACGATAATGACCGCCTTTCCGGAAATTACTTTTATTGACGAAGCCAAAAGAGCCGGCGTGCACAGTTACGTCTACAAATATTCCGGAAACGAGCATTTGTTTTATGTAATTCGCAGTACCATGAAGGGTGTCGGAACCTATCCCGGCCCGGAGATTTACCGTTCCCCATATGCCGATCAATTCACGGAAAAAGAAATTGCCGTAATCCGCCTGGTATGCCAGGGAAAATCAAGAAGCGAAATGATCGAAGAGATGGGTATAACGGCATCGGCGATTAAAACAATCATTACCTCAATTCTGGACAAAACCGGTTTTGACAGCATTACAAAATTCGCAATCTACGCAGTAGGCCGGGGCTTGATTGTACCGGATTGGTAATTTAGAAAACACATACTTCGCTAGCAAAAACCGTGCCAAGTCGGACAAAATTTTTCGGCATCATGGGTTAAAAAAACGGCATCACGGGCCGGAATTTTCAGCATGTCTGTTGGAAAAAACGGCACACATTCCACAGTTTTCATCTAAAATCATGATACACTCGGTTCGTATACTTCAAAGGAAGTGGGGTGTGAAACCTGTGAACCTCCGGTTCAATGTTCCGAAGCCCCCGCTAACCCGTAACTGTATTAGGGAAGATTCCGCCAGACCCCGGCCACTGGGAACCAGGTTCCCGGGAAGGCCGGCGGAAAAACAGCCCTTAAGCCAGGAAACTTTGGTATACGTGCCTCCGTCGGAGGCATCGCTTCCGGTAGGAAGCGCGGGTTTCGTAGAGACCCGTGGGGCTAAGGTCCCTTACATTTTTTGGCTTCGAGGAAAGAGCCGTGAGAAAAACATCCAATTCGTAACACTTAACAGGTAAAATTTTCTCAAAAGTAAACCGTGCGTTAAAATTTTTTGAATTTTAATCTCACGGAGGCGCAAAGTTCACAGAGGACACAAAGAGCGAAGGGGAAAATATCTTGTCTTTTTCCGTCTCTTCTCCGTGTCCTTTACGGGCTCCGTGTCTTTGTGAGAGATAATCAAAATAACCAGACGCAGACGGTTTCGAGGCTCCTTTTCCCCGGATAAGGAGTGTTTTATGACAAACACGGATTACGTACCTTCGGTACGGCGGCTCCTGATTATTGCACTGGCGGCAATAGTCGGATTCTTCATGGCGGCCTGTCCCGGCCCGAACGACCCGATCATCTATAAAAAACCTAACTCGCCCCCCCCCCAGGCTCGTTCCTCCGTATACTACTGGACTGACGATGACAGCAACGAATACAACCTGACCATTACGGAGAACTCCGGAGCCAGGTCGGCGATTAAGGCCGGAAGCTTTACGCTGGTTGTTTCGGACGATACGGGCGAACCTGTGTTCCAATGCTCAGGCACCGCGGAAAGAGGCGAAGGCGATGAAATTAAATTCACCTGTGGCACCGGTGAATCTTTTTCCCTGACGATAAGTGGTGACGGCGACAGCATAACAGTGGATGTCGGTGAAGAAGGTATTAAAATTGGCGACTTTACAATTCAAGGCGGTGATGGCGTAATCGGTGTTCCAATTACCTGGTACGTCCCCCCGGCGGCCCTTACCTATGTTCCCGACGACTATATCAACGACCTGTGGGTTCAGAAAGAGTTTGTGGAAATGAAAGTTGGCGACACCCCCCACCGTATTAACCCCAAAAGGGTGCCGGAGGTTATCGGGAACGAAACGGCCAACGAAGTTAGAGCTCCCCAGTTCCACTACGAACTCGTCCACGGGGAAGGTGTCGTAGAAATGACACCTGTGGAGGTAAAGGGTGGAGGATACTATCAATACACGAAGTTCGACACGGTCAATGTCAAGGCTTTAAAACCCGGCGTCGCGGTAATCAAAATCCGGTACGACTGGATGACCAAGAACCAACCATGGAACATAAGCGGGGGTGTCAACAACGCTTTTACCGACAGCAACGATGAATTCGGTGCCTGCTCCGAAGTGAACTACATGTACGTTGTCTTCAGCGTGGCGGACGGCACCAACCACGGCATAAACATCAGCGTTGACACCGGCGGTCTGCGGTTCCCCTACGACACGGTGTATTTCACCGGCGACAGCCGTAACTGGGACATAAACGTGGCGGCATCGGGAGCGGATACCGTCGAGGTTACCCTGAACGGGACAGTCATAGACGGAAACGGCAAATACACACTGCCGCTGAAAAACATGAACAACCTCGTCGGCGTCAAGGCGAGCAACTCCTACGGAACAAAAATCCACTACGAAGTGATCCGGGCCAGGAAGGTGGTGGCTGTCACCAACCCCGAACAACCCGCAGCCGGGCAGTCATTCGTTATCAAGTTGAAGGGTCTCACCCCGCCGTTGTACAAGCTGGCCGGTATTTACAACCCGCAAAGAGAAGGCTGCGCCGTTTATGCGGGCGGCCTCTCGAGCACCAATTTCGGCCAGTGGAACCTCGCGAAAGGCCATGGTTTTACCACCAATTCGTCTACCGCAGGCACCAGAACTTACACTGGCGGCGGCCATATCCAGATGCGGTGGTACGGCGACGCGGTCGGCATGGATAAAGACAGGTATATGGTGGCAATGTATTCCGGCAATGCGCCGACTCTTAACGGTTCTTTCTCCGTAATGCCCACCACATTTTCCGTTACGGTTTACGACGCTCTGCCCGGAAACGTAACCGTCACCTGCACCGGCACCCCCGAAATCGGCGAAACACTGACCGCCGCTTATAGCGGAAGCGAGAATGTCACCTGGCAGTGGAACAGGAACGGAACCGCCATTGAAGGCGCAACCGGCAATACCTACTATCTGGACAAGGCCGGCAGCTACACGGTAACCGCGAGGTCTGCGCACCTCGTCAAGACCAGCTCCACCGTTAACGTCGCTAACCTGACCCTTTCAGGAAACGTAACCGTCACCCCGTCCGGCACTGTTGACATCAATACGACGCTAACCGCCGACTATGACGGAGACGAGGAATTCGGCTATGAAGGACCCGAGGGATTCGAGTATGTCGAAATCAACTGGCAGTGGAAAAGGAACAATTTAGTCATTGAAGGCGAAACCGGCACCACATACACGCCGGCCGTGGGCGGCGAATATACCGTAACCGCCAGCGTGGAGAATTATTCCGACAAAACAAGCGCCCCCGTTACCGTTATTGATCCGAGCGGCGCCGCTCTAACCCTTAAAACCGTGTCCGCGGCCAACGGTTATACCATGGCCATTGACAATAACGGCCATCTCTGGGGATGGGGTACCAATACCAACGGCAGGATAGGCAACGGAAATACAAACGCTGTAAATAACCCGACCATGATCAGTGCCGGTAACTGGGAATCAGTGTACACCAGCGCCAGGCATACTGCGGCAATTACCACAAGCGGCGATCTCTACACATGGGGAAGCCGTGACCGAGGCAGACTTGGCGACGGGCAGACATCGGGAAATGTTACCACTCCGACCAGGGTGACAGGCGGCTCAACCGTCGGTTGGAAATTTGCCGCTGTAGGCGGAGATACATCTACCAGTACTAATACCAACACCGATCATAGTGTTGGATATACCGTGGCCATCGACAATGACGGCTACCTCTGGGCATGGGGGGCCAACAGAAACGGGCAACTCGGCCTCGGCAACACTGACGATCAAAGTACTCCTGTACAAGTGGGTGAAGAAAAATGGAAATCTGTCGCGTGCGTCTTGTCAGGCTTCACTGGTCAACCGTACCATGTTACCGTCGGCATTAAAGAGGACGGCACCCTTTGGATATGGGGACACCCCCTATACTTGCCACCCGGCAACGGTTCACCTGAAAGATTACCAGCCGACACAAACAAACTTAATTTGAAAACTAGCCCGGAGCAATTAACAAACGCGGGAGACGGCTGGAAATCCGTATCGGGAGGCTATAATGTCGTACTTCTTCTCAAAGATGACAACACCTTATGGTCATGGGGAGTTAATGGTACTACTGATTGGGCAGCGACCGGGCATGCCGGTACCGCCCACATCCTTGCCCCGACTAAAATAGGCAATGATACCTGGAAATGTGCGTTCGCGGCGTGTCCTTCTGGTGCATCAGCTAATAATAATGCCACTTCCGCAGGCATTAAAACAGACGGCACCCTGTGGATATGGGGAACTAACGCTGACAGCAGTATGGGCCATGTCGGTGCTAATGCCACCCCCACCCAGGTACACATTGGGGAAGGCCAGAACGGCACTGAAGAAGCCAATAAAGTCTGGAAATCTGTATCCGTAGGCCGGACTTATTTCATGCTTATCAGGAACGACAACACCCTCCATGCATTTGGAAACGGCGGCAACATGCAGCTTGGTACCGGTAATACTGCCAATCAGGCATATCCGGTTATGATTGATCTTGAATAAGAAGCGCACAAGGTTCGTGCCGGATGTCCTGCATCCGGCACGGTGCCTGGCACTGCATCGCGTAAAAAACTTTGAGTAAAGGAGGTCAAAGAAGGAATATGGGACGGGGACGGGGAGAGAGATTCGAAAGTTTTATAAATTCCTCCAAAAACTGCTTGCGAGTATCAGCCCCCGTTCCCTTGTTCCCGGCCATTGTGAAGTGAGCAATTAAAAATAGGGTGTTTTTTTCTGAGGGCAATGAACAACGAGCGAAGGAAAGAGGGGTCTCGAATTTGCGAATTGGGTCTTGCCCTCGTTTTTCAGTTTACAGGAAATGAGGAAGGAGAAAGAACAATGAGGAGGAACGAACCGTGAGCAGTACTCAATTGAATATGCCGATCCTGCTGTCGATCGTGTTCGGTCTTCTCTCGTCCTGCCAGAGCCCCGCCGGGCAGGCTAACCTTGGCGGGCAAAGCGTCCCCGGCGGGCAAACCGGCACGGGTGGATACCCCCCCGTTGAACCCCCGTTTATGGAGATGGTATGGATAAATCCCGGGCAGTTTCAAATGGGCACCCCCTACGGTGAAGTAGGGATTATTCAACTGGAAGAAAATCAGCGTTTAGTAGAGTTAAACGGCTTTTATATAGGAAAGTACCCGGTAACGCAGGGACAGTACCGGGAGGTTATGGGGGACAACCCGAGTCAGCACACCGCCGGTAATCCGGACAGGCTCCCTGTGGACAATGTAAACGTATACCACGCTTACGCTTTCTGCAACCGTCTGAGCGAGATGGAGGGCTTTAAACCCGTGTATGTGTACCGGTCAGGTTCCGGTGCTTCATACCCCGGCATCGGCACCATGCAAACCGTACCTTCCGGCAACAGTTCCAACTGGAACAATGTGATCCTCGATACGGACGCGAACGGGTACCGTCTGCCCACCGACGAGGAATGGGAATACGCCTGCAGGGCCGGTACGATAACGGCCTACAATGTCGGCCCTTCCCTTACACCTTCCGACGCGAATTACAGCGGACTGAACGAAGGTACAACCGAAGTGGGGAAATACAAGCCCAACAAATGGGGCCTGTACGATATGCACGGGAATGTGTCGGAGTGGACACAGGCCCTGTCCGCCAATAACCACCCGGATTACCCCCACCGTGTGTTACGCGGCGGGTCGTGGTCCGGCTTTGCGTCCGTCGCACGTTCGGCATCTGTTGATTCAAGCCCGGTATACGAGCGGAACAACACCCGGGGTTTCCGGGTGGCCCGCCGGGAACCGCCGGAAAAACCTTCGGGAGCCGCTACCGGCTCCGCCTGGGGGCGCAACGGAAGGGTTACCGTTTCCGTTACCAGGGCAAACGGGGGTATAACCGGCGTACAGGTTAACGCCTCCGAGGAAACCACCAGTATAAGTGACGTAAGCAGGGTTATTCAAAATGCCCCGGGCGAAATCATAAGCAGGAATACGGTTAATGTTGACATGGTTTCCGGCGCTACCATTACACGTAACGCAATTATTGAAGCGGGAAATAAAGCAGTACATTTGATCGGGAATGCGAAACGGTAATTCCCCGTTAAAGGTACTATAAATAAGGGTTTTATGAGGGCAATGAAAAAGGAGTAAAGGATAGAGGGGTCTGGATTTTGCGAATTGGACCTTGCCCTCGTTTTTTTATTTTGCAGAAAATGATGAAAGGAGAAAGAACGATGAAAAAAGAACAACTATCAGGTAACAAAGGAAAAAGAAAAGAGCAAAGAAGAGCAATTGTATTGCTTTGCTTATTATTTATTGCCTTCTTCTCATTTTCCTGCGACAACGGGACGCTTGGCGGTGCGGATATTACTAATATTATGTCTATCAGTAGAAAATATACGTGGACTGATGTTGATAAAAACCAATACAACCTGGAAATTAAAGAACCGTCTCTCGCGCGGTCTGCTGCCAGGGCTGCGGATCCTTCCGCCAGTACCTTTACACTGGTTATTAAAATGTCCAGCAGTGCTTCTTCGGTAAAAATTACAGGTACCGCAACCGACAACGGTGGAAAAATTGACTTTGCGGTTACAGGCGGCGGTGAATTCTCTTTAACGATAATCGGTGACGGCGACAATAAAATAAACGTGGAAGTTGAAATAATAGTTGCAATAAAAGATGTTGACATTCAGGGAGGCGAAGGTAAGGAAATAGACGGACCTTTTCAGGAACGCATGAATTTTTTCTGCGGGGACTGGGATAGCGGCTATGGCGACGGTTACTTCATCCGCAAATGGGGCAACCTCACCGAGAAGGACAAGGGACGCATACAACAGAATTTCCCCGATGTCGATCTTGTTAATCTCCAGACCTATGGTGTCTATGGCGGCGATGGCAGCGATAAAAAAAAGCCGACAGCCAGTGACTACATCATCATGTACCCCGTTGGCGTGGCGGTACGGGGCGGCAGCGGTGAAGATATGTTTGGTGGAGGGACGACTTACCTGGGACTGGTTCGTACGATTAATATTTTCAACGGCGACAAAAACAAGGGGGCGATCATCATCGAATATTTTGAAAATGGCGATCCGCTTTGGCTCGGTGACGGGAGTTATGCCGACGGCTCGATACCCGGCCAGGGTTTGAAGCCGGGCGAAAAACCGTTTTTCGGCATCTACTACCGGGTACTCAACGCAAACAAAATCCAGTTCGCAAACGCTGTGAACCTTGCGGCGATGTATGCAGGATATAAATACTACACCGAAAAGGGAACCCTTAAGGAAGCTGTCGGAAAAAACACTGTTCAGCAGGATGCCGAATATATCAGTTGGGGGATTGTGATGCCGGTTTCCAGACAGCCATAGCCATAAATACATGAAAAGGGAACAATGAAAAAGCTGGCAAAAAATATTGCGGTGTTCGTTTTGTATTTTACGTTTATAATTTGTTCCCTTGCCGCGCAGGCGGAAGGGGACGATTATGATTACGACGACGATGATTTTTCTGATTTCTTCGAGGCTGAAAGGGACATTGTTATTGTCGGGGCCCCCGAGACGACCGGGCAGATGACGGTTATCGGCAGGGAGGCCATCGAGAAAAGTGCGGCCAGGGATTTGGCGATGCTTCTTGAAGAAGAAATAGACATGAGCATTGTCAGTCTCGGCGGGTACGGCAATAGAACCTCCATGAACCTGCGGGGTTTCAGCACCGAGCGTATTGCAATTCTGATCGACGGTGTTCCGGCCAATTCCCCCCGCTCCGGCGATTTCGACATAAACCAGATTGACCTGAACAGTGTCGAACGGGTAGAGGTGACATACGGCGGGTCGGACACCAAATACAACGTGTCGGGCGCAATGGGCGGGGTTATCAACATCATTACTGTCAAGAAACAAAAGCCGGGGCATAATTTTGGTTTCGCCTTTACCAATACCGGTTACATACCGGGAAGGCACAATAAAAAGGGAGAAAATAAACCAATGGATGTGCCGTCATCAGTCATAGGCCCCGATTATATCGATCTTGTTGACATGCAGGCCCTTAGTCTTTTCTTTGGCGGCGTGGAAAACGAAATATTTTCATGGAAGACATCCCTTTTCGGCAACATTGCGGGCAACCACTACCTTTACAAGGACGAAGACGGCTTCGCCCGTCGCAAGGTCAGCAACGAGGTGAAGGACGGCGGGGGAAACGCTCAGTTTATGTTTGTCCTGCCGAAGGACGCGCATATCCTTTTCGACACCAAACTGTACTACGCGCACCGGCATTTTCCGATAACGGCGCACTCCGTCGGTAATGCCCTTGCCAAGGATCTGGTGATAACAGAAAATATTGTATTTGCCGCCCCCGTTATCTGGGACGATTTTGCAACGGAAGGGTCCGTAACCTACCAGAGTTCGAACAACAATTACGGCGCAAAACTTTGGAGCAGAGACCACTTTTTAACGGGTATCAACCGGTGGAGCTGGTACCCGGCGGATAATATTACCGTCCGTTCGGGGGTAGACTGGCGCTTCGTGTATATCAACACAAATATTTCCCTTGTGGATGAGGTAAAGACCGGCAACCAGGGCGGGCTTTACCTTACCGGCGAGTACAAACCGGTTAAAAACCTGCTCTTTGTTGCCTCTGTAAAGGGCGTTACCGATACAAAACAGTTGAGATTCGTTCCCAAGGCGGGGTTAAGCTGGAAAATTAACCCGTATTTTACCCTGAAGAACAACTATTTCCGCAGTTTTAAATTCCCGGATTTCGACGACATGTACTACCGCAGTCTGGACGGAATGTATGTGGGTAACCCGAACCTCAAGCCCGAGGACGGCTGGGGCACCGATCTTATCGGTGAGCTGACACTGGAAAAATATTTTTCGTTTACTTCCGCTGCATTCTGGCAGAATATCAAGGATTCTATACACTGGATGAGAAACCCGGGCGGGCGCTGGAACCCCGAAAATGTGGGCGTTGCGAGATTTGCCGGCGTGGATTTTCGCCCGATGTTCGTGATGCCCCTCGACATAGGGATTTTAACCTCCCTGAAAATCGGGACGAATTACCAATTCCAGTACAGTTGGCTTAAGTTCGTAGATGTTAACGGCCGTCACGTCATGCGCGTCCCCTATATGCCTTCGCATATCATAGGCGGTTCGGTTGACCTCGGCTGGAAGACAGGATCGTTTTTAATCTCGGCACATTTCGAGTCGTTGCGCTACGCCGAGAAGACGAACACGGAGGAGTTGGCCATTGACCCGAACTGTATAGCCCACGCAACGCTTAATCAGAACTTGGGAAAGAACTTTACGTTTTTCGCTTCTCTGCGGAATATCCTCAACGTCAAGTATCAATCCTTTCTCAGTTACGACATGCCCGGCACGTCTCTGGTTATAGGTATTAAGGCAAAGTTTGAATTTCCGCGAAAGGAAAAGGTATCGTCCCAAGGGGACGCGTCCCCGGTACCGGAACAGGAACTCGTTCTTCAGGACGAAGGTATTGATGACGGCGGTGAATAGAAAAAAACATGGCAAAATCAATAATGATACAGGGAACCGCTTCCGGCGTGGGGAAAACCGTACTCACTATGGCTTTATGCAGGATACTCAAACAGGACGGCCATAGGGTTGCGCCGTTTAAGTCGCTGAATATAACCGCCAATACGACGCTCATTAAGGACAAATCTGAAATAGCCGTATCACAGGCGTTGCAGGCTTATGCGGCGGGTATAGTGCCCGAAGCGGCCATGAACCCCGTATTGTTAAAACCGGTATCCGGGGGCAAGCAGATTATACTTAACTGGTATTCGCTTGGTTATATTAATAATCTTGATAACAACCCGGCGATTAAAAAAGAGCTGCTGCCGGTAATAATGAACGCATACGAATCCCTGTCCCAAAAATACGACATAATCGTTATTGAAGGGGCGGGAAGTCCGGTGGAATTGAATCTTAATAAAGACGATATAGTCAATATGGGTATTGCAAAGCAGGCGAAATCTCCGGTGCTGCTTGTATCGGATATTGACAGAGGAGGGGTTTTCGCTTCACTGTACGGTACGTTAAATCTTTTCGACGCATCCGAAATAAAATATGTAAAGGCGGTAATCGTAAACCGTTTTAAAGGCGATATTTCATTTTTCAAAGAAGGAGTGGACATCATCGAAAAAATAACCGGATTGCCGGTTGCAGGCGTTGTTCCGCATATTCCGTTTTACGTACCCGAAGAAGACAGTCTGCGCAATACCGCATCTTTGTCGTTTTCATCTAATATGGACCTGGACGTTGAATTTGACGTTGTCGCCGATAATGTCCGTAAATCGCTAAATATGGAGTTGATTTATAAAATAATTGACGAAGGGATATAAGTGCATCCACTTGTACATTAATCGGAATTTCTGTAATTTGTAACAAAGGGGGTATCTGTGGAAACCGGAACTGTGTCATTTTCACTGCTCGAACTGTTCAGAATGGGGGGATTGTTTATGTGGCCCCTCCTGGCTTTTTCTATTGCAACAATCGCCCTTTCCCTGGAACGGTTGATTTATCTTTTGTACCACAACCTGCGGATTGACGATCTCGGCAGCAGGGTTTCGGGGCTGATCGCCGACGGAGATTATTCCGGAGCCGGGGAATATCTTTCCGCCCTGACCAAAAGATCCATGGGTGCGCGGATTCTCCTCGCCATAATAAAACGTTCCGTGCCGGTTGCGGGTGTTCCTTTTTCCGAACGCCACGCCGAACGGGCCGGGGAAACCGAGGCGATGACATGCATAAAATCCCTGGAAAACGGTTTTAATTTTCTTGTCGCGCTGGGGTCCGTCTCCCCCCTTACCGGTTTTTTGGGAACCGTTTCGGGTATGATCGGGGCGTTCAGATCCATTGCCCAGGCCACAGAGGTGAACGCCCAAATTGTCGCAAACGGTATTTACGAGGCGCTTATCACCACGGTGTTCGGCCTTATTATCGCCATTGTTGCGATGATCTCCCATTCAATTTTCAGCCATATCGTTGACAAATTCGTCGCCGAAGTTGAAAAAACCTGCTCCAACGTGATAGCCGAAATCGCCGATCATCGCGGCACGGAAAAAGCGTAGGCAAAGCCGCACAGTATGAAACTGAAACGCCTGAAAAGGATATCTTTTGGCGACATAAGTGCGGCAAGCGATGTCGCCTTTTTGTTGATAATTTATTTTATCGTTATCGCCGGTTTTAACATCAACAAGGGCTTCCTGATGAATCTGCCCGCCAAGGATTCCACCCGTTTGATCCTGGCGGAGGATCTGATCCGTTTTAACATAGACGGCGCGGGAATAATCACCTACTACGACGACATGATAGGAATCCCCGAGGCGAAGAGTCTTATCGGATCGGCGCAGACGGCAAACCCCGATATCGCCGTTTTACTTACCATAGATCCGCAGGCCCATTGGCAGCGCGTGGTGTCCTTTGTGGAAATTGTCCAGGATTTAAAAGTTGATTCGTTTTCGTTTTCGATGAGGAAGGGAGAATAAAAATTAACAATGAAGCTGAAACGTGTCAGGGACAAAAGATTTGTCATTCCCCTCAACTCCATGTCCGATGTGGCTTTTCTGCTTTTGATTTTTATTATGCTGGTCGCCCTTATAAACTACCGCAAGGAAGTGAAAATCGAATATCCCGAAGCGAATACCGCCCTGAGGACGACTGCCGAAAAAAACCTCGAAGTTTGGATAGACATTGAAGGCGAAATTTACCTTGACGGTGACCTGGCGGATCGCCGGGCCCTGGAGGATAAAATTGCCGACCTCTACCGTACCGCACCCGACACGCGGGTTCACATTATCGCCGACCGAAGCACCCCTTACGAAAAAATAAACGCCGTTCTGGAGGTTTTGCAGATTCTCCAATACCGGGTTGTCAGTTTTGTGGTGAAAAATGCCGAGTGAAAAAATTCTGCGAACGCTGCTTTTCATAGCCGTCGCTGCCGCCCACCTTGTCCTTATTCTTTTCATCGCTTTCCAGGTAAACACCTTGCAGCAGGAGCCGGCCGAACTTGCCCGCGTAATGAAGGTAACCGACTTGGACGAGGCGCCTCCGCCCCCCCCTCCCGAACCGGAACCGCCGCCCCAGGTTGAATCCATCGCGGAAACGATGATCGAAACCGAAGTAGTGCCGGATCAGGTCGTCGTCGCCCCCGGAACCCTTACCAGAGCTGTCGGCGAATGGGACGACTACCTTCCCGCACACAGGGTATCGGTGCCGCCGAAATTTAACGAAAGGGAAATTATGGCGGCCCTTGTTTATCCTTCCATCGCCCTCAGATCTTCCGTTGAAGGACGCGTCATACTTGAACTGTTTGTAGACCGCAACGGTGTAATTCAGCAGATACGGATTTTACAGGAGAATCCCACGGAACGGGGGTTTGGCGAGGCGGCGGTAAAGGCGTTTAACGGCATACGCGGAACCCCGGCTTACGCAAACGGTGAACCTGTTTCGACCCGTTACCGCTACCCTGTCAGCTTCAGAATCAGGTGAAGATTTTTTGAAATTCCTGCAGGTTTGTTTTTACTTGAGTTTGTAATAATTTTCAATAAATACTTTTGGAGTAATTATTGTGTCTTCTTTTGGAAAATGTTTTATGTTTCCGGTTATCAAATATTGCGCTTTACCGGATTTAAAAACTTCATAGAATTTTTTATCCGTTTCATCGGAAAATTTTACCTTTTGATAATCCGTATTTATAAATTCTCCAGTATACTTGAAATAATTAATCATATCATTTATTATTTCAGCATTAAAACCGAATTCTTTTCTTGACAATACGTCAATATATTCAAAAATTATTCTGTTATCATACAGCATTTGAATATTATCATTAAAAATTAATGATAGTATCCTTGCCGGTGTTCCGTTTACATTGATTAATGCGGATACAATTATATTTGTATCAATTACCACTCTCATTTTTTGTTCTTTTCTCTGACATCGTTTATTATTGTATTTATCTCATCAAGAGTCATTTTGTCATTGCTTAAAGAAACGGATATTTCCTGCATTTTTTTCATGGCGTTTATTGCTTTTGCCTTTCTAACCGCATAAAGAGTGTCTTCCAATGTTTCATCGTTTAAAGGGGTTATTAAAGCTATCGGTTTTCCGTTGTTTGTTATGATCAATTCCCTTTCGGACGGCAATTTCTTCCAAATAGCGGACGGTGAATTTCTAAAGTCCCTTACAGTAACAAATTTCATGTATATTCTCCTGTTGTTTATTATATCTTATTGTCACCCATTTGTCAACAGGAAAATATGCAAGAAAACTCCGAAATCCCAGGATTAGCTTGACTGTGCTGCAATATTCTGTTAACATATATATCGTATATTTCAAAGGAAGTGGGGTAAAATCCCCCGCTAACCCGTAACTGTACGAGGGAAGATTCCGCCAGATCTAGGCCACTGGGAGACACGGAACAGGAGTAGTTTCCTGCGCACTGACGGCATCCTAAAAGATGCCTTGCCTTCATTTGAAACTGAGGCATTTAACGGTGCTACGGAGTGCAGCTTGGTTCCTCCACACAGCTTTGCTGTGCGTTTATTTCCCGGGAAGGCCGGCGGAAAAACGGCCCTTAAGCCAGGAAACTTTGGTATACAATAGGTTTCGTATGAAGCCGTCATCTTTTTTTAAGGCTTCGGAGATTGGGCCTTGAGAAAAATTAAGTCATCTTTCGCATAGTCAGTAAAATTTTCTCAACAAACACCGTAAGATTTAAGGTGAGTAATGCTGTCAGTGGTAATAATTTTTTTAATGTTATTTTTAAACGGTATTTCGGCTAACGCATCGGAGGGGGAGAATGACCCTTTTATCTGGTGGCTTCCCGGTGCGGCGGGACGTTTGCCCGACGGACGGGCTGAACAGGTTGTCACCCTGGAGGTTTCTCCCGTAATCGCCGGACAGAAATGCCCTTTGGAACGGCCCGAGGTCTGGCTGCGGATAACAACACGGCCCGTTTTTCTCCGGGCCGACGGAAAAGGTGAAACTTTCTGGTGCAAAGGTGACTGGTCGTCTTCCGATCCCAGGACGCTGATCATCCAATCCGATGAATATGTTGCGGTGGATGCCTTCGCAAGGGCCGAAATTGAAGGCCGGCCGCACTTTGCCCAAATTCAGCTCATGTTATACGGCAATACCAAAGACATCGCAAAGGAACGGGAAGACCGGGGCGAAGACCCTGCCTGGCCTGAATTTCAGGTGCGTTCCAGCGGTGAAACTTACTGGCCGCAGACCGGACACGAATTTTCATTGAATTTCAGCGGTGAAATAGCCGGCAGCCATGCCGGCAGCTTTTTGGAAATCCGGGGCGATCAAGGTGAATTGGTGGATGAGGTGCAGAGTACGGAAAATGTATACAGGTATACACCGGCGCATGATCCTGCGCTTAACCGGGCCGGGGATGCGGCTGCCAAACCGGTGATTTTTGTGGCCCGAACCGGTGAGGGCGGTGCTGCCAGCTATACCCAGATGGTACACCGTTCCCGGTATGCCGGCTGGAACAAGAATGCCGGCCTGGGTGTTTTTGCGGCCGCTTTTGTGCTTTCCGGTCTGGCCGTCGGACTTGTTCGGAGAAAAATACAGCCATGCGCCTGAGTTGGGTTCGCTGGATCGTACAGCATCTGTCTTTTTTCGCCCTGACTTACGGCGGGGGTTTTGGGCTTTCCCCGGGGCCGTCTCCGCCCCGTTTTTGCTGC
>Ga0082212_10003795_pt1 | contig 21253 bp, 17 predicted proteins | sample TergutNt197P3_FD_71548 | JGI IMG/M metagenome (GOLD analysis project Ga0082212, IMG submission 71548) | Neocapritermes taracua P3 segment gut microbial communities from Petit-Saut dam, French Guiana - Nt197 P3 | ecosystem: Host-associated > Arthropoda: Insects > Digestive system > Gut ... | reverse complement strand
TTGGGAGCAAGCTGTGCATCCAGAGCGGCTTGATGGCAAAATACCAATTTCGAACCCTGTTCAGCTTGATCCAGTCGTTGAAGCTGGTCTGGCAGCCCTGACACAAATGGTAAACCACTCTAACAACTTGGCGGGTGTTTTGGATCATCGAGATGCAGTTGCAGTACTGACTGTTCTTCGCAAAGGCGGATACAGCCTCCCAGCAGATCAGGTGTATGCTTGGGCTCTGTGTCACGATTGGCCTGGAGCTGGAGCCGAACGGCTTCAAGAGATGGCAGCGAAAATTGACGCTGGTCACACAATGCACATTGATGGCGATTCACCATTCCGTTCAGATATTCTTGAGGTTTGGAGAGATGAGTCAGTGTAGTAATTAGTCAGGATATAGGGCAAAAACCAATAGGTTTTGCATTCATCAAAGAATGAAGGGAACAAGATAAGCTTGCTCCCTTCTTTAAAACTTACAGGCTCAAGTTTTCCGAGGAAACCACGATCCTGTATGTACGTCGCGTTGGTCGCAGGGAGATATCAGTTTAAAGACTAAGTTCAAAATGATGGACTATTGAAGTGCAGATGCGCCTTCTGTGGTTCATGCCATAGACACCATCTCTAACACTGAGCTGAGCTTATTGGCTGAGACACTTGTCGATACTGCTCGTCGCGGTTACTTGGAAGAAAAGCCTGTGACAGAAATCTGGCCCCTAGTAACTTTTCGTGCATCTTTGTTCTTTGATCAGCAGAAGTATGTGTCTCCCATAAGAGGCAACGTATCTGCTGGACTCAGCTTATCATCTGCAACCAACCCGCGATTCAGTGGCACAGGTGTTTTTTCCGATGGCATCATGCGCGCCTTAACATATTGTCATGGACTAGTCATCGAAGATCCCCTATGTCATGCAGCAGAGCTGCATCTTGGAAGCACAACCGAGATGCATAAATTAAGCACTTGACAGTGGAGATTCAGAAAATCTTGAAATGTTTGTAGATATCGTCACTGTATTAAATCCTCGAAATATCATAGAGAATGCCATAACTGGAACTACTATAACAATAGCTGCAATTGAGATGCTAGGCGGCACCAATGATATACTCTGTGCGTCACGTTTAATGGGAAGGCTTCTGTTTCTTGGTTCTCCTGATCCTGATCATGAGCTCCGTTTACATGAATTGACCATGATGGATATGCCAAATCTTTCAGAACTCGCTCTGACTGATATCGTGTCAATACGAAAATCCAGTGAAGCGCTGGCCACTTGGAGGAGCGACTTATCACATGCTTTGGATTATGCCAGACGCATGAGGGCAGCACATAATAACCCAGCTGATATCCAACAGGGTGTTTCTGAAATGATGGAGTATGCTAGAGAAGCTATATGCAGAGAAGCAAGGAAGTCGAGTCTATTATCAAGTGGGAATCTAGTGGCTTTTTTAGCAGGGGTTTTAAGTGGTGTTGGTGGTAGCGTAGTTACTGGCGACGCGCTTACAATGGCCACAGGAGTAGCTGCAGGAGCGATTCCAGCTATTGCACAAGCAATTGTCAGTAATAATCCAATACCTAAGTATTTAGATAGGCATTACATTGCCTTTATCAAAGATAGGTAGCATTAAGAAGAACTATGCATAAGCCATAGTCCGAATGTCTCAAGAGTTCTTTGGGTATTATGGGTGGTTTTCGAAATAAGTGAACAGGTTGTGAGAAAAGTCCACGTTGATGAATTTTCTTCAGATGACAATCTCTGTCCTTTTGCTGAATTCAAGAAAAGATTGCATTACTGGCACTACTAAGCCCAAATCCTGTCCCCGCAACCCCGAGGAAATAACAAAGCCCCTGAACAGGGGCTTAATAAATGTTGGTCGCGGGGATTGGATTTGAACCAATGACCTTCGGGTTATGAGCCCGACGAGCTACCAGACTGCTCCACCCCGCACTATGTGCGAGTGAACAGGTTACTACTACAAGGTTACTCGTGCAAGGGAAAAGGACAAAAAACGCGAGAATCTTTCTCAATGGTTGAAGGGGAATCATACTCAGCAACCTGATAACAGAATAGTTCCCTTTCGCAGGTATTTACTCTATTCTGTTGAGATGCTGATAATCAATTGATTAAAGGAAGGGTGGTTGCTTTTATGGCACTATTTGGAAAGAAGGACAAACCAGCTTCACAGGGGAATGCCGGGAACGCACCGTTGGTTGAGATACTGCCAGATCTGAAGATCAGCAAACCTTCTGAGTACAACCAGTTGAAGAATCTCTTCATAAACGCGATAACTGCCGATCCCTTTGATCCGCCACTCGACGACTTCTTCGCCCTGGCCAAAAGACTCGGTTATCGTTGTGACCAGACTGACACCATGCAGATCTCTAAGATAATCCTGGCAGACATATCCGCAGGCATATAGTCCCAAATCTAGTCGAATCTCAACTGGCCTGTTGGCTCCAGCAGCCAACGGGCCAGTCTCTTCTCGTCACCATCAGCCATTTCAAACAGGTATCCCAAGAGCTTGGACACAAACTGCATTTGTGGGTGGTTTTCTCCTACCTCGTCGCTTTCATGGAAAACGCGGTAAGCCTTGGCAGCCAGATCAAGCGCCTGTTGGTACTCCTGCTCCACAAAGAGAATACCTGCCTTGCGCGCGTAGGTCTTGGCAGTCTCCTCATGATCCTCACCATGGGTTCTCTCGTAGATGGCAAGCGCTCGATCAAAGCATCCTTTCGCCTCAGAATGCAGGGACGTGTCTTCGGTTTCCTCCGCTTGCGCAAGCAATGTCTCTCCCAGTCCCACATAAGCGCCAGCAATGTATTGATGGTCTTTTGCCAAGGTCATCTCTGCGGTTCGCAGGGCCTGCCGTGTCAGCTCCAAGGCTCTTTCCCAATTGCCGACCATGCGGTATGCCGAAGCGGCATTCAGGGTGAACACCACCGTATGAGGGCTGTCTTCTCCGTAGGATTCCTTGTAGCACTGCCATGCCCTCTCAGCATAATCAAGCGCTTTTACGTGTTGACCTAAGGCCGAATATGCGGTGCCAAGAGTGCTGTAAGAGGTTGCCGTTGCGGGATCATCTGGCCCAAGAACCCGTTCGTTGTGCTCAACCGCCTGCAAAGCCCACTCCAGGCCCTTGTCGTAATCTCCCGAGCTTAGACAGGTTGCAGCCATGTTGTTGTAGACATTCGCCACTCCCTGTGGGGCGGTTTCCTGTGGTTGCTCATAACGCTTGAGAATCAGCTCGAATATCCTGGCCGCCTGGCCGGGGACCCCCATTTCCATAAGGAACATGGCAAAGGAATTCAGCGTATCGATATGGTTATAACCGATTACCTCCTTTTCCATACGGATGGCTTTCCCATACAGCTCATAAGCGGCTTCGAACCGTTGCAGATGACGATAAGTCAGGCACATGTCCAGCATCGCCTCAGCCATATCCTCCGAAGGATCGCCATAGGCTTTTGCTGTGAGCTCCATTACCTGTTTTCTCCAATAGAGCTCATTCAGGGAATTGTTCTCGCGATTCAGCGGATCCTCATAGATTGCCGCCAGCTGCTTTGCTGCCTTGACAGCCGTCTTCAGATCCAACGCATGGGCGTCGGTCAGTCCCCGGCCCTTTGCGGCTATGCCTAAAAGTTCAATCGCCCGGTCACGGTCCCTTTCCACTCCAAGGTTTCCCAGATAGGCAAGCGCGAGCAGGTAGGTGCGCTCACAGTTGTAGCTTGTCTTAAGCGCGCTGCCCAACGCAGCGGTGAACACTGCCTGCAGGCTCTCTTGATCGATCACGTCCCATCTTCGCTCGGTTTGCGAAAACAGGACATGGTACTCATCCATATCAGTCTCTACGGCTTCAACAGACACAATCCGCTTACCTTGTTTGACAGCATAGGGGTACTCCTCTGTTATCACGTAATTACCAGGCTCGCTGATATGAGGTGTGACCAATAGTGCAAAAGCATCAGCTTTGTCGATGGACTCACAGATCTCGACATCGAATACCCTTCCTGCGGTAAGGAAGTTGTCATACCAGATAGCCACAGATTCAAACCCAGGTACATCGTGAAAAGCCTTCATGAAATCGCGCGCATGAACTACGTCCTTTTTACGGTAGCTGAGAAAGATCGTTGCCGCAAAAGCCTCGTCCATGATCTGCTGCGCTAACTCATTGGATACAATGAAGCCGCTGAGCTGCTCTTTCAGTTTTTGACGGAACTCAGGGTCAGTCACTGAGATGCCGTGTATTGCACCTTCCTGCTTGCTGAATTGAGACAGAAGCTCCTCGCTGAGAACCACTGGCAACACGGGCAACTGCAGGTGTTTTGCATGGGTATACTCTGGCGGTATATCCGCAGCAGGTCGCGCCAAGAACTGCGGAGTCACCAACAAGATCAGAAGCTGCGTCTCATGGAGCTCATTCTCCAGGCCTTCCAAGTCTGAGGTATCCCAAGGCGACTCTGTCCAACTGACAACACAGTCCGCCCCCGCGTCTCGTGAAAGCACGGCTTCGATCAACTGCTCACGCATCCGCTTGTTATCCTCGTCCCAACTGAGGAATACCCGCTGAGCCTGCCGGGGAATCTCTGAGCCCCTCGCTCTTCGCACAATGTCCATAAACCCTCGCAAACCACACAACCATGTAAGGCAATACAACTGAGAACAACAACCGTAAGTATACTGATTCAAGCCACCAAGAAGACTGGAACAGAAAGCAATGGCGATTATCCATCAAGTCCCGTACAATCACATCTATGAGACACGCAAAGGATGAACAACCCAGACAATCAGATATTCCAGAGATGAAAAGCGCAGAAGAGCCTCTGCCGGGCAGTGCAGTAAGTCCTCCTGAGCGAAAAGCGGCGCGCCCGAGAAGGAAGCGGCGCGTCCTTATCGTCACCGTGGTAAGCATTGCGCTGGTTGCCTTGTTGGGGATGGGGGCGTGGCTGGGCTATCTGATACTGGGCTTTGACTCAGAGGCTGAAGGCTTCACGGGTTGGCTGGCGGAGGCGACCATGCCGGGCAAGCAGGTTCCCGCCCCAACGCCGGAGGAGATCCGCATCATGGATGCTATCGAGGCAGGCGCGGACCCCAGCGACCCCGATATCAGCAGCCTACCCACTCCTCTGATCGCGACCTATGGCGACCTGCTGATCCACTGCCCCATTCTCCCCAGGGACCTCACAGAGATAGAGTTCCACCAGGCCTCCTATGACACAGCCTTGTCCATGACACCGCTGCTGACCATTGTCGATACTGATGAGACCATGGAGCGGCACGGTACAAACCACATCCCCTGGGAGGACCAGCCCTACGGCAACGTGCCGCTCATTGCCGAGGCGGTAAGCACCTGGCGGCTGGATTCGGTGGGGGATGAGAACACCTCCGTGGATGTGGGCGCTGTCGCTGGCACGGTTGTCTATGCTCCGATCACGGGCACGGTGGTGAAGATCAAGACGTACTCGCTGTACGGCCTCCTTGATGACTACGAGATCCATATCCAGTCACCTGACCACCCGGAGCTTGACGTTATTGTGCTGCATATCGACAACCTCATGATCAAGGTGGGCGATGAGGTCATTGGTGGCTGTACGCGTATAGCGCTCGTGCGAGATATGGGCTACATCATCGACAGCAACCTGATGAACTTCACCATGCCGCCTGACCCGGGCAACCACTGCCACGTGCAGGTGAATGATGCCACCCGCGAGGATTACCCGGGGTTGGTAGGGGCGTTGGATATCTTTGACGGGCGCGGGTATGCGCGTCCAGAGGCTCCTGCGGTAGAGGAGTGACGAGAAGGGCGGCTACTCAGCTTGTTTGAGGGTGCTGCCCAGCATCTCGCCTACTACGCCAGCGGCATTGGCAAGGCCTTGGACCTCCAGCGGCATGAAGATCTTGGTAGCGGTGCCGTTGGCCACGTACTTGAGCGTCTCCAGGTAGCGCACGGTGATGAGGTCCTGGGTGGGCCCACCGTCGTGAATGGCGCCAAAGACGTTGCGGATAGCCTGGGCCTCGCCCTCGGCAACCAGGATCTTCTGGGCCCGCTCGGCCGCGGCGATCTCCTTGATGGCGGTCGCGCGTCCCTCGGCCTCCAGGATGGCGCTCTGCTTGGTGCCCTCAGCACGGGCGATGGCGGCAGCCCGGTCACCCTCGGCCTCCAGGATCATGGCGCGACGGTCGCGCTCTGCCTTCATCTGGCGGTGCATGGCCTGGGTTACGTCGGCCGGTGGCTCAATGCGCTGGAGCTCCACGCGCACTACGCGCACGCCCCACTTGTCCGTTGCCTCGTCCAGGATATCGCGCAGCGTGATGTTGATCTTCTCGCGGCTGGTAAGGCTCTCATCCAGCTGCATCTCGCCCACCACGTTACGCAGGTTGGTCTGCGCCAGTTTGGTGGCAGCCAGGTAGAAGTTGGTCACGTTGTAGATGAGCTTGAAGGGGTCGGTCGCCTCGTAGTACACCACGGCGTCTACGGTGACAGCGACGTTGTCCTTGGTGATGACCTCCTGCGGGGGCACATCCACCACGTTCTCGCGCATGTCAACCTTGGTCACACGGTCAAGAAAGGGGATGAGCAGGTGCAGGCCTGGCTCCCAGACCCTGAGGAACTTTCCCAGACGTTCGACCACGCCCTTCTCGTAAGGACGGATGATCTTGATCGAGCGGATGGCGTACACCAGCACCACGATGATGACGATGATGCCGATGATGGCTGCTGCGGAAAACATACCACTGAGATTCATGACTGTTCCTCTCTTCAGATTGCTTCTACGATAAGGTAGGTGCCTTCGACACGCAGTACCCGCACCCTGGTGTCGATGGGCAGTTGCTCGGCTTGCTCGGTGGAGACGTTCCAGAGCTCACGGTCGATACGGGCGCGGTTGGCGCCGGACGGTGCGTTGCCCTCCACAACGGTTCCCGTCATGCCGATGAGCCGGTCGACGCCCGCCTTGGTCTTCTCCGCCTTGGAGGTAAGGCGCTTGAAGAATGGCCGGAGGAAGATGAGGCCAAACACTGAGACCACAACGAACAGCAGCCACTGGAGCCAGAGCGGCGCTCCGAAGAAAGCGCCGATAAGCGCGAAAGTCGCGCCAAGGCCAAAGGGCAGCAGGAAGAAGGTGGCGGTGAGCATCTCGCCTACGTAGAGCAGGGCGGCGAGCACCAGCCATATCCAGACCCAGGGTAATCCACTCACTGTCAGCCCCTTTCCTTCTTGGTTCTCTACTGCCTCATTATCTCATGAACGCGGCGGGATATGGGATATAATCCTTGGGCGTGAACTGATTGGTAACTAAGCGGGAGCAAAGATGCGAGCGACAATCGAGGACATAGTACGCAAGGCGGTGCAAGCGGCTGTAGACAACGGTGAGCTGGCGCTGTCTAGCGTCCCAGAGGCAACTGAGCTGGCCGCCGCGGTGGAGCGACCGCGCGACCCAGGGCACGGCGACTGGGCGACAACCATCGCACTGCGCCTGGCCAGCGAACTGAAGCGCCCGCCGCGCGAGATCGCCCAGGTGATAGCCGCGCGCATCGAGCAGAGTGATCTGGTAGCCACCGTGGAGATAGCCGGGCCGGGCTTCATCAACCTGCGCCTTTCCAACGCGGCGCTGCAGCAGGTCATCCGCGACGCGCGCACGCTGGGCCCGGACTTCGCCCGCGTGGACGTGGGCCAGGGCCGCACGCTCAACATCGAATTCATCTCCGCCAACCCCACGGGCCCGCTGCATGTGGGTCACGGCCGCTGGGCCGCGCTGGGCAACGCGCTCTGCAACCTCTGCGCATTTGCCGGCTGGCGGGTCACACGCGAGTTCTACATCAATGACGCCGGCCACCAGATGGAGGTCTTCGGCCAGTCGCTGGTGCTGCGCTACCTGGAGCTTCTGGGCATCCCGCTGGTCATGCCAGAAGAATTCTACGGCGGCTCCTACGTCATAGACCTGGCGCAACAGATACTGGACGAGGAGGGCGAGGCCTGGCTGACCGCAAACGAGCAACAGCGCAGCGCGCACTTCTTAGAGCGCGGCTATCAACTGATGCTTGCGCACATGCAGCAGCTCTGCGCGCGCATCGGCGTGCCCTTTGACGTGTGGTTCTCCGAGCGCACACTGTATAAACCCCTCCTGCAAAACGGACAGAACTCCGTTGAGGCCCTGCTGGGGCTGCTCTGGAGAAAGCGCTTCTTATACGAGAAGGACGGGGCGACCTGGTTTGCCTCCACCACGTTCACGGACGACAAGGACCGCGTGCTGGTCAAGTCCGACGGCACCTACACCTACTTTGCGCCTGACATCGCCTACCATCTCAGCAAATTCCAACGGGGTAGCGAGTATCTGATCAACATCTGGGGCGCTGACCACCACGGCTATATCCCGCGGATGCAGTCCGCCTGCGAGGCCCTGGGCTACGGAGGCAAGCTTGATGTGGTGTTGGGCCAGCTGGTGAACCTGTACCGCAACGGCGAGGCGGTGCGCATGTCCAAGCGCACCGGCGAGATGATCACCTTTGAGGAGCTGGTGGATGAGGTGGGGGCGGACGCCACCAAGTACCTGATGTTGGCGCGCTCCACCGACCAGCCCATCGACTTTGACATCGAGCTTGCCAAGAAGCAGGACAACAGCAACCCCGTGTACTACGTGCAGTATGCCCATGCCCGTATCTGTTCGCTGTTCAAGAAGGCGGAAGAGACGCTGGGCCCAGCGTTGGGTGTGGTACCGGATGCGTTGATGGGGGAGCTGGATGGGGCAGACCTTGGGTTGCTCGTTGACCCCTCTGAGCTGGAGCTCGCCCGGGTATTCTCGCAACTGGCCGAGGTTATTGAGGGAGCTGTGCGCGATCTGGCGCCAGTCAGACTCACGCGCTACGCGGAGGAGCTGGCAACGGCGCTGCACTCGTTTTATACGCGCTGCCAGGTGGTGGGCGAGGATGTGGAGCTGAGCAAGGCGCGGCTGTACTTGTCTGATGCCACGCGCAAGGTGCTGGTGTTGGTGCTTGGCCTTTTGGGTGTCAGCGCACCGGAGCGGATGTAAAGGGGCGTTTCAGCGGCAAAGGGAAAGAACGCTCAGGTACCGTGAGTTTTGAGACTGTGATAGATTGGCAGTAATATAAGCACCCACGTAGATTGCCACGCCGCGCAAGCGCGGCTCGCAATGACGGAAAGATTTGAGCGACTTGCGGCTCGCAATGACGGGGAGTTTGTTGAGACTTGTAGCTAGCAATGACGGAATCGAGGGAGAGGGAAGAGATGGCGCATATAGGGCGGAATCCTGATGCAAAACCGGATTTCAAGACCACCATGGAGCTGGGGGCGGTGCTGCCACAGACGGCTGAGGTCAAGGACGGGCACCTGTGGATAGGCGGCGTGGACACCGTGGAGCTGGCGCGTGAGTTTGGAACGGCGCTCTATGTGATGGACGAGGAGCATATCCGAACACAGCTGCGCAAGTTTTTGGAGTGGACGCGCTACCATTGGGAAGATGTGGACGTGGTCTACGCAGGCAAGGCTTTCATCTGCAAGGCGATGTGTCGCCTGGTGCAGGAGGAAGGCTGCTATCTGGACGTGTCCAGCGGCGGGGAGCTTGCCATTGCGTTGGCGGCGGGTTTTCCGGCAGAGCGCATAGTCTCGCACGGTAACAACAAGACCATAAGTGAGCTCACCGAGGCCATCGAAGCCGGCGTGGGCCGCATTGTGGCGGACTCCTTTGAGGAGCTCGACCGTATAGACCAACTTGCCCAGGCCAGGGGTGTCAGGCAGCCCGTCTTGATCCGCGTGACCCCCGGTGTCATTGCCGACACCCATGAGTATATACAGACAGCTGCTGAAGACAGCAAGTTCGGTTTTGGGCTGCGCGACGGGCTGGCGCATGAGGCGGTCAAGAAGGCGGTCTCGTTGCCGGGCATCGACTTCAGAGGTTTGCACATGCACATTGGCTCGCAGATCTTTGTGTTGAACTCCTTTGCCAAGGCCATCGAGGTGGTGGTGGGGTTCATGGAGGAGATCCGCGATCAGACCGGCTGCGTGGTGGCAGAACTCGACACCGGCGGCGGCTTAGGGATTGCCTATGGCGTGCCCGACGAGCCCTCCACCATAGAGCAGTTCGGCAAGGTGATAGTGGATGACATCAAGGAGCACTGTGAGCGGCGAGGCCTGCCGGTGCCGCATATCATGATAGAGCCGGGGCGCGCGGTGGTTGCCAACGCCGGCGTCACGCTGTACACGGTGGGTATCATCAAGCACATCCCCAACATCCGCACCTATGTGGCGGTGGACGGCGGCATGACCGACAACATCCGCACAGCGCTGTACGGCGCCCACTACGAGCCCACCATTGCCAACAGGGCCGACCAGCCGCGTGACACGGTGGTGACCGTTGCCGGCAAACACTGCGAGAGCGGGGACGTGGTAGCCATAGATGTACCGCTCCAGCAGACCCAGGCCGGCGATGTGCTCTGCGTCTTTGCCACGGGCGCCTATTGCCAGAGCATGGCAAGCAACTACAACAAACAGGTGCGCCCAGGGGTGGTGTTCGTGCGGGATGGCATCGCCCGTCTCGTTGTACGCCGGGAGACCTATGAGGATCTGATGCGCTGCGAGTCCGCGTAACGGTGATAGGTTGCACACCGGGCGCACAGTACAGGGAAACGGCGATGTGATAATCTGTTCTTTCAGGTAACAGGAAGGGATACATACTGATATGAAAACCATCAACGTAGGGCTGATCGGGCTGGGGACGGTCGGCGGCGGCGTTATCCGCATTCTGCAGAAGCATCATGACGATTTTGTGCGTGACCAGGATATCGACCTTAACCTGGTGGCTGTTGCCACACGCTCACCCGAGAAAGCCGAGCTGCTGGGAGTCACCGATATCTTCTTCCCTGATGTCAACGAGGTGATCAACCATCCCGACGTGGACATTATCATCGAGTTGGTTGGCGGTACTACCGCTGCCAGGGACTATGTCTTTGCCGCGCTTGAGGCAGGCAAGTCGGTCATCACCGCGAACAAGGCGCTCATCGCCGACTGCGGCCATGAGCTCATGGCGCTGGCAGCTTCCAAGGGCGCAGAGATCGCCTTTGAGGCATCAGTGGGTGGGGGCATCCCCATCATCGGGCCGCTGCGCCATACGCTGGCAGGCAACCGGATACTCTCCGTCATGGGCATTGTCAACGGTACCACCAACTACATGCTCACCCGCATGGGCGAGGACATGCTTGACTATGACACGGCGCTCAAAGAGGCGCAGGCAAAAGGCTTTGCCGAGGCCGATCCCACGGCAGACGTTGACGGCTTGGACGCCGCGGCTAAGATAGCCATCCTGGCCAGTATCGCCTACAACACCGATGTCAGGTTTGCAGATGTGCCGGTAGAAGGCATCAGGAACATCAGCCCCATAGACCTGGAGCTCGCCCAGGAGATGGGTTATTCCATCAAGCTTTTGGCCATTGCCAACCGTACAGAGGGCGGCATCGATATCCGCGTGCACCCCGCGCTGATTCCCTTGAGCCACCAACTGGCAGCGGTAAAAGGCGTCTTCAATGCCATCTATGTTGTGGGTGACTTTGTGGGGGAGACCATGTTCTTTGGCGAGGGCGCAGGCTCTGGCGCGGCGGCCTCATCTGTTGTGGGCGACCTGATAGAGGTCGCTCGCCACATGGCTTATCGCGAGCAGATAACCCAACCTGTCTGGGATAGCGAAGGCCTGCCCATCCGGTCGATGGATGAGCTTGAGACCAGCTACTACCTGCGGCTTTGTGTACCAGACCGCCCCGGCGTACTAGCCATGACCGCTCAGGTGTTTGCCGAGAACGGGGTCTCCATCTATTCGATGGTGCAGAAAGGCACGCACGATAACAGCGCAGATCTTATCTACGTGACGCATAAGGCCAGGGAGTCAGCCATCCAGGCGACCATCACGGGTATCAAGGAGACGGGCATCCTCACCGGAGAGCCGGTGCTGATCCGCGTTGAGGGCGCTGAGGGGTAGAAGTCAGTCGGAGACGCTGACCAGCTCTATCTCAAAGGTGAGGTCCTTGCCAGCGAGTTCATGATTGAGGTCGAAGGTGACTATACCGTCCTCTTTCTCCAGCACCTTGCAACGGGCCATCTGCCCATCTGCTAACGGCATGAAGACATGCTCGCCAACCGGCAATAGTTCAGCATTGGGGATGAACTCCATAGGGATGGCCTGCACCATCTCTTCGCGCCGTTCGCCGTAGGCTTCGGCTGCGGGGATGTGCACTGTCCTCTTGTCACCCAGCTCCATCTCCAGAACAGCAGCGTCAAAGCCGGGAATCATCTGTCCTCTGCCAACGTTGAACTCAATGGGCTCGCCGCGGTCATAACTGCTGTCGAACACCGTACCATCGTCAAGCGTTCCCCTGTAGTGTGCACGAACCGTCTGTCCTGCCTTGGTCATTATCGGGCTCCTGTCCTGTCTGTTCAGATCCATTCATTTTCTATCAAAAGATGCAGAACCCACCTCAGGGCGATGAAGGGCTACGGGTGAAAATGCCTGCAATCCAGGAGTCCAGTGTAGCTGATTCCTCATGGCGTACTCCCCTGACACAGAAAAATTTCGTGATTCTGCAGGAATAACCTGCTACTTTCTTGTATAATTTGCGGGAACTGAGAAGTCTCAAGCATCTCCCCAAAGACCAAGTGGTATAGACTGCGAGCCAATAATCCCATTACAACGTATATTCTCAGTTTTCCAGATTCATCCCATTCCACATTCCAAGGAGGACTCGTCAGCGCATGATAGAAAAGCCGATATCTGAGAAAAAGCTGGTAGAAGCGCCGGATTTCACCCAGGTCCAAGCGCCGGATTATGCACAGACATCAAGCTATGCCCTTGCAGCAGAACAGGGGGCAGCCCTTGTCCCTCGCAGGCGAGGGCGTCCCCGCAAGGCCGCTCCGTCAGAAGCTGCGCAACAGGCAGCCGGCAGCGAGAGCAAAGAGGGCGCAGGGGAGGCGCGGCCAGAGGAAGCACGAGAAGAGCGTGTGCGGCAAGGAGCTGAAAGCGCCTTCAGACCTTTGGAGGACTCGGGCAACGGCCAGAACAACGGCCAGAACAACGGCCAGAACAACGGCCAGAACAACGGTTACGAAAAGTCCGAAAAGCCCGATAAATCCGACAAATCCAACAATCAGGGTCAGGGCTCAGGCGGCAAGAATAAAGGCTACCAGAGCTACGGGCGTCGTCCACGCCGCAACTTCAATAACTCCCGCGAGCAGGTCGCTCCGCAGACCACCCGCGAGGACCTCGAAGGCCTCAAAGTAGCTGAGCTGCGTGAGAAGGCCACAGAGATCGACCTTGATATCTCAACTATCAAGAAGAAGGAAGAACTCATCGAAGCCGTGCTTGAAGCCATGGTCAAAGCGGAGGGTTTCGTCTCTTGCGAGGGCATCCTCGACCTCCTGCCGGAGGGCTACGGTTTCCTCCGCACCTCTGGCTATCTTCCCGGTGAGTCAGATGTCTATGTGGGCATGTCCATGGTGCGACGCAACGGCCTGCGCAAGGGCGACCTGGTCACCGGCCAGGTGCGTCCAGCCCGTGATAACGAGAAGTACGCAGCCCTGCATCGTATCGACACCGTTAACGGGCTACCCTTGGATGACGCCCGCAACCGCTGTCGCTTTGCGGACCTCACTCCCGTATATCCCGACGAGCGCCTGCTTATGGAACATGGCATCAACACCATCACCGCGCGTACCATAGACCTGGTCGCACCTATCGGCAAAGGCCAACGCGGTCTTATCGTCAGCCCTCCAAAAGCTGGTAAAACAACCATTCTCAAGGACATAGCCGCAGCTATCAGCGCCAACAACCCTGACGTACACCTCATGTGCCTGTTGGTTGACGAGCGCCCTGAGGAAGTCACGGATATGCAGCGCTCCATCAAGGGCGAGGTTGTGTCGTCTACTTTCGACATGCCCTCGGAGAACCACATCGCGGTGGCAGAGCTGGTCATAGAGCGCGCCAAGCGGCTGGTGGAGGTTGGCCGCGACGTGGTCATCCTGCTTGACTCCATCACACGCCTTGCCCGCGCCTACAACCTGGCGCAGCCGGCATCTGGCCGCATCCTCTCCGGTGGTGTAGACTCCACGGCGCTCTACCCGCCCAAGCGCTTCTTGGGAGCCGCACGAAACATAGAGGACGGGGGGTCGCTGACCATCCTGGCCTCTGCGCTCATCGAGACCGGCTCCAAGATGGACGAGGTCATCTTTGAGGAGTTCAAGGGTACCGGTAATATGGAGCTCAGGCTTGACCGCGACCTGGCGGACCGCCGCATATTCCCGGCCATCGACCCAGTGGCTTCCGGAACCCGCAAGGAGGATCTGCTGCTTGACGCCCAGGAGGCGCCGCTCATCTGGGCGGTCAGACGCATCCTGGCCAATATGAACAACACGGAACGCGCCATGGAGATGCTCATCAAATCGCTCAAGCAGACGCAGAACAACGCAGAGTTCCTGATGCGTACCGCACGTAAAGCCCAGCAGAAGAGCAACGTGGAGATCGCCGAGCTCTAAGCAAAGCGACAGGTGTCCTTCATACCATGTTGAGTGGAGCTACCGTAGAAAGCGGAATCGAAACATCTCCTATGAGATCCCTTGACTGTGCCTGCGGCTCCGCTCTAGATGACGTATAGTTGTACTGAACGGAATCAACCCGGAAAGGATCAGCATGAGCGACCCCAACCTGCACAACAGCTATGTCTTCACCTCTGAAAGCGTTACCGAAGGACACCCGGACAAGGTCTGCGACCAGATATCCGACGGTATTGTCGACGCGATCTTTGCCAAGGAGGCCTACCTGCAACAGATAGGCTACTGCTCACCAGAAGGCGAGACAGCTGACGTGAAGAACGTACGGGTTGCCTGCGAGACCCTGGTGACCGAGGGCCTGGTGGTCCTGGCCGGAGAGATACGCACCCAGGGATACGTTGATGTGGATGCTGTTGTCCGCGAAGTGATCGCTGGGATCGGCTACAACGACCCGGAGACCGGTTTCCACAGCAAGTCAGTGGGTATCATCAACGCCATCCACGGGCAGAGCGCAGACATCGCGCTGGGCGTGGACGAGTCGTATGAGGCACAGCACGCTGAGCAGAGTACCGACCCCTATGAGCTCACCGGCGCCGGCGACCAGGGCATGATGTTCGGCTACGCCTGTCGTGAGACGCCCACGCTGATGCCCCTGCCCATCTTCTTGGCGCACCGCCTCTCCGAGCGCCTGACCGCGATCCGCAAGCAGGGCGTCCTGCCCTACCTGCGCCCCGACGGCAAGACGCAGGTCTCCGTCCGTTATGTTGACGATAAACCCGTGGCGGTGGAGAAGGTGCTCATCTCAACCCAGCACAAGGATGAGGTGGATGTCGAAGGCCAGATGAAGGCCGACCTGATCGAGCACGTCATCGCCCCTGTCTTCACACAATGGGGCTATGATTGGGGCTCTGCTGATATCTATGTCAACCCCACTGGCCGCTTTGTGATCGGTGGCCCCACAGGCGACACCGGTGTCACCGGCAGAAAGATCATCGTGGACACCTATGGTGGGAAGGGCCGTCATGGCGGCGGCTCCTTCAGTGGCAAGGACCCCACAAAGGTGGACCGCTCCGCAGCCTATGCCGCGCGCTGGGTGGCCAAGAACATCGTGGCTGCTGGCCTGGCTGACCGCTGTGAGGTACAGGTTGCCTACGGCATTGGCATGGCAAAGCCGCTGTCTCTTATGATCGACACCTTTGGCACCAACACGGTGCCCGAGGAGAAGATAACCGCCGCTGTGTCAAAGGTATTCGACCTGCGACCCGCTGCCATCATCGACGTGCTTGACCTGCGCCGTCCCATCTATAAATTGACTTCGAACTACGGGCATTTCGGCCGCGAGCTTCCCGAGTTCACCTGGGAGCAGACCAACCGCGTCGAAGAGCTCAAGCAGGCAATACAGTAAGGTCAAACCTTTCGCGCATAGCCAAAGGCCATGTAATGGCGGGGCGATCTGGGTGATTGGCATATAAGGCGGTCGCCAGCCACAAAGGGTGCGAAGTCCTTCTTCATGCACGATAGGAACCCATAGGTTCTGACCTCATACTCTCCAAAGACCGCAAGCAGCCCCTCAAGCTCACCCAGGCTCGGATACAGCCAGTCTTTGCCCCAGGGCACAAAAGCCCTTCGTGCCCGCCGATGCAACCAGGAGCCTGCAAGGTTCTCTGCAAACAGTAACAACCCGCCCGGTCTGAGCACCCGGTGCATCTCCCGCAGGGCTTGCTCGATACCCGCAAAGCCGCTTACCATGCCAATGCCTCCCAGCACGGACTTGAAGATGACCGTTGTGAAGCTCTCGTCTGCATAGGGAATGGCAGTTGCGTCGATGGCCTCAAGGATGATCTGTTCTGTTCTGAGGTTACGCTTGAAGAGTTCTTGTGCAGCCGGGGTGGGCCCCTCCAGGTCGGAGCAGAGCACCTGCATGCCCTTCTCGGCAAGGTAAAGTGACAGGCCTCCGTCACGTGCACCCAGCTCCAGCGCCTGCCCCTCATCCAGAGGCTCCCCCTCAAGCACCTTATCCCAGCACAGTAACGCCTGCTTCCAGGTGCCTATGTCCCACTTCAGGTACTCAATGAGCTTCTCTTGTGTGTAATGCACAGTTGCAGGCATCCTTTCAAAGAACCATCCGTACATTGTAACCGTCATTGCGAGCCTTGCGCAGCATGGCGTGGCAATCCACTGCAGCGCTTGCATTTCCAAACACCTGTCACAGCGCACCACACCCCAGTCCCATAAAAGCTTCTTTGTGTCTGGATTGCATTCTGTGGTAAACTACTCGGGTTTTGTCCCATTATCCTGTCTTGGTCGGAAACCAAGGCGCCAAAAGGAGAACGTACCATGAGAAAAGGAATCCATCCCGCCTACGTTGACTGCACCGTCACATGTTCTTGCGGGAACAGCTTCATCACCCGCGCGACCAAGCCCCAGCTCCGCGTCGAGCTGTGCAATGAGTGCCACCCCTTCTACACCGGCCAACAGAAGTTCGTCGATACCGGCGGACGCGTTCAGCGTTTTGCCGATAAGTTCGGCTCAGCCTCAGCTGCTGTAGCTGAGCGCGAGGACTCAAAGCGCAAGGCCCGTCAGGAGGCTGCCGTTGCTGCCGACGCCGCCGCCAAGGCTGCTCGCGAGGAGAAAGCCGCCATGAAGGCCGAGAAGGCAGCTAAGTATGCCGAGAAGGCAGCAAAGTATGCCGAGAAGGCAGCGCGTGCTGCTTCCGATAAGCCGACAGACGGGGCATCCGCTGAGCTGATCTCCGATATCGACGAGGTCTTCGAGGCCGCTGAAGCTGCAGATACTCCTGTCGAAGAGGCTGTCACACCAGAAGCCGAAGCGGCTGAAGTCGTTGAAGACGCCCCCGCCGAAGACGCCCCCGCCGAGGAGGCCCCGGCAGAGTAGACGCCTGCTGAGAGGAATCCCCATGCAGGTAAACCTCTTGTACCACACCCAAGAACCCCAGCGGGCGGTCGCCATGGCCGCCCGGCTCTGCTATGCGCCCCTCGGCGCAGCGGAGCTCCTGGAAAGCATGACAGACACGCAGGTGGACAAGGTACTCGAGACCATAATGAAGAGCGGTCACGGCTCCGCGCTTGAGCATGCCAGCTACACCTTTGCGGTTGACGGCGTAAGCCGGGCGCTCACCCACCAGCTGGTCCGCCATCGTATCGCCAGCTTCAACCAGCAAAGCCAACGCTACGTTACCTACCAGGGGGATCCCCAGGTAGTGTTGCCAGACACCATCGCGCAGGCGCCTCAGGCCCAGGCGACCTTCAACGCTGCCATCGACGCTGCCTATACCGCTTACGCCGCGCTTATCGACGCAGGCATCCCCGCCGAGGACGCGCGCTATGTTCTGCCCAATGCCTGCACCTCCAAGATAGTCATCACCATGAACATCCGCGAGCTGCTGCATTTCTTTGAGCTGCGTTGCTGCAATCGTGCGCAGTGGGAGATCCGCGACCTTGCGCGCCGTATGCTTGCACTTGTTGAACCCACAGCACCCTACATCTTCATGGATGCTGGCGCGTCGTGCAGGCGCAGAGGCTGCACGGAGGGGAAGATGAGCTGCGGCCAGCCCTTTGCAAAGGTCACGCGCCCATGAACGAGAAGGCCCAGGCAATCCCCGCAGAGGGGGAGGCAGTACTTGAGGCGCCGGTTCGCAACCGCGATGAATGGGCGCGCGCCAAGGACACCGAGGGTGTAGTCTGCCAGACCCACGTGGGTGGCCAGGCCCTCATAGAGGGCATCATGATGCGCGGGAAGTTCAACTGGGCAGTCGCTGTACGTGAGCCAAAAGGCGGCATCTATCTTGAGGAACACGACCTCGCCAGTGGCAGGGACAAGAACTCCTGGCTGCACAAGCCCATAGTCAGGGGCTGCACCGCCCTGGTCGAGTCCCTGCTCCTCAGCTTCAAAGCCCTTGACATAGCCTCCCAACACGCCTTCGACCTCGAAGAAGAGGAAGAAGCGAACAGCGACTCTTCTGGACGACAACCGCAACCACTCAGCGAGACTGACGGTAGGCCCCGGGTCAAGCCCGGGGTGACAAATACCCCTGCGGATGCAGAACCACCGCAGTTGTCGCCGGACACCCCTGACAATCCTCCGTCATTGCGAGGAATGAGCGAAGCGAGTGACGTGGCAGATACCCCAGTAGAGGATTCAGCCACGGAGCCAGATAATCCTCCGTCATTGCGAGGAATGAGCGAAGCGAGTGACGTGGCAATCTACGCACAAGACAAGCGTTCTGATAACCTGTCACAGCAAACAGACTCACAGTCTCCAGAATCTGAAACCACCCCCCCGGAGGAGCCCACCCCCAAAGACGCCCCCACCTCTGATGAGCCCACCATCCCCAAAGGCATAATCGCCATCAGCATGGTGCTCGGCGTCCTTCTCGGCATAGGCATCTTCATTGTGCTTCCCGCCTTCATCACCAACCTCCTGGTAGGCGACTACGGTGAGAAGACGCTGCTCTGGAACATCATCGACGGCGTACTGCGCATCATCATCTTCATCTTCTACATCTGGCTCATCGGCCGCATGAAGGACATCAAGCGCATGTTCGGCTACCACGGCGCCGAGCACAAGACCATCCACTGCTACGAGCACGGCCTCCCACTCACGGTGGAAAACGCCCGCAGCTTCCCCACGCTGCACGTCCGCTGCGGCACGGCCTTCCTGCTCACCACCATGATCATCGCCATCCTGGTCTTCACCATTGTCCCCATCGCGCCGCTCATCGACCTCATGGGCGTGACCAACGGCGCCCTGCGTCTGACACTGGTCATCCTCAGCCGCATCATATTGCTGCCCATCATCGCCGGCCTCTCCTACGAGGTCACGGTCAAATGGGCGGGCTCCCACCCAGAGAGCCCCCTGGTCCAGTTTGTCCTCTGGCCCGGCATGCAGATGCAGCGCCTGACCACCCACCAACCCGATGACAGCATGCTCGAGTGCGCCATCGCCGCCATGGAATGCGTCCTTGCAAGGGAAGAAAAGGAACATGCAGCAAAAGGCTCCGGAGTATAACAGCTCAGGACAATCACGAGAAAAGCGCCGCTTCGGTATACCCGCCACCTTGCTTCTGGCTTTCGCACGCGGCGTTGCGCTCTTCATCGCCTTGTATGCCCTGCTCAGTAGCCTGGGAGTGCTGCTGGGGAACCACTACAACCAAAACGTCTGGTGGATCGACCTGACCCAGCTTCCCCTGGCTGCAGGTGTCATCCTGCAGGCAGCATTGATAATAGCGCTCTCAGTCTTTGCCTTCCATGTCCCAAGATCCCTTGCTGCCCGCATAGGCGGCGCCCTCATCTGCCTCATATTCGCAGTTCTGGCCTTCTACAACACCGCTGAGGTATTCCAGGTACGCAACGCTGGCGGCGTCACCCTGGGGTTCCCCCTGCCGTTCTCTTTCTTTATCGCCCTGGCCTTCCTCCTGCTCACCTTTGTCTATTTCTTTGGCAACCCCCTGCTCCACGGCAAGGCAAGGAAAGGCGCGCAGCTCAAGCCCCGCCGTAAGACCACCATAACGATAATGACGCTGACGGTACTGCTTATGGGCATCCTCTTTCCCTGGGGGCAGATCTACTGTTTTGGCACCACTGATTACAAGAACCCCGTCGATGCCACCGTGGTGCTCGGCGCGCAAGTCTACCCCAACGGTACACCCTCGCGTGCGCTTGCCGACCGTCTTGATGCGGCCATCCGCCTCTATAAACTGGGGGAGACCCCCATCCTCATCATGTCCGGGGGCATCGACAGCTCAGGTGTCAGCGAGGCTGTAGCCATGCGCGACTACGCCATCCGTCAAGGCGTCCCAGAATCAGCTATCCTCATCGACGAGTATGGCAACAACACCGAGGCGACCGCGAGGAACACCATCAAGCTCTGCGAACAGTACGGGTATGAGCACATCGGCGCTGTGAGCAGTTTTTACCATATGGCGCGCATAAAGATGCTCTTCCTTGCAAATGGGCACGATGTCTACACGCGCCCTGCACCCATCAACCCCCTTGACCGCACCATCTTCCCCACCATGCTCCGCGAGATTCCCGGCTGGTGGTACTACTGGTTCAGCAACATCTTCATCTGATGTGACAAAGGGGATGTGACAAAAGGGACCGTCCCCTTTGTCATGCCCGTCCCCTTTGTCACATCAGTTTCTGATCACCATTTCTCGAAGTGTTGGTAGTCCTTGGGTGACCACCAGTCGCCACCCCAGGTCCATCCACGGCTCGCGAAGGCCTGATAGCAGGCATCATCGTAATCAATCATGTGGGGCAAGCCCGCTGAGCGGTCGATATAGTCATCAGCATTACTGTCCAACCACCAAGGCTCACCGTTGTAGTACTCAACATAGGGATTCTGCAGCGGGTTGATGTCTATCGCCTCGCCAAAGGCATGCATCGACAGGCTGCCACCGTACGTGATCTCCCGATAGCTGAATGCCGAGGTGTTGTTCGCAAAGCAGGATTCATCATCTGTGATGATGGTATCCTCTTTCCAGAAGTCCTCTACCAGGTACATCGAGAAGATCTCGTACTCCTCGTAGAAAAGCTCTTGGAATATCTCTAAAAACTCATCAGCCAGCTCTGCACTGACAATCAGCTCGCCAATCTGGATGTTGTGATCGAAGTTATAATGCAGCAGCTTGAGGTATCTGAGGTCATCTAAAGAGACATAGGGGTTCTCAACGTAGGAGCGCCCGTTGATCTTGAGATAGATGTCATCA
>Ga0082212_10003794_pt1 | contig 21256 bp, 18 predicted proteins | sample TergutNt197P3_FD_71548 | JGI IMG/M metagenome (GOLD analysis project Ga0082212, IMG submission 71548) | Neocapritermes taracua P3 segment gut microbial communities from Petit-Saut dam, French Guiana - Nt197 P3 | ecosystem: Host-associated > Arthropoda: Insects > Digestive system > Gut ... | reverse complement strand
GATTGACCGCGAAACCGGTACCATCTTTTTACTCATGACCTGGAATCTGGGTACAGATCGTGAGTCGCAGATTTTAGACCTGACCAGCAAGGATTCACGTCGTATTTTTATTACGCAGTCTACCGACGATGGCGTCACCTGGACAAAGCCTGTGGAAATCACGAAAGATGTAAAACGGCCTGACTGGACATGGTATGCTACCGGCCCATGCCAAGGGATACAAATTGAACAGGGAACATATCAAGGCCGTTTAGTCGTTCCCTGCGATCATATTGAAGCAGATTCAAAAAAATATTTTTCACATACCATCTATTCAGACGACCATGGGAAGACTTGGAAGTTAGGCGGTATAACCCCTGTTGATCAAGTAAATGAATGTACGATTGCAGAAATTGCAGCTGGAAAGTTAATCTTGAACATGCGTAATTACGACCGGACTCAAAAAAGCAGGAAAACAGCAATAAGCAGTGATGGGGGTCTGACATGGACTGATTTTAAATCGGACGAGACGCTTATAGAGCCTATATGTCAGGCAAGTATGCATCGTTATTCATTCAGTAAGGAAGGAAAAGGCCGCTTGCTTTTCACGAATCCCGCCAATACAGATAAAAGATGTAACATGACATTGCGATTAAGTTATGATGACGGGGTCAGTTGGGCAAAGTCAATGGTGTTGTATCCCGGCCCGGCTGCCTACTCGGCAGTTGTCAAGCTGCCGGATGGCGGTATTGGTTGTTTCTATGAAGCGGGATATAATGGTCCTTATGAAGGGATCGTCTTTGAGACAGTCAAGCTTTCAGACCTTGAAAAATAATCGTTTATGTGGAGCAAGGAAGGCACGATCACCCTAAATAGGCTTTCAGGAGTTTGCTGCGTTGACCTTGGCGGAGGCGGCGAATGGCCTTTTCTTTGATTTGACGTACGCGTTCGCGCGTGAGGCCGAATTTATCGCCTATCTCTTCCAGTGTTACTTCCTGACAGCCGATGCCGAAGAACAGTTTGATGATTTCACTTTCCCTGTCGGTCAGCGTCGACAGGGCGCGATTAATTTCTTTTGATAAGGACTCGTTCATCAGCTCGCCGTCGGCTATCGGCGCATCATCGTTTATCAGCACATCCAGCAGGCTGTTGTCTTCGCCTTCCACAAACGGTGCATCGACCGAGATATGGCGACCCGAAACTTTCAGCGTATCGGAAATCTTGTCGACCGGTATGTCCAGCTCGGCTGCCAGCTCTTCCGGCGAAGGTTTTCGTTCGTTTTCCTGTTCAAAGCGCGAAAACGCCTTGCTGATTTTATTCAGTGAGCCGACCTGGTTGAGCGGCAGGCGAACGATTCGGGATTGCTCGGCTAAAGCCTGAAGGATGGATTGGCGAATCCACCATACGGCATAGGAGATAAATTTAAAACCCCTTGTTTCGTCGAATTTTTCGGCTGCCTTGATCAGTCCGAGATTGCCTTCATTGATCAGGTCTGGAAGGCTAAGCCCTTGATTTTGATATTGTTTTGCTACGGAAACAACAAATCGAAGATTGGCGCGCGTAAGCTTTTCCAAAGCGATGCGGTCGCCTTTTTTAATGGCTTGCGCCAGCTCAACCTCTTCCTCAACCGTGATTAAATCTTCCCGACCTATCTCCTGCAGATATTTGTCGAGCGATGCACTTTCACGATTAGTTATTGATTTTGTTATTTTTAACTGTCTCATTTGAATGTGCCCTCCTATTATTTTGGGGGTGCAAAGATAGTGTATTTTTTTTACAATACACTACTTGCACCCCTTTTTTTATAATAATTTAAGTATTATTTAATCGATCAAGTCGATTGCATAATGTCGTGTTGCGCCTGAACTTGGATAGAATCCTTTGATAAGAAGGCCTTTTTCTTCCGTTTTACCGTTTAATATTTTATCAACAATTTCATAAAATTCTTCCGGTGTTTGAATTTTTTGGTCGTTAACGATCATAATCACAAAACCGTTTTGAATGCCACAATCCCTGATTTTTCCTTTTGATATGTTATTAACTTCAATTCCATAGCTTACGCCATATTCGCGTTTTTCTCTGTCGCTTAGCAATTTAAAGGCCGCTCCCAGTGTTTCGGCGCTATTGTCGGCTTTTATTATTTCCATATTGCCCTGTGCATTGCGAAGTTCTACGGTAAATTCTTTTTCCGTGCCATAACGGTCAACTTTTACCCTTACCTTGTCGCCAACATGGTATCTCATGATTTGTTCCTGCAAGATAGTGGGTGATGTAATTTTTGTGCCGTTTACTGCTGTAATGACATCTCCTATTTCAATACCTGCTTCTTTTGCAGGACTGCGCATGGTAGAAAAGTCAGCCACATAAGCGCCTTCCAACAATTTTATTTTGGAATCTCTCGTTTTTGCATCTTCCGGACTTATCATCGAAATGCCTAACATGGCGCGCTGGAGGGTACCGTATTGCTTCAGGTCAGCCACTACCCTGGAGGCAATGCTAATCGGCACTGCAAATGAAAGGCCGGCAAAATCGCCGGTTTGGGAGTAGATAGCCGTGTTGATACCGACTAATTCACCGCGTGTATTCACAAGCGCCCCGCCGCTATTACCCATGTTTACAGCAGCATCGGTCTGGATATAGGACGTAACTTTGTCCCGATCGCTGTTACCCATGATTGCGGAACGCCCCTTGGCGCTGACAATTCCTGCTGTAACAGTCGAAGTCAGTTCAAAAGGATTTCCCACGGCTAATATCCATTCCCCGACCTTCAGCTGGTCAGAATCGCCAAAGGGTATCGGTTGCAAGTCGTCGGCATCTATTTTTATAAGCGCTATATCGGTCGTAGCGTCTTTGCCGATTATTTTTCCGGTGAAATTGCGTTTGTCGTTCAGTGTGACACTGATACTGTCAGCGTTTTCTACAACATGATTGTTCGTAATGATGTAACCGTCAGTCGAGATGATAACGCCCGAACCCGAACCTGCCCTTTGCCTGGGTCGCTGCTGTTGCTGCCTGTCGCCTTCTCCAAAGAAATATTCTAAAGGGTTTGTGTATTGCGATCTTCCTCTACTTTGAACCGTTGCAACTACCTTGATATGAACAACGGCGTTTACCGTTTTCTCGGCAGCATACGTAAAATCCGTATTTTCGGCGGCTACACTATTGTACATAGTCGTCTGGTACGGTTGGTTGAATGTCGTTTGAAATTTTTCGGAAACTCCATTTTTTCTTTCGTTATTCTTCATTACATGAGCCGTCACTACGGCAGCCACTCCTCCGCTGATTAAAATGATTATTACAGCGTTTAATACATTTCTCCAAATTTTTTTCATACTCATAATATTTAATCAATTCTTAAATTTAACACTTATCACCTGCAATTTTAACACAAAAGTAGTGCATTTATTTTATTTCTCCCGCATAATTTTAGTATATTTAACAAAGAATGTAGCGAATTAAAGCGACTTAACTTTTTAACGTTGTCAATAAAATGAAATTAACAATTGAAACTGACAAGTTGGCAGAAAAAAAATAAAAACCCGTTTTTGTTTTTTTTCCTGCCAACTTGCACTACCTTTGCCACTTGCAGCAGGCCGGTCTGTCGCTCGTTTTACGACGGGAGGAAAGTCCGGGCAACATAGAGCGCCATCCTTCTTAACGGGAAGCTATCCGCGAGGGTAGAGTAGCGTAACAGAAAATAACCGCCCCGCTTCGGCGGGGTAAGGGTGAAAAGGTGAGGTAAGCGCTTACCGCTTCTGCCGTAATGCAGGAGGTCAGTACGTCTGATGGGTTGTAAGGTCATGTATACCGGCGCATGTAGGGCTGCTCGTCCGATGCCGGGGGGTAGACTGCTCAGAATTTACCGGCGACGGTAAATCAAGATAAATGACAGACATTCCGGATTGAAAGATTTGGAATACAGAACCCGGCTTACAGGCCTGCTGTTTTTTTGCATTATATTTGTAATTAGTAATTCGTAATTAGTAATTAAATAAGTATGGGAGGAAAAAGGAATAAACCGGCTTTAGGCGTCCGATTGAGCGAGTTCGTATCGAAAATCATACGTTTTATCACGTATGACATCTGGCGTATTACTGAAAATGAAGTAAGCGGGGTCAAGCGAATCTATATATATCTTGCCAAATCAGTCATACTTGCCATCCGCGGTTTTAAGCGTGAAGACCTTCAAACGAAAGCTTCCGCACTGACATACAGTACTTTATTGGCTATTGTGCCTTTGCTGGCTGTCATAGTCGGTATTGCAGGCGGATTCGGATTGCGCGATACGGTTCGCGAAAGTGTGTATTCCTACTTCCCCGGGCATACAATGGAACTGGATAAAGCCTTTGATTTTGCAGAAAATTATCTTGGCATGGCTCAGGGAGGAATCTTTATCGGCGTCGGACTGGCGCTTCTTTTGTATACGGTTGTGAACCTGATCGCAACGATTGAGACAACATTCAATAATATATGGCAGGTGAAAAACAGCCGTTCCTGGCGCAGAAAAATCACCGATTATCTGGCATTGTTTATTATTCTTCCCGCCATGATGACGTTGTCCAGCGGACTGTCGCTGTTTCTTTCTACTATCAGAAAGACTTTTCTGAATGAATTTTTATTTTTTACGCCGGTGGCTGACACTTTGTTGTATTTCGCGCCATATTTTATTACGATACTGATTTTCACTGCTTTATATATGATGGTGCCGAATACGAAAGTACGCTTTCTGAATGCTTTGTCCGCAGGATTCATTACAGGTTGCGCCTTTCAGCTGTTTCAATACATTTATATCAGCGGACAGATTTGGGTCAGTAAATACAATGCCATTTACGGGAGCTTTGCCGCATTGCCATTGTTGCTGCTATGGCTTCAAATTTCATGGCTGCTGGTCCTGTTTGGCGCAGAGATTGCCTATTCATCGCAGAATGTAAAGAAATTCAGTTTTGAGCGCGACAGTAAAAATATCAGCCGCAGATACAAAGATTTTTTGATACTGTTGATAACATCGCTTATAATCAAACGGTTTGAAAAAAGAGAACGACCTTATTCCGCCGATGAATTATCGGACGAAAATTGTATTCCAATTCGTCTGACTACAGAAATATTATATACATTAACGGAATTGGGGATTATTTTAGAGGTTCATATAGACAGGGATGAGCGTATTGTACACTATCAGCCGGCCATGGATATTCATCAGATCAGCGCCGCTTTTCTTTGGAAAAAAATAGATGAATACGGATCCGAAAATTTCAAGATTGACAATGTTCAGCAATTTAAAAAACCATGGGAACTAATCATCAGGATGCGTGAAGAACTGTTGAAGTCCGGCAATGAAGTGCTATTAAAAGACCTTTAAATTAATTACTAATTACTAATTACGGGTTGAATGTGAGCAGCTTGCTGATATATTTGCCAACGATGTCAAATTCGAGGTTGACAACCGTGCCTGTTTCTATCCGGCAAAAATTGGTAATTTCGAGCGTATAGGGTATGATGGCAACTTCAAAACTGTCGTCCTGAGAGTTGCAGACGGTCAGGCTGACTCCGTTTACACAGACCGAACCTTTCTCGACAGTTATATAACCCTGTCGGGCCATGGCGGGATCGAACGTATATTCAAATGTATAGTAACGGCTTCCGGCAGCATCCCTGACGTTTGTGCAAACAGCAGTCGTATCGACATGCCCCTGAACAATATGTCCGTCAAGCCGTCCATTCATCATCATACTGCGTTCCACATTGACTTTGTCGCCGATTTTCAGCAACCCCAGATTTGAGCGTTCCAGCGTTTCCCTGATTGCAGTAACCGTATACGAATCAGCAGTTTTATCTACCACTGTCAGACAAACGCCGTTATGCGATACGCTCTGGTCGATTTTGAGTTCGTCAACGAATGAGCATCCAAGTGTGAAGTGGATATTCTCCTTTTCCTTTTCGATTGCCTTTACAATGGCGGTTTCTTCAACTATTCCTGAAAACATAAACTATTAATTTTAAACGTTTTATTTACCCGGAACGGGAACGGCATATTTCGACATATCCATGTCCTTGAGTTCCAGATTGTCGGGAACAAGGTTCATGTTAGAAGCCATCATTTCATCCCAGGTCACTTCGGCGCCGGTATAAGCCGAGACGCGTCCCATGATGGCCGTCAACGTCGAGATAGCAGTCTCTTCTCCCTGACAGATCGGGCGGTTGTCGCGGATATGGTTGATCCAGTTGACATGTTCCAGCGTATGACCGTCATGCATTTTGAAATCGGCTGCATCCTTCTCAAAATCATACTGCCATATGATGTTACCTTTCAGGTCGTAAATGATATGTTTATTCCTGCTCTCGCCTCCTCCTATCCAGACACCTTTTGTGCCTTGAATGACAGGGTCGCCATTGTTGTGGCAACCATTAATCTGGCGGCACATGCTGTGGATGTGGAAGCCTCCCTCGTACAGATAATCTACGCTGAACATATCGAACTGGTCGCCTGTAAGGCGGCGCTGGCGTGCTCCGAAACCGAGCGCCTTTACGGGTCGTTGGCCGGAGAACCAGTTGAAAAGATCCAAGTCGTGCACATGCTGTTCGACGATATGGTCGCCCGACAGCCAGTTCCAGTTGACCCAGTCGCGAATCATCCATTCCATATCCGTCCATTTCGGGTCTTTCTGCCGGTACCAGAGCATGTCCATATTAAAATAAATGTTTCCGCCGACAATCTCGCCAATCATGCCCGACTGTATCTGTTTATAACTTTCGATATAACACCGCATGTGATGACGGTGCGTACCGGTGACCACGAAAAGACCCTGCGCCTGCGCTTTCTTCGAATCGGCGATAATCGATCGAACACCAACCGGATCGACGGCAATCGGCTTTTCAATAAACTGATGCTTTCCGGCATTGACCGCATATTTGAACTGTGCCGGGCGAAAAGCCGGAGGCGAACAGTTGATCACCACATCCACGCCGGCGTCGGTGACCTTTTTATAGTTGTCGAAACCGGTAAAACACATGTTATCGGGCACATCGTTGTTGAATTTTTCCCGAAGTATTTTGCGGCACGATTCAACCCTGTCGGGGAATACATCACCTAACGCCACTACCGATACATTGGGGGCTGCTTTTAAAAAATCCTGCGCTGCGCCGGTACCGCGGCCTCCGCATCCGATAATCCCCGCTTTCAGCGGTTTACCGTCTTTTGCCTTGTCGGGCAATATTTCTTTTGGAATGTTCCACTCGGCTTCCGGCCTCAAAGGTGTTAATGCCTGTTCTTTCTGACCTCCGCACGAAGTCAGGATTGTGCCGGCGCCCATTGTACCGGCTGCGCCCATAAGCGCTGCGCTTGTCAGGAAATCTCTCCTGTTAAATGAATTTGTACTCATAATATTTGTTTTTGGTTATTTTGAAATGCAGTTTATCTCTAAACGGGTATCAAAGATAAGACAAAATATTTAATATGTACAAGAATTTTTTAAAAAAGATTATCCGGGATTCATTGAATTTGTTTATATTTGCAAAATTAATTTTAGTAATCACATGCTTATGAAAACAAGACGGGATTTTTTAAAGATGGCCATTGGCTCCATTTTTTTAGCTGATGCGGTATCATTGTTTGGTTCGGAAACCCAATCACGTGCAAAATGGAAGATTGGGATATGCGACTGGGATCTTCGTGCTACCGGTCGCCTTAATTCATTTTCGATTGCGAAAGAACTTGGTTTTGAAGGTGTTCAGGTGTCATACCAGCCGGAAGGCGCTGATTCATTATCCGACAGGGCAAACCGGCAAAAATTCCTGGCAGCAGCAAGTGAATCAGGTGTTGGTATCGCATCATTCTGCATCGGTCAGTTGAACGACCGCCCGTTGGCGACTATACCGGAAACTACAGTTTGGGTAGAAGACTGCCTTCAAGCAATGGTCGAAATGAATGTTGACCAGGTGTTAATTCCATTTTTCGGCAATGGAGATATCACTGAACATGATGATCATCGGCCACTTGTCATCGAAAAACTCAAATGTCTCGCTCCGATTGCGGCGAAAAACAGGAAGATACTGGCTATCGAAAGCTACCTGTCGGCGGAAGAACTTATAAAATTGATTGACGCCGTTGGCTCTGATGCTGTAAAGGTCTATTACGATGTGCGAAACAGCAGCAATAAAAACTACGACATTTTCCGTGAAATGGAGTTGCTTGGCAAAAACGGGCTGATAAGTCAAATCCATTTTAAGGAAGACCGCCATCTGCTGGGCGCAGGCGACATCAATTTCTCCCGCGTATGCGAAACATTGGAAAAAATCGACTACAACGGCTGGGTTGTCGTTGAATCCTCATCCACAGGAGATTGGAGAGAATCACAAATGGCTAATGCGCAATTCGTCAAAAAACTTATCGGGAGATAGTGTTTTTTTGCAGCACAGGCTCTTGTAATATGCCGAAAGGAACTATGTAATAATCGTCGCGCCACAGGATCGGGTTTCCGCACAAGCGGACGTCGTACCAGTCCGGTTCGCCTTTCTCGATGTTATTCGGCCATCCGTTGTTGGCTCGAAAGCTTGCCGGACCTACTTCCGTCAATTCGCCTCCCTTGTGATGATGCGGCCCCATCAGGTTGCGCAGGCTGTTGGTCAGCGTGACTTTGATCCCGTTTTTGCCCTGCTTCAATGCTTTGGTAATGTTCACTTCCCAGGGCGATGCGAAAATGACGGGCATGTCAACACCGTTGACGGTTACGGCTGTCAGAATCGATTCATTATGGGGGAAGGCAAGCGTATATTCCGTGTTCGGTTCAACTGTCGGCAGGTCGAATGTATTTTCCAGATCAAAGCGACCGGCATAAAAAGGATAGCCTGCAAGGCTCAGATCGCCTTCAAAACTGTTTTTTTCACGGGCGATGACAAATGATTGGTAGCCCGTGGGCAGCGGTTTTTTTGCCAGATTGGGCGTTAGGTTGTACCATGTATCGGTCAGTGGCCGGTCGGTTTGCACCCCGTACACGGCAAAATCGCCTGCCAAGTAAATGCTTTCAATCTCCGTGCCGTACCGTTCGGCGGCTATCAGGCTGTTGATGGGCGACACATAATCGAGCGAAAGGATGATCCGGTTATCGCCTTTTTGAAGGTATGGCAGGATATTTTGCGCTTTGATGGACGCATCAATGAAAAATCCGTTACCGGTAAATTTTACATCCTGTCCGTTCACCGTAATTTGCCGGTACATTTCAGGCTGTTCCAGGCCGAGCAGGCAACTGCCGGGCAGTTCGTCGATTTGAACGGTGTATTTTATCAGGATGGGGCCGTTGAACGGTTTGGGGGCGTTATGAGTGCGGTCGTAAAATGCCAGAACCGGTTCTTCCTTGCTCCAGCTCTTGCCGTTGTCGGTCGAGAAGCTTGCATAATCGAGCGTGATGGCGTTGGGGTCCTTGCGCTTTCCCGTCCACGTATTATTGAGTTTCAACACATCGGTACGGGCGGCGGGAATCGTATAAGCCGCATCGTGATTCGCTTTTTTGGCCGAAACGCCGGTCGTGACAATCCATGTTTGCGCCGGCGCAAAATCAATCGAATAGCGACCGTCGGCGTTGGGTTGCAGTTTCAGACATTCGCCGCTAACCGGGTTCCATAACGCGGCAACCGTTCCCGCACCGGTCAATTCCAGCGATATGCGATAGGTATCCGTTCGCGATGTGTTGGACAATTGCAGGGATGTCCCGTTGGTCACGGTTCGCAAGTGCGTATAAATCTTCGTACTGCCTTCGCCGCTGAGTTTGAAGTCGGGAGTAGCTTTTTCGTTGAGGCCTTGTTCCAGATTGGCTTGGGTAACAAGCGTCGAATACTTCTTCAGTTCTTCGATGGCCGCCCCGTTTTCGGCGCCATCCACAAACTGCGGATAGGTATTGTAAACCAGCACGGCGCCCCCGTCGGCGGCAAACCGTTTCAAAAGGTCGAGGGTCGTTTGGCGGATGGTCAGCATTTCGGGCAGCAGCATGATTTTGTATTTCATTTCTCCCACGACAAAACGTCCGTTTTCTATGGCGCCAACTTCTGAAATGATCTGTTCGTCGCCAATGTCGAAATTGCGGTGCGTGGTCATCAGCCGGTTCAGCAACTGTTCGTACAGCCGGTCTCTAAGCCCCGCAGTCCCCTGTGCATGTTCGATGTAATTCGATTCCAGCGGGTGAAACACGCATATCTCGGCGGCGGGCTGACCAATTGTTGCAAAATAGCAGAGGCGCGCGGAAAAGTCCTCAAACAGTTTATTATAAGTCCAGTAAGGTTGCTGGTGGCTGATGGTAGGTGGGTAGTCGCGTTTACGTTCACCCTTCATGCTGTACAGATACAGGTGCGGGCACATGAAATTAATGCCCATGATGGTATGCCAGCCCGTGATCCACATCCGGTCTTCAAAGCTCATGTTATGTCCGCTGATGCCGAACAGCTCGCTTAACCGGCGGTCAAGTCCATACTGATTGGCCACCGACGAGGCGCCTTTGGCGCAGTAAATCGTTTGGAAACGCAATCCCAAGGCGTCGATGCCGGGTTGTTGCATGTGACGCAACTGTTGCATCAGGTTGCCTTCGTTCATCATGGTCGCAGTGGGCGAATCTTCACCGTTATAATGCCCGGTAAAGATAAAATTATTGGCCTTGCAATATTCGCCGATCTGCCTGCTGAAAGCCTGTTCCATGCAATAGGCCACCGTGCGGTAATAATCTAAACGGATTTTACGGAAATCGCCGACGGTATCGAACAGGGAAGGAAGCGCCGGGAAGAGGTCGTACCCGCAACGCGCTTTAAAAACCTTCTCCATGACCGGCGAATAGCTGACCATGCCCTGATGCGGTATTCGGGAGCGGGGAGATACCTGCGGTTCGTCGGTAAAGATGCCGAGTGAATGTTCACGGCCTGCATACCGGTCAATATATGGCTGATAACTGCAGTCAATGAAAGCCTTAACCATTTCGGGGTTCATCAGGTCGACCCACGAAGTGCCGTTGAACCATTCCTGTCCCAGCGGGTCGACATGGCAGACATACTTGTAGTGTTCGTCCTCGAACAGCACGGCGTCGGGGGCTTTCACCTCGTAGTCTTTTGTCGTGCGTACCAACGTCCTTGCCTGAAAATCAGAATTTTGCAGCGGTACAATTCCGCCCGCAAACCCGCTCGGCCACTTGTCTTCGTCGTAGTACCAGGCGTCGATGCCCAGTTCCTGACACGTTTTCAGCCCGACATCCATCATCCGAAACCATTCGTCGCTCAGGTAAGGCGTGAGGAGGCCGATACGGCTGTGCAGAAAAGCGCCCCCGAAGCCGCCCTCTTCCATCAGTCCGAGTTGGCGTTTCAGTTCGCCCTCTTCCAGCATGTCGTTCAGCGAATAAAAGGGAACCGAGCGATATGTGCTTTCCGGATTCCTAAACAGTTCCTGCTGAAAAGCGTTTTTGTCGGTTATGCCGGTTTGCGCGCAGCCTGTCGAAAAGCCTGCCAACAAACCTGCCAACAAGCCTGCGAGTAAAAAAAATACTGTTTTTTGTTTCATATATTTGTTAAGTTTTAACCGGTGATATAAACCTGAACGGCTTTGGCGATGGGGTGCGTGTTGAACGTCTTTTGGATGCAATATTTGAAGAAATCCATAAAATCTTCAATCCCTTCCGTCATGATCTTTCCATAACCACGGAAAAGCATTACATTACAAAAGTTTAAACGAACACTCGGACGAAAGGCCTTTGAAAATTCGAGATAACGCGATTCGCCATACTCGTCAATTTGAAAGGCGTCATATTCTTTCTCTTTTGCCAAATCTATCCACTCCGAAGGAGAAGTTGCACGGAGTTTTTCCAAAAGATCCAGATTATCCTTATTATTCGGATTTTGGTAGACTATCGGGAGTAAAGTCTCTAAAAATGGTATCAACCCCGTTTTTAAAACATTATCCTTAAGCGTAAAAAACAGTCGTTTTTCCGTTTCCGTTTCGTCATACAGTTTCAAGTCGAATAACAGCGACTTTTCAATTTCCTTTCGTAATTCCCTTTTTGAAATCTTTTCTTCTTTCAGTTCGTCGCGGGAAGCGCTTATCTCATACGCCAGTCCCATTGATAAAAATTGTCCCATAATATTGATGTTTAAAGTGTTGTGAGAAATAATCTAAATTTTTTTTGCAAAGATAATGATTTTTTTCCGAATTCACTGATAAATAACTATTTTTTACCAGTTAGTTCCTGCCGGATTTACTTCCCTTCGGAAAGTGACTCATTGATCGATTTTGTTAAAGCACGTTGCAATCCGGCAGGACTACACGGCGGACTGTAACATCGTCATCGGTAGCCTGCGAAGCAATCAAGAAGTAGGCACGGCAGCCTGAATTGCTTCGGACAAGCCCTCAATTTCGTTCGATATTCAATATCGTATCGTGGGGAATGTGTTACATCATCCTGTCGCGCCACAATATCATGTCGAAAAACATATATCTTGTTCGCAAAAAGTCGGAAGGCGACTGACCGTAGGTTTCCTTCTCTTGTTCTTCGGTCGAAAAAACCGGTGTAAAGTCATTTTTTTGATAAAATGCAATTACGGCAGGTTCGTTATAAGCATCAACCAACAGAAAACGGACGAAATCAGGAAACTGTTTTAAGCAAAAGTTCCTGATGGCTTCTATCAATTGCGAACCGACTCCCTGACCACTAAATTCAGTAGATACTCCGAGACGGCCGATCAGCATTGCCGGATAGGATTTCAGCGTTTTTTCATGCGGGATGTATTCTTTCACTTTTTTACTCCGCGAACCGGGCAGGTCGGCGGTTTTGATGGCGCTTGCTGAAAAGGAAAAGGCACAAACCACCTTTCGGCATCAACTACCATAATTTCTCCGGATGCAAACGGTCCTGTTTATCCCAGTAAGCGCTCCACTTGCGGTAACTTGCCTGCACTTCTTCCCTGCTTTTGCTGCACTTTGCGTTTGCTACTTTTTCGTGAAACTCGCGGGCTTCCCTGCCTTTCAATACGGGTGGGGCTTTGATTTCCATTGCCATAATTCAATGATTTTTGATTTAAAGGAACAAACGTACATGAAAAATTTGGATTTTCCAAGCGCGGCGAATGAAAAAACTTTTTTACAGAGGATAGATAGCCTTAAATCCGCAAGCAAAAAGTTTGCTTTATTCAAGAACGATTTTATAGTGGTTGAGGACTGAATTTTGTAAAATGTCAGGTTGAGCCAGGGATGAATTTTGTAAAAATCATCTGTAAAAACCGTATTTTGTTTCACGGATGCACATTTCGGTTACGTTGAACATTTTTTGATGCGGTTAGATGTTATTGACAAAAATTGTACCCGTACATTTTCAGGTATTCAAACGATACGATTCTGTTATAGATTGACACACAGATATTTACATTACTCAAAGGATGAAAGGACAGGGCACAGTTCTCCTTCTCCCATGCTGTTTCCGGTCTGTTTTTACCGTATTTATGCCGCGAAAAGTTTTTCGTAGGGACGGTCGGTATACAGGTTTAACGTCCATTGCCTGCTTCGATAAACCCATCGGCAGGGTACACAGATAAAGCGGAAGATAAACCGTTTAAGGCGTGAAGTTGGGAGAATGTCGGTAAATATTTTCGAGACTTTTTGAACGATATGGTTGTAGAAGTTTTTAATCATCGCCATCAATATCAGGTAAACGGTGTTGTGGTTCATATCGGAACAGGGTAAATGTCCCCATCCGAAGTCGTTATTCTGTATGTCAAAAGTTTTTTCGCTACTTCCACGCTGGTTGTAATATTCGATGACTTCTTTTTCGCTGCTTTCGTAGTCGTTTGTCAGGATACAGCGATAAATGCAGTTGTCGCCATAAAAAATATCGGCCTGACCTTCGCCGGTTTTTTCGCCCATAACAACTAAACGGTACTTCCGGTCTTCCATGAATTGCGTAAATACCAGTGAAGCAACCCTGTATTCCTTAAAGTTGATTTCAATGTTTTGCCACGCTTCTTCGGGTATCTCGCGGATACGGTCGCACAGGTCGCCGCATTTGTTGGCTCGAATGTAAAACAGTCGGCTGTTGGCTGATACGACATTTATGATTGCCTGAGAATAACTGCCCGCATCCATGCGTGACCGGTTAACCGTTATCTCATGTTTTTTAAGTAAGGTGTATGCCCTTTCCAGCGTTTCTGCCTGACCGGTTTTTACATTGGCGTTGCCGTCGCGGTTTTCAATATAGACGATTTTATCCCCAATCGTGGCTACGCCCGGAAAATAACCGGTATTCTTTTTGTACGTCGGTTTTGCATCGTATTTTTCGTGACTGATGATTTGACGGTTATTGAGCCTGTCGAAATATTGTCGTAATCAAAATCGTAACAGCCGCCTTTCTCAAGTTGCTTTGTCAAAAGTAATGACTTTATATTCAATCTGTTCATCTTTTCGTTCAGGTTGAAACTGTATACTTTTCCCGAACTTTTTACGGTTACTTCCGTATTCGCTTCGGCAAGCTCCTTAACGCCTCTGAGCATCGTATCGGCGCTTGGCACGTTATTCCCCGGTATTTGCGTCAATGTCTCACGCAAATGAACCTGAATGTCTTCCGCACATTCACCGCCACAGAAAAATACATTATTCCATGCACGAATTATTTCACTGTATGAATATCCTGTCCCTGAACCTCTGACACCTAACTCATTATCAATTAACTGTCCTAATCCACTTTTGGTGAATTCGGCATTTACGTAAGAAATTCCTCCAAACGGAGTGATGCTTTGAGATAATTTTACTACTTTTGTCGCGAAAGATTTCATATTGTTCTTTTTTTTTAAAACGCTGTAAAGATACGTGAAATTTTTTATACGGCAAAGCGTTTGGTAATATTTTTATTAACAGCGCTTTGCTTTTAAAAAAAGTGGGCGGCATTTATTTGATTTCACCAAATACGGTGAAATCAAACTAACCGTAATGCGCTGATTATCTTTGGTATAGTATTATTAATTGCGGATTTAAGGAAAATCAAGAAACGTTACAGTTTCGGAGACAGAAGTCATCAGTTGATAAAAAAAATGATACCACCCTTTCCAAGTCCTTTCCGGCAGGAAAGAGTCTGTGTGTTTAAAGGTACATTCTGTTTGGGGTTTCAATTTTGTATTTCTCTTATCTTGCCTATTATCGGGTAATATGAACCAGAGGTTGCGTTCCGTTTGTTTTTACGGTCATTGAGCCCGTTAAAAACAAGCTGAACGCCAAAACGTTTTCTATCCCCGTGTCTAAACGATAAAAAACTTATGTTACAATGCTAATCGTTGAAGGATAAGAAGGTGGTTGTATTTGCTACCGACGGGTGGGTTTGACAATCGCTGCCGACGACGAAAAAGGAAGGTGCTGTTTTTTATATCGAAGTAAATTTCGTTGGATTTTTTGCCAGATAGCGGTATATTTTTCACTGAAACACGTCGAAAAATCACACAAACATTAGATTATTAACTATATATAACATTCCGAGCTGTTATTTTATTGATTATTAACTATTTAAATTTGTTTTATTTGTTTTTTCCCTCGATCTTTGCGCCATGATTGAGACGATAAAAGACATCGAAGAGGTAGTAAAGACCGTACTGTTCCGCAGCAGGGAACTGAGCAAACGCATAGCTGAACTTGAAGCGCAAAAAGCAGCACTTGAAGCACAAAATGCAGCACTTGAAGCGGAAGCGGCGGAGTTGCGTACCCGTTTGTCGCGTTTTGAAAAGCCGGTAAAAGACAGTCATAACAGCAGTACGCCTCCGAGCAAGGAAAGCTTAAAGGCACAGGCTGTGCGCCGAACCCGTTCGTTGCTTGTACCCGGCGGTCGTCCGACGGGCGGTCAGAAAGGCCACAAGGGTACTACCCTGTTGATGAACGACACGCCTGACGTGATACTGAGTCATATGCCCGAGTATTGCAGCAATTTTCAGCGTCGGAAAAAAATGTTACCAGCTGGCGAAAAAAAATGATACCACCCTTTCAAAATCCATTCAGGAAGGGAGTAGTAAGTGGGTTTATAAAGGTGCATTCCGATGATTTATTTTGGATTCGATTTTGTATTTCTCGCCGGGCATACTGAATATCGGGTAATATGTACCAGAGGGAGCCTTCCGCTTGTTTTTAACGGGTTCGATACCCGTTAAAAACAAAGTGAGCGCCAAAGGGAATTCTACCTCCGACGCTCACCAGCTGACCATCGGTATAAAATGTCCGTCGGTCGCCTTCCGCTTAAATGATTTTTCAAGTATTGTTTTGCCCTTCTTCGTATCTCTTCTGAAGGAGATCCCCTTGATGCGCACGATAGCTGGGCCCATTGATCGTCACCAATATGGAGTGATGAAAAATTCTGTCGAGGATTGCCCGTGTGGAAATAGGGTCTCCCAGGAACTCCGCCCAGTCGTGTTCTTCCACGTTGGTGGTGAAGATAAGGGACTTTTCCCGGTTGTATCTTTCATTGATAACCTTAAAAAGCAGGTGGGCTTCTTTTGTTACTTCAAGCTCAAGACGGTCGTGACCCATCTTATTCTAAATTTAGAATAAGATGGGTTATTCAAAATTATTTATTATTCAAAATTTACCTTTTAAATAACAGATAATAAATAAGTTGAATTTAAAAATATCAGAATAATATTTTCTATTTTCTGCCAATAAGGCTTTTCAGTCCTTCCTTTATATCCTTATACTTTTTCTTTTGCTCATTCACAATAATTTCACGTTTAGCAAGCGCCTGTTCCAGTTCTTCCCGACTGATTCCTATATATGTTCTTGTAGCCTCCAGGCTCTCATGTCCAAGATAACACGATATTTGCGCAATATTTATGCCATCCTGCAGCCAATGACTGGCAGCCGAGTGTCTTATCTGGTGACAGTGCATGTGGAGAGGCACCTCCGCACAAGTCCTGTTGGCCTTTTCCGACAGGATATGCAACCTGTTGTTTACAGCGTTTTCGGTCATCTGCTTAAAGATGCCGCCATGAGTGGAATAGAACAGCCAGGCTTCAGGATTGGGATGTGCACCGAAAAACAGTTTCAAAAACAGTCTGATTGTCTCAACTGTTTTTTCCGACAGTATCAGGGCGCGTTTCTTATCGCCTTTGCCATCAACTATCACGTAAGGGGTCTTAACATCCAAATGCAAATCTTTTACTTTCATATTCAGCTCTTCGCCGATACGGCATCCTGTATCATACATGAGCGTGAACAGGGTATAATCCCGTTTCCCTGTACGGGTTGCACAGTCAATGGCCGCAAATAACGCTTTCATCGCCTCCTTGCTGATTCCTTCCACCTTCTTGCCGTGACCATGAGATATGCTCTTTATTTCACATACATTAAGGTAGTTTACAGTCAAATTGCGGTTTTTTGATTTCAGGTATTCAAGCAGGGATTTGATGATGGCAAGACGCTGATCTCTGGTTCTTTTTCCGTTTTTTCTCTTGTTTGCAAGCCAAGTCAACCATTCTTCAACCAGTTCACGCTTGAAACACGTTTCATCGAACTCGTTGATCTTTATATGCTTTTCCGATTCCAGAAAATCAATAAATAGATAGAGGCCGGTTTCGTATGAAGTTATTGTTTTGCTGCTGTAACTGCGCGTCTGTGGCAAATATATTTTTAACCAGTTGTTTATATGGTCAATCATGCTTCGGGTTTCTTTCTTAATCTTCATCGTTTGTAAAGTATTGGGTACGGTTGGGTATAATTTCGTTAAAAGTCTCAGTTTTGCGATTTTTTAATATCTCGGCAAGTTTCGGCGTAAAATTGTAATAGTACATGGTTGTTTCAAAAGTGGAATGTCCCATGCTTCTACTGAGGTAAAGCAGATTCCTGTTGAACTTTTCCGATTGGGCCGGCCAGTTATTAATATTGGTCGTGGCGAAATGATGCCTCAGGTGGTACGCAGTAGCCGGATGATGATTGTACTTGAACCATAACAATTCAAAATTATTGTCCATCCAGCTAAGCGTATAGTATTTGTCGTGGCAACTGGGGAAAAAGCATTTTCTGCAGGGCATTATTTCATGGATAGCGGCATCGTATCGGGCAAGACATTCTTTCATGGTCGGATGGAGCGCTATCCGGTGCTCTATATACCCCTTCGTGTGCCGTATGTTTATTATGCCCTGTTTCAAGTCGACATCTTCCACGTCCAGGTTACGCGCTTCATTCGTTCTCATTCCACTTGAAAAAAGTAATCTAAAGAATACAGGTATGGTAAGTTTCTTCAGTCGATGCGTTAATCCATTGCGCATAATCCTGATGTGGTCGCAGGCATGGAAAAAATTTTCAAGTTCGACATCTGTAAAAGCATGAGGCGCCTTGATGATCCGGTTACCCGGGCCGTGTATCGGGATACTTTGCCATTCAATATCGAGAAGTCCTCTTTTGCAGGCATATTTGAGGAAAGAATTGACGACAGCAACACGTTTGCCTTGAGATTGAGAACTTTCTGATGGACGCTTTTCGCGCCAGGTATCAACCATGTTTTGTGTGAGTTCCGGCTCATTTGGATACAGTGTGGCGCAATGTAAATCGAATGAACGCAGGTTCCTGTCATAAACTCCCGACCAGCGACCCGAAGTTTTTCTGTGACTGACAAATTGATTAAACAATTCAGCGCCCGCACTTGCATAGATTTTCATAAGTGAAATACGTTCCCGCTTATCCACGTTTTCTGTTTCCGGTATGATGATGTTTGCAGTATGTGTTGCAACTAAAAATGAAATAAAATCACGCGTCGCATCCGTTCTTTTCAAGTAGCCCTTGCGGCTTTCTCCGGGCAACGGTTTGTACCATTGATCAAACATTTCCTGCGAAAATGAAGCGGCACCGGGGTAAAATGCAGCACAGAAGTTATCAAAAGAACGTAAGGCTTTGTTATACTCGCTGCACCAGTTATCCTGCACCATACAATGGTCGACATATTGCCTTATGATTACATGGAAAACACTGTGGAACGGTTCGATATAAGGGATCCCGGTTTCAGAAAACGGGGCGATACTTAATGCACATTCCCTTAAATATTCTAAGTCAGCATCAAGATATGGATTAAGGGAAGCTATGGAAGTATGTCCCATGAGTTCGCTTACAATATGGTCGGAGACATTGCGGGTAATTAAACCGGATGCAAAGGCATGTCTGAAAAGATGGAAGCCTTTATTCCGGCCTTTCTCCTGCCGTATGTCAACCTCTTTAAATATGTATTGTGTTGTATGTGCCAGTCCGCTCGTCGATAATGGGATAAAAGGCCTGAGTTGCCTTATGAAAATGAAGTCGGAATCGCATTCCGGACGCTCATTGACAATGTAGTCATACAGCGCATTTCCAACAACCGACCTTAACGGCAGGCGAACTTTTACGCCGGTCTTTTGCTGAATAAACGAGATTTCATCTTTTTCGGTATCAATGTTTTCAAAATGAAGATTGGCTATATCAACACGTCGCATGCCGGTATAATAGGCCAACTTTCCGATGGCCTTGTTACGGTAAGACAATTTGATGTTGTCATCATCCAATGCGACTGCAACTCTTTCTTCCTCTTCCGGTCGCAAATAATCATATAATCCGGTTCGTCTTGGAAATTCGGGTATCATCCCGGATTTTCGACGACACTCTCCTCCGGGATACAGGTGCGTGCATGCCTTCAGTACGGCGAGGATGGCTTTTGCAGCGGAACAGCCTCTGTGACTTTTTTGGTTTTCTCCAAATGCCTGAAGTACAGTTTGCGTATTTTCGATGCCTGACAATGACGTAATCCCGGTTTGCTGGATACAATGAAAAAATGATGAAGCACAACCTTTATTCGTTGCTATTGTAGATTCCTTGAGTTTTCCGCGCTTTCGTTCGACATCTATATAATTGTCGATAAGTCGTTTGAAATCCGGCAACAGAAGGTCGTATGAGTTGGATTGCAGGAAACCGGAACATTTTCCGGTGTCGCCCAGAAAGATGCCTTCTTCTACATAAACCTTTAAACGGCCTATCATATTTTTGTACGCAGTACAAGTGCCTTCTGTATAGTTATGATGCGCTACCAAATGATGGTAGAATTGCTCATAAGTGATGATTGAGTCATCACCTCCTTCCTGCAGAATCAATCGGATAATTCCGCCAAACTTACTAATGTATCCGCTTTTATAACCGCTTTCCTTCATCAGGTTCAGGAATAGCGGATACCTCTCTTTGAATTTAATTAGATCCATAATTCATATCTTTAATTTAAAAAACGTTCGATAAAGATATGAATATTATTCCAATATTTAGATAGGTAACAGTCTGTTTTTCAAAATAAATATCGAAAATCTTTGAATAATAAATAATTTTGAATAACCCATCTCGTCAAGTACCAGTAAATCAGGGCTTACGTATTTTCGCAGTCGTATTTCCAGGGTCTTTTCGTAAACGCCCCGGTTTAAATCCGAGAGCATGTCCGAGCAGGTGGTATAAAGTATCTTGTGGCATTTACGGCAGGCCAGGAAGGCCAGCGCCCGTGCGATATGACTCTTTCCCGTACCCGGATTGCCGATCAGCAATACCGATTCATGGCGGTGGAGAAACTCCAGCGAAGCCAGTTCCATAATCAGTTTTTTTCTTAACTGAGGCTGAAAAGCGAAGTCAAAATCATCCAGCAGTTTATAGGGTTTGGGCAATTTGCTTGCCTCCAGCCGATAGCTTATGCTGCGCTCTGTTTTGGCATGTGCTTCGCTTTCGATTACATGGCGCAGGAAACCGGCATAACCCATGTCCGTTTCGTTTGCCTTGCGGATCAGGCTGTCATATTCCTGTTCGAGATGTTTCAAGTTCAGGTACCGGCAGTTTTCCATAAATGCCGTTTCTTCTTTGCTTCTGTTTTTCATTTTAAAACGGTTAATCCTGTAAAACCCGACAATCCGGCATTGACTTTTAAAAAAATCTCCACCGACTGTACCTGATATACATGATGTTTCGATGCCCGACGGACGGCTGCGAGGATATCTTCGACACGGTAGTTTACTTTCAGACTGAGCAAGTGTTTCCAGTGATGGAGATAAGAGGTGGGGTGGTACCGTTTGACTTCGGCCATGTACTGCTGCATCGGGACGCCGAAGGCCTCCAGACGGGCGGCGAGTTCCTTCGCTTCAATACGGGGTTGATCGACGCGGGAAGTACGTCCTATATAACGATCCTTACGCCCCTTTTCCGCTAAGGGATGAGTGACTAAGGGATGACACAGGGGACTGTAAACGGTAATCTGTTTATCATCCACGCGTACCGGACAGCTCTCGTAAATATAACCGC
>Ga0082212_10003793_pt1 | contig 21264 bp, 16 predicted proteins | sample TergutNt197P3_FD_71548 | JGI IMG/M metagenome (GOLD analysis project Ga0082212, IMG submission 71548) | Neocapritermes taracua P3 segment gut microbial communities from Petit-Saut dam, French Guiana - Nt197 P3 | ecosystem: Host-associated > Arthropoda: Insects > Digestive system > Gut ... | reverse complement strand
TCCCTCGGGTACGCTCGCTCGCCATCCTTGGCTCGCATCGCTGTCCTGTTTCTTGTTTCGCCGTCCGTGGCTGCACGGCGAAACAGAAGACATACCCTGCGGGAGAGATTTCTAGCTCAAACGAAGCCGACCGGATGATTAGGGCATCCCTGCCAAGCCGCACGGCCCTGTTTCTTGCTTTCACCTTCCCTGGTTTCACCGCGCCAATTTCTTCATGGCAGCAGGTAGCTTTGCCGGCTTGATAATATCCACGAAGGGAACAGTTTTCGGTTTACGGGCGTGCTAGGAGTTTTGTTTGTGTTTTCCGTGCCGTGACGGCTCCAGCGCGGCTTGCTTTTCACGGTTGATGTATAATTTAAAAATCAAACCCGCCGTCCGGAAGGAATTCAATGCCTTTTGTCCACATGATTGCGCCGCCCCACGAGCTGGGACAGGAGGGGTGGTGGTTTTTATTCCACGAGGACCGCATTCTCGTTCGGGCGCATGAAGATACGGCGGAGATTCCGTTAATCACCGACCGGCTGGAAACAGATCTTCTGCCTGCCCGGAAACATTTCCTTGGAATGCTTGACGGAATGCCGTGCTTTACGGCGGAGCTTGAAGAGCCGGTCATGATCAGTGACGCTTCTTATCGTCCTCTGAGGCCGCTTCTTGGCATATTGCCGGAGGAGATGTTCTTCCTTGCGGGGCGCGCTTTCCAGATTATGGACTGGGCGCGGACAAACGGGTTTTGCGGGAAATGCGGAATGCCCACCGAGCCAATGAATGACGAAAGGGCGATGTTATGCGGCGTCTGCGGGATCCAGTATTACCCTCGTGTTTCTCCGGCTGTCATCGTCGCTGTTGTCCGGGACGGAAAGATACTTCTTGCCAGCGCCAGGCGCTTCCCGTCGCCATTCTTTAGCGTTTTGGCCGGTTTTGTCGAAGCGGGCGAGAACTTCGAGGAATGCGTTCACCGGGAGATCAGGGAAGAAGCTGGGATCGAAGTGAAGAATATAAAGTATTTCGGCAGTCAACCTTGGCCGTTTCCAAACACATTGATGGTGGGATTTACCGCCGAATACGCTTCGGGAGACCTTGTAATAGAGGAGAAGGAGCTTGTCCAGGCGGCCTGGTTTGATCCTGAGGAGGTGCGGCGGATGCATATTCCCGGCAACGGGACGATTTCCCGGCGGCTGATCGACTGGTTCCTCGATACATATGGGAATTTTGAGAAGGCGAATAAGTAAACAGGAAAGAATGGGTGGACCTTGAGTAAAAACCAGAACGGGCATCTTGTGACCGACCCGGCGGAACTTCGCGAAGTGGTGGCCCGGATGCGTAAATGCGGCAAGATCGGGTTTGATACGGAATTTGTCGGGGAGCGCAGCTATTTCCCCCGCCTGTGCCTTATTCAGCTTGGGACGGAGCAGGAAGTTGTGGCGGTTGACCCGCTTTCCATCGAAGATCTCTCTCCGCTTGGGGATCTGCTCTTTGACCCGTCGGTCTTGAAGATCGTGCACGCCGGCCGGCAGGATATGCAAATCGTTTACCAGAGGATGGGAAGGGCGCCGACGCCGGTGTTTGACGTGCAGATTGCCGCTTCTGTCCTTGGTTTCTCCGTGCAGTCGGCGTATGCCTCCCTGGTGCGCGAGTTTTTGGGGGTGGATCTGAAAAAAGGACACTCCTATTCCGACTGGTCCACCAGGCCGCTGTCGGCGTCGCAATTGATGTACGCCCTCGACGATGTCCGATACCTCCCCGCGCTGCATGATCTGATGGCGGCGCGGCTTGAAAAAGAGGGGCGCATGCCCTGGATTGAGCGCGATATGGCATCCCTTTCATCTTCCGCGTCCTACGAGTTGATTCCCGAGGAGAAGTACCGGAAGCTCAAAGGGTGGACGACGCTGAACGGGCGGTCGCTGGCCGTGTTGCGGGGATTGATTGCGTGGCGGGAGCGGGAAGCCATGCGGCGGGATGTTCCGCGACGCCGGGTGCTGGCCGACGAGAGCGCTCTTGCCATCGCCAGAAGCCGTCCGGCAAACGAGGAAGCGCTGCGGCGGGTGCGCGGGCTGGAATGGAAAGCAGGCGGCGCTTCTTCCATGGCTGTTCTGGAAGTGGTCCGCGAGGCGCTTGCGCTGCCTGATGACCAGCTTCCGGAGACGGCGTCCTCTCGTCCACATATAAACGGCGAGCGCGCTTGTGTGGTCAGTCTGTTGAGCGCCCTTTTGCGCTGCCAGGCTCGTGTACACAAGGTTGCGCCGGAGCTTTTCGCTTGCGCCGACGATCTTGAGCGGCTGTCGGTTGGCGAGCGCGACGATATTCCCGCGTTGGAGGGTTGGAGATTCGACCTTTTGGGGAAGAAACTCCTGGAGCTGCTTGAAGGAAAGCTTGTTCTTGTCGTGCGTGACGGGCTGGCGGCCGTCGAGGAAAGAAAACCGGATGCGTAAAAGCTCATAAAATCCAAGGCGGCGAAGCGTCTTTAAAAAAGTCGCCTGGCGCGTGAATCAAGCTGGTCCATTGCGCGGAGAGGGCCGGGGGAAGTAAACTTTAAAAATGAATTGTTTCAGGCGTTTTCTGAAAATCCCGGTCGGGTTTATGCCGGTTGCCGCGCTGCTCGCTCTTGTTTTTTTATCCTGCGGGCGCAACGAAGCCTCGGAAGCGCGCAAGAAAACCGGCTCGAAAGACCTGGCGCAAAAGACCGTGGCTCTTGTGGAAGCACAGGAAGGGCGGCTTTCCCGCGCGGTGTCTGTGACAGGCACTCTTGCCGCCGACATCGAGGTCGTCGTCGGCTTCAAGGTTGCCGGGCGGGTAATGGAGCTTCCGGTGGATTTGGGTTCCTCCGTGCGCGAAGGACAGCCGCTGGCTCGTCTTGATCCCACCGACTACCAGCTCCGGGTACAGCAGGCCGAAGCGGCTCTTCGCCAGGTGCGCGCGGGGCTTGGGCTTTCCATAGACAGCGACTATGTAGACCCTGGGCAAACCGCGCTTGTGCGGGAGGCGGATGCGGTCTTGCAGGAGGCGCGTCAGAACAGGGATCGAATGGAGCAGCTCTGGAAACAGGAATACATTGCGCGCGCCGAGTACGATTCCTCGGTCGCCAGGCTGCTGGTTGCGGAAGGGCGCTACCAGGCCGCGGTTGAAGAGATCAGGAACCGGATGGAACTGCTTTCGGAGCGAAGGTCAAGTTTGGAACTGGCGAAACAGCAATTGGCGGACACGACGCTGTTGTCCCCCATAAACGGAGCGGTCAGGGAGCGCAAGGCGTCTCTGGGGGAATATCTGGCGGCAGGCGCGCCGGTGGCCGGTCTGGTGAAGACGCACCCGCTAAGGCTGCGGGTCGCGGTGCCGGAGCGTGACGCTTCTTCCATACGGGTGAAGCAGGTCGTAAATGTCCGGATAGAAGGCGACCCCACGGAGCACAAGGGGCGTGTGGTTCGCCTTAGCCCCGCGATTCAGGAGGCAAGTCGCACGCTGGCGGTTGAGGCGGAGGTTGCAAATCCGGGCGGACGCCTGCGTCCGGGCTCGTTTGCGCGGGCCGATATTGTGATAGAGGCCGATCTGCCTGTTGTCCTGGCGCCTGCGTCGGCGGTCATCACCTTCGCGGGGCTGGAGAAAGTATTTCTGGTCAAGGATGACCGCGCGGAGGAGCGGAAGGTGCGCACCGGCCGCCGCTCCGGAGACCTGGTGGAGATACTGGAAGGGCTTAAGGCGGGCGAGTCGATCGTAGCTTCCCCCGGCAATCTTGTCAGCGGGACGCCGGTTGCGTTAGAGCGGTAGAGGGTTCTTGCAGAAATTAGCCGAAATTTGTATACGCCGCCCGGTCTTCGCGACCATGATCATCCTTGCGTTGACCGTGATCGGGATAACCGCGTACATGCGGCTTGGCGTCGATCGGTTCCCTTCCGTGGATCTGCCCACCGTTTCAGTTCGCACGAATCTGCCTGGCGCTTCCGCGGAAGAGATGGAGACAGAGGTCTCCAAGAGGATCGAGGAGGCGGTAAACACTGTCGAGGGTATCGACGAGCTTAGGTCTATATCCGGAACAGGCGTTTCCAACGTAATCGTTACATTCAACCTGAACCGCAATATTGACGTGGCGGCCCAGGATATCCGTGACCGGGTAAGCACCGTTCTTGAGGATCTTCCCGATGACGCGACCGTTCCGCTGGTTTCCAAGTTCGACAACGATCAGCAGCCGGTTCTGACGCTGGCGCTCTCCGGCGATCTGACGCTACGCGAGCTGACCGAGTTTGCCGACAAAATTGTGAAGATTCGCCTGGAACGCTCTTCAGGCGTAGGGGAAGTGCGCCTGGTTGGCGGGCTGGATCGGGCGATCAACGTGTGGGTGGAAGCCGACCGGCTGACCGCCTTCCGGATTCCGATCACCGCTGTGCGCGACGCGATCGTCCGCCAGAACATGGACGCCTCCGGCGGCAACGTCACGCGCGGGACACGCGAAGAGACAATCCGCACGATTGGCCGGCTGGGCGACCCGCGCGCTTTTGAAGACATGGTTGTCGCCACGATCGGCGGGGAGCATATCCGCATCCGCGATGTCGGCAGCGTGGAGGACGGAACCAGGGAGCAACGCTCTACGGCGCGGCTAAATGGCGTCCCCACTGTCATCATCGAAGTCCGGCGGCAGTCCGGCGCCAATACGGTCGCCGTCATCGAAGCGGCAAAGAAAGCAATCGACAGATCGAAGGCGGAGCTTCCCTCCGGCGTAAATGTGACGATTATCCAGGATCAGTCGCTCTACATTCACGCCGCGATGCACGAAATCAACGTGCATCTCATCCTCGGGAGCATCCTCGCCTCTCTGGTCGTTCTTGCTTTCATGCGAAACTGGCGCTCCATGCTGATTGCCGCCGTTGCCATCCCCTCTTCGGTCATATCCACCTTCGGCATGATGTGGGCGCTAAATTTCACGCTGAACAGCGTAACCATGCTGGCTCTCGTTCTGGTTGTAGGGATCGTTATCGACGACGCCATCGTTGTCCTGGAGAACATCTTCCGGTTTATTGAAGAAAAGAAGATGCCGCCGTTTGAGGCCGCGCGGGCGGCCACGGCCGACATCGGCTTGGCCGTAACGGCCACCACTTTCTCTTTGGTGATCATATTCATCCCGGTGTCGTTTATGTCGAGTATCTCCGGCCGGTTCCTTTACCAGTTCGGCATCACCGCGGCCGTTGCCGTGTTGGTAAGCCTGCTTGTCTCTTTTACGCTTACTCCCATGATGAGCGCCAGGCTTCTTAAAAGCCAGGAGGAGGGAGAAGGAGAGCAGGCTGACTCCCGCGGCGGTTTCTACCGCCTGATTGACGAATGGTATAGCTGGTCGCTCGATTTATCCCTGCGAAACCGGAAGGCGGTAGCGCTGTTGTCAGTTGGAGTCATTCTTTCGATGGTTCCTCTCTACGGAGTGATTCGGCAGGATTATCTTCCTTCGGATGCGGACGAGGGGGAGTTCGCCATGAATGTCTTCGCGCCGCAAGGCGTGAGCCTGGCGAGCATGGACGAGATCATGAACACGCTGGCCGATGAGGTTCGCTCCGTCCACGGTGTGCGGATGGTTTTGTCGACGGCGGGAGGCGGCTGGATCGGCGGTGTGGCCGAAGGACGTATGTATGTGCGGATGATTCCGTATGGGGAGCGTGTTTTCTCGATCTCGCGATTGCTGAAGGATACGGCGCGGCTGAAACCCTGGAAAGCGTTCAGCGGAAACCGCTCACAGAAGGAAGTGATGCAGAGTGTGCGTGCCCGAATGCGAAAATACACGGACCTTCGGACATCCACACGCAATATAGGCGGCTTCAACATCGGCGGGGGCTCATGGGATATAAATTTTGTCTTCAGGGGGCCGGATCTGAGCGCGCTGTCGTCATACGCGGAAAGCCTGGTTGCCCGGCAGGATGAGCTTGGGATCATGGAAGCGGACACGACGCTTAAGCTCGACAGGCCGGAACTCAGGGTTCAGATCGACCGCGCCCGCGCGGCGGATCTGCGCGTGGACCCGGAGCGCGTGGGGACGGCGGTCCGGCTGATGGTGGGCGGAGACGAAGAGGTGTCGCGGTTTCGTGACCCCGGCAACGATGAGGAGTACAAGGTACAGCTTCGCTTGAGAGGGGAGGACCGCGCCGATCCCTCGTCGATCAGCGGGTTGTATGTTCCGAGAGAGGACGGCGGAATCGTACAGATCGGCGATGTTGCGAAAGTTGAGCGGGTAAAAAGCGCTTCGCGTATCGACCGGCTCGACCGGCAGCGGGAGGTTCGCCTGCGGGGTTCTGTGGCGTCGGGGTTTGCGCTGGCGGACCGTCTGGCCGCTCTCCGCGCGGCGGTCGAGAAGATGAACCTGCCCGCCGGTTACACGACGAGCGTTTCCGGCCGGGGAAAGGAACTCGAGAAAACGTTCGTCGAGTTTATCTGGGCATTCACTCTTTCGATCATATTTATGTACATGATTCTGGCTTCCCAGTTCGAGAGTCTGGTCCACCCGTTTACCATTTTGCTCTCCATCCCGCTTTCCATTCCGTTCGCGCTGGTGTCGATCTGGTTGACGGGGAACACCCTTAACCTGTATTCGGCATTGGGTATTCTGGTGCTATTTGGCGTGGTAAAGAAAAACGCCATTTTGCAGATAGATCACATGAACAACCTGCGTTCCGAGGGAATGGACCTGGAATCGGCGATCCGTCAGGGGACGCGGGACCGGCTGCGCCCGATCCTTATGACCACGATGACGTTTGTCGCGGGAATGATGCCGCTGGCTCTTGGCACGGGGCCGGGCGCGGAAGAGCGGCGGGCGATCGCGGTGGTTGTAATCGGCGGACAGACGCTGTCGCTTTTGCTTACGTTGCTGGCGATTCCGGTCGCCTATTCATACCTGGACAACCTGGCGGCGTATATCAGGCGTCGTTCGATTCGTTCCACTGAGCCATAAGGGCGTCCACTTCCGACTCAAGCGATTCATCGGCGCACAATACGATACTCAATCCGCTCCACGCGCCCGGATTTTCCTTGCAGGCCGCAAGCAGCTTTGCCGCGTCTTCCTTGTTTGCCGGTTTGCCGTCCATAAGCTCCCGGATGATCGGGATAGCCGCAAGCACCACGGGCGTCGGTCGTTCCTGCGCCATAATGTCGAGAATTTTAGCGTTTGCTTCCGGCCCGGCAAAAGAATCTCCCTTGGCCATTTCGTAACCGATCATCAGCGCGGCGTTGTCGGAGATCTTCGCGCCTACGCGCATTGCCTCCTCGTACTCATTGCTTTCTTCGAAAAGGAAATTGTCGGCGATTTCCTCTATAAATTCGTATTCCGTCATATCGGGTTTGATTCTCATTGGTCTGTCCTCCTGTCATTAGAAACCGTGAAATCTTTTGTGATCATTTCCAGCGGCGCCGCGTTCACACAGGGCGGTTGGGAGATCAAATGGCTCGACCAAACCGGTCGGCCCGCTCATCCGTTGCCGGCTTGAACAGACTGGCCGATAATAGGTTCTCGGCGGGTTCGCGCTGACGCGCATGAAATGGCCGGTCCGGGAAGCTTTAAGAAAGCGCATCCTGAGAATGATATATTTTGTGCCGCGTTTGGGGAAGTCCTCGCAATTTACAGGTTCATGATCGGTCGGTTTGCCGGAGAAGCGTCTATCGTTTGAGAAAAGTTGTCCATGATTTCTAAAACCGACCGGAACTCGTCCGACATCAGGCAGTCAAGCTCGACGGTTCCGTTTTGGTCAATGGCCTCGATGATCGACGCCACGGTGATCTGGTGAATATCTTTGCCAGGCTGCCATGTTTCTCTTTTGTCTTTCCTGTTTGGTTTGACGGCGGCGACAAGGCCCGCGTCTGACAGCTCGAAAAGGATGCTGTTGGCTAGGCACGAGGATATCTTCAGCTTTGCGGCGATCTCCCTGGAGGTAAGCCGTTCCGTCTCATCTTTGAAGCCTTTCACTATTTCGCTGACAATCAGGATGGCAAGTATTTTGCGGTGGCGTGGGTTTATGTCATCTGATTCCGTAGGGTATCCGAGAGTATCCAGTTCCTGGATTGCGTGGGATATTTCGGAACCGAGCAGGACGATCCGCCAGCTTATCTGCATCCACGCGAGAAGAAGAGGGATGGCCGCAAGGCTTCCGTATATGGCGTTGTTCTTCGATACGTCGATCTGGAACGCGATGTAGGCCCATTGGAGCAATTGGTAGGAGGTTCCGGCGATGATGCCGGCGATAATGCCCGCGTCCCATCGGACGCGGGTATTCGGCATCCAGATAAGGATGAAAGAGAACAGCGACCAAACCATGATGAACGGAATGAACCGAAGCGGGACGGTAACCAACGGCGGGGGAATTCCCCACTCCGAGGCTGTGTGAGTGATTGTTTTTATGTGAGCCATCAGTGTGACCGTCAAACTGGTGGACACAATGAAAAAGATCGGCCCGACCAGAGCAAGAGAAAGGTAGTCCGCGGTTTTTCTCCCGATGCTGCGTGATTCTGGAACCTTCCATATAGTGTTGAAGGTTTCTTCTATGGAGCCAAGGAGTTTGAATATTGTCCACAACAACAGGGGGATGCCGATGCCCGCGACGATTCCGCCGCTGGTTTTCTGGAGCATCACGTCGGCGTATTCGAACACTGTCTCCATGATGTGTTCTTGTTGATAGAGCGCCGATGTAAGCGACACTTTCAGGAGTCTGTCCAGGCCAAAGCCCTTCGCTATTCCGAAAGCAACCGCGATGGTTGGGACCATGGAGAGGAATGTGTAGAACGTTAGCGACGAGACCCGCATTTCCAGGCTGTTCTTGTCGTATCCGCGGATTGAGAGCAGGGAAACCTTCAGAAGATTCAGGAAAAATTTTTTGATCCTTGAGTGATTTCCTTCGGGAGCGAGCCAGATTCCGGTTTTTAGAAAGTAGGAGGCAGTATTTAGACTGGCTTTCATCGTGGCTCCGCGTTGCCCTGTAAAGGCGTACGTCTCCTGTTACCGGGAAGGTTTTGATTGCATCCGGTTTGTCATGATGAAAAAGTGGTGGCCCATGATGGCCAGGGTTACGGCCAGACCAAGATGTTTGGGCGCGCAGCGCAGCGCTTTTCCTATGAAACGCCAGTACGTCACGCGGTATCGCGCGAAGATGCCTTGCCGGACAAACGAGCGGACCAAGCCGAGGTAGTCGGAAAGGACCCGCTTTGTATAAGGACGCGCTCCAAGCCTACTCAGAAGCGTCAACGTCCTCTCGAAATATTCGGAAGGGCTGTATATGGAAGAGAGCACATTCTGGTATCCGGCCAATAGCGTTTCAGGATTCATCTTGGGTATGTAGTTAAGCAGGGCTTCGGTATTATTTCCCGCGCTTTGCCGCAGAATCCGGCCTTCCTCGGAAAGGCGGCGCCAAAGCCGCGTATTGGGGAGCGCGTTCAGTAGCCCGACCATGGAGACGGGGATTGCCGCCTCGCGGATGAAGTCGATCTGCTGCTCGAATACTTCCGGGGGGTCCTGGTCGAAGCCGACGATAAATCCGCCCATGACCTCCATTCCGAATTCATGGAGGCGCCGCACGCTTGCCAGCATGTCGGAGTTTACGTTTTGCATCTTTCCCGCCGCCCGGTTGCATTCCGCCGAAGGGGTCTCGATTCCGATGAACACTTTTTCAAACCGGGCCGCCCGCATTAGAGACAGCAGATGGTCGTCGTCAGCCAGGTTTATCGAGGCCTGGGTGAACAGGTAGAAAGGATTGTCGCGGCTTCCCATCCAGTCGGTGATCCTTGGGAGAAGCTCCTTTATTGCGGATTTGTTTCCGACGAAATTGTCGTCAACAAGGAACACAGATCCTCGCCATCCAAGGTGGTAGAGCCGCTCGAATTCATGGAGCACCTGCTGCGTGGTCTTGATCCGCGGGGTGCGTCCGAAGAGCTCGATCACGTCGCAGAACTCGCAGGCGAAGGGGCATCCGCGGGAATACTGTACCGGCATCGAGCTGTACTTTCCAAGGCGCGCGAGGCTGTAATCCGGAGTGGGCACGCGGGTGATGTCGGCCAGGTTTTTTGTTTCGTAGACGCGACGCGCTTTTCCCGCTTTCAGGTCCGCGATCAGTTCGTCGATGATTGGTTCCGCCTCGCCGCGGACAATGTGGTCCGCTTCGGCGTAGCAGGGGTTTTCCGCGCTTGTGATCGGACCGCCGACTACCGTCGGGACTCCCGCTTTCCGGCATCTGCCGATTAGCTGTTTGAGCGACGATTCCTGGATCAGCATCGCGCTCAAAAACACCACATCCGCCCATTTCAGGTCTTTGGCGCGAAGCTTCTCCACATTGGTGTCTACCAGCTTGCGCTTCCAGTGCGGCGGAAGCATCGCGGAAACGGTCATCAACCCCAGCGGCGGGAAAGAGGATCGTTTGCCGATAAACGGCAAGGCGTGGCGGAAGCTCCAAAATGTGTCGGGGAACGAAGGGTACAGAAACAGGACTTTCATTTGCATCCCTCGGGTGACTTCAATGCGGCGGCGTGTTGCCGGACCGGCATGACTCCATCGTATACAAACATTAATGACCTGACGATCTGGTTACGGCGCACTCGCAAGACAAAGACGAAAAAAGCGTCTTTGCCCTGCTCCGGAACAATCCGTAGGAAGCCTTGCCGCTTCCCGCGCCGGTTTGGAATTACATGAATTCGTGGAACCCGTGCGGGCTGATTTTACATACGCCGCCCATCACGTAAGAGGGTTCCCAGCCGCAATACTTGCAGATATAGGCGCTGTTTTTCTGTCCGATATAGACATGCTTTTTCGCCGGGCTGTTCGGGCAATCTCCAAGCTCGCAGGTGTAGGAAGTATATCCGCAGTGCTGGCAGAAATACCCTTCCGGGATCTCTTCAATCATCATATGTTTGCGCGTCGGCGAGTGTTTGCAGGGTTCTTTTTTGTCTTCAAAATCTTTATACCCGCAGATTTTACAAATGAGCATCCTCGTTTTCCTCCCGCTTGAAAAATATGGATCCGCGGATTGCGGATCATAAATAGACAAAGAAACTGGCGCGCCTGGAGAGATTCGAACTCCCGGCCCGCTGCTTAGAAGGCAGCTGCTCTATCCACCTGAGCTACAGGCGCAACCGGATAAGTATATCAACCGTTTAGTTATATGCGTCAAGTTCAGTAAATTGTTTTCCCGCGGCATGTGATTTCTGAGTAAGTCAGGCGGCGGCCGATGCCATGTCGGCATAATGGCTGCGATCCTTCGAACCCGTGCCCCGGACATCCTCATCCTATCACCTGATATGACGCGGTCGCTCCCTGTATCTGTAAGCCTGTTTGTTGATTGCCTCCCGCGCGCGTCCGCCTCGCAAACATATGTTCATGTCGAAGTTGTCAAATGCGAATTACATTCACGCCCGGTTTGCTTAATGTTGTGCGTATATCAACAATTTGCTTGAGCCTGACGCTCCGCGGGAGCTGGAAGCGATTTTGCTTCAGGTGTAAACGCGTTTCAATTTGCGTTCGGAATGGGCTATTTGCGTCCGGGAGGAGGTGGTAACGCCGAAAGTGTCATTGCATGCTCAAGAAGTTAATCGGAAGAAAAACAAAATTTCAAAAAGGAGAAATCATAATGAAACGATTGAACGTGAAGTTGCCCTTGCTGGTTATCGCGTCAATAGCGGCGGCCATAATGCTTTTACCGGTTTCAGGTTTTTCCGCGGTTGAAATTCCGGCTTGTGATCCTCCTGGCGATCCCATTATTTGGGGGGCGGGTAATCCGGGCGCTATGGACGGGGCGGGGTATTGCAAGAACCAGATTGATTTCGTGTACCTCCAGGGTAACTGGAGCGGCCAGCCTCCCAACACAAGTTTGCGGGGCAGCACTTTACGTTCCGAGCTTGCCGCAAATTATCCCGCTCCTGACAGATTCGAATACGGGAGCGCGGGAGATCAATATAATGAGCGCCAATACCTGCTTCTGTATCGCTCTTTGAACCAGGCAAAGTCGCCTATCCTTGTCTATATACACGGCGGCTCATGGCAGTCAGGGTCGGCGGAAAACTCGGTAACCGGCGCCGATATGTTCATGGAAGCAGGGGCGCACTACATCCCTCTTAACTTCGTAAACGTCACCCAAACCACCAATATGAGCATCATGGCAATGGCCAATCAGATAAGAAAAGCCATTGTGTGGGTTTACAACAATGCCGAATCGTTTAATGGGGACAAGAACAAGATATACATCTCCGGGCACTCCTCCGGAGGCCACCTTTGCGGCGCGATGATGACGACCGACTGGGCCAGCTTGGGTGTTCCGGCGAACGTAATAAAGGGCGGCTTGTGCAGCAGCGGGATGTATGATCTCACTCCCGTTTCACTTTCCTATCGGAATACGTTTGTGGACTTTGCGCTTGATGACACGGTTAACAAATTGAGCGCGATAAAAAATTTGCAGTATCTCGTCTCGCCGATTCACATCATATATGGCACGGGGGATACTCCGGAGTTTCAACGTCAAAGCAGGGATTTCGTAACGGCTGCCGAAGCCGCGGGCAAGAAAGTTACCCATCGGGTCGGCTATGGGTACGACCACTTTGAGTTACCCGAAACTATGGGCAACCCTTACGGTGTTCTGGGCCGGGCAGCGCTGGAGATGATGGATCTACAGCCGAGTAAATATGGCAAGAGGGATTGCAAGTGCCTTGAAAGCAGTCTCGCCAGGTTCAACGACGGCAGTTGCATTACCAAAGCCAACGGCCAGCCTCTTTTCCCGGCGATATGTGCCGCTCGCCAGGCAGAGCTTAAGGCGTGTACCGATAGTTGCAAATAAAGGTTCTGTCGGCCCACAAAAACGCTGCGGTGGGCTTGGAAGTAAATGCCTTTAAAGCATAAGGGCTTGATGTAAAGAAGGACGGGGCGGTATGCCCCGTCCTTTTTCATTTTAAGAGTGCTCGAAAAAGCGTCGATTTAAATGTCGGCAATTGCATTATCAACGCCAAAGCTTGTTGTTTGATTCGTTGCCGGGTTTGTCCCGTTTTGCTCGAATGGCGGATTGCCTTTGGCGCGTGACAGGCGGACGGGGCGATTGGCGTCTGTTTTCAGATCGGCTCGACCACGAAACGCTTACTGTGAACGTCAATGCAGACGATCATCTTCTGACGCGATGGTATAACTCTGCCTCAAAGAAAGCGGCGCTCTTTGATATTCTTGCTGGCTCGTCGAAGCTCGCGGACCTCGCGTTCAAGTTTTGTCATCCGCAAGCGCTTGTCTGTGGTCTCGGGTCGCAAAGAAACCGGCTTTATAAAGCAGAAAGCCAACGGCAAATCCGGGAATAATGAACGGCATTGTTCAGATTCGATCAGGATTGCATAGGTTTGGCGGAGCGGTCCGTTGTATCCTTTTCAGATGGACAAGATTATGAATGACAAGCCGTCGAACGGATCTCCCAAAGCGCGGTGGGTTTCACATGTGGGCGGGATGGCATGCGCTTCGTGCGTGTCGCGCGTAGAGCGCGCGCTTTGCAATGTTCCAGGAGTTATCTCGGCAAACGTCAACCTCGCGTCCGGAACGGCGACGGTGGAATATAATCCGGGCGCGGCGACCGCCGAGAATTTCCGGGCGGCGGTGGAGGCGTTGGGTTTTACTGTTCCCGTTGTCGCTCCAGGCGATGACCCGGTGGCGCGGCAGGAACAGATGCAACTTGAGGAGGAGAAGAAGCTTCTTTCCCGGCTGTGGGTCGGGCTTGCCTGCGGCGTTCCGCTGCTTGCGCTGTCCCATGGTCTTATGCTCATCGGCGCGGAACACATTATGCCGATGTCGCGTTTCTCGCAGGCTGTCTTGCAGTTTCTGTTGGCCACGCCGATCCAGTTCTATTCCGGCTCCCGCTATTATCGCGGCGCTTTCACTTCTGCCCGCCACGGTTCCGCGAATATGAATACGCTGGTTGCCATTGGCGCGTCGGCTGCCTATTTCTACAGTGTTGTCGCGACATTTGCTCCCCGCTGGGTAAGCGCAAAAGGAATGGAGGCGCACCTGTATTTCGAGACATCCGCGGCGATCATCGTCCTTGTCTTGGTAGGGCGCTATTTCGAGACAAAAGCCAGGGGGCGTACTTCCGCCGCCGTTAAACGGCTTATTGGGCTGGCCCCAAAAACAGCGCGCCTTATTCTGGAAGAAGGGGAGGCTGATGTACCCATCGAAACGGTGGAGACAGGCGACCGCGTGGTTATCCGGCCGGGAGAGAAGATTCCCGTGGACGGCGTGGTGGAGGAGGGCCACTCGTCGGTAAACGAGTCGATGTTTAGCGGCGAGCCGATTCCTGTGAACAAGGAGCCGGGAAGCGTCGTCATGGGCGGGACAATCAATTTGAACGGCCGCCTGGTATTTACCGCCACGCGCGTGGGCCGGGAGACCATGCTGGCTCGGATTGTGGCGATGGTGCGCGAGGCGCAGGGGAGCAAGCCGCCTATCGGTCGGCTTGCGGATGCGCTTGCTTCGTATTTCGTTCCTTTGGTGATGGCGGCGGCGGCGCTTACATTTTTTGTCTGGTACTTTTTTGGCCCGGAGCCGCGCGGGACATACGCGCTGGTCAATATGATTTCGGTCCTTATCATCGCGTGTCCATGCGCGATGGGGCTTGCCACGCCTACCTCGATTATGGTCTCGACAGGCCGAGGGGCTGAAATGGGGATTCTGGTGCGGGATGGCGCGGCGCTGGAAACCGCCCGGAAGATAACCACGATCCTTCTCGACAAGACCGGAACCGTGACGCGCGGCAGGCCGGAGGCGGGTTCCGTGCGTGCCGTTTCTGGCGGCGGTTTCTCCGGGGAAGCTGGGGAGCGGGAGCTGCTTTACCTGGCCGCGTGCGCCGAGAGCGGGTCTTCCCACCCTCTGGCGGATGCGGTGGCCCGTGCCGCCGGGAAAAAAAGGATCGAAATCAATGCCCCCAGAGAGTTTGTCCAGATACCGGGAAAAGGGGTCCGGGCTGTGGTCGATGGCCATGTTGTTTTGTCCGGTAGCCTTTCATGGCTGGATGAGTCAGGCGTTTCTTGCGCGTCGCTTGCTGATCTCGTAGCGGAAATTTCCGATTCCGGTGGAACGCCTATATGCTTGGCGGTTGACGGCCTGGCGGCCGGCGTGATTCCGATCACAGACGCAATCAAGGAGGGGGCGGCGGAAGCCATCCGGCAGCTCCGGGAAATGGGGCTCGATGTTGTGATGCTCACCGGGGATAATCCCCGTACGGCGGAAAACGTTGCGAAAGAGGTTGGAATAGACCGCGTGATAGCGGGAGTGCTGCCCGATCGCAAAGCGCGGGAAGTTTTGGCGCTTCAGAAAGAGCAAAAAATTGTGGCTATGGTGGGGGATGGCATAAATGACGCTCCCGCGCTGGCCCAAGCGGATATCGGGATTGCTATCGGGACCGGCGCCGACATCGCGGTTGAATCGGGCGATATTGTGTTGATGAGAGGTGATCTTAAAGGAGTGGTCTCCGCCATACATTTGAGCCGCGCGACGCTGCGCAATATCAAGCAGAACCTGTTTTGGGCTTTTGCTTACAATGTGATTCTTATCCCTGCGGCGGCCGGGGTTTTCTATCCGTTTTTCCGGTTGCTGCTAAACCCGGTATACGCGGCGGCGGCGATGGGATTGTCCTCGGTCTCGGTGGTCGCAAACGCTCTGCGGTTGAAAAACTTTCGTCCTCCGGCGTGATACCTGAATTTATCGTTGACCCTGATACGCATCAGTTCATATAATCTCAAGTTGCTTAATAAGCCATAGGCGGTGAGTGTAGCTCAGTGGTAGAGCTCCAGACTGTGGCTCTGGCTGCCGCGGGTTCAATCCCCGTCACTCACCCCATTTTTTGCGCCTGTAGCTCAGGGGATAGAGCGCCGGCCTCCGGAGCCGGGTGCGGAGGTTCGATTCCTCCCAGGCGCGCCAGTTTTTTGTGCCGTGCCCGGTTGAAGGGTTTGATACAGGCTGTCGTTGATCGCGCGGCCTGGCTGGTTTGACAGATGCCGTTTTTGTTTTATATGATGTGCGGTCTTTTTCCGATCTTTCCATTGTGGGCCATTAGCTCAATCCGGCAGAGCAACTGACTCTTAATCAGGAGGTTGAAGGTTCGATTCCTTCATGGCCCACCATTTCATGATTTCATAAAGCCCCGCAAAGCCTAAAAAGCCTTGTGGGGTTTAGCTTTTTGGACATTATGTCAGGCGGCCAATTTTTGATTGTTCCGGCTCAAGCAGTCGCGATGCTCATATCCTGCTCCACTTGAGTTATGCGCCACCAGGCGGCACGACAGGCGCGGATTCGGAAGTGAGTTTCGCGGATTGTTTCCTTCTTCCAACTAACCCCCTTTCTCCCCGTCGGGGAGGAGGAAGGGTCGGTCTCCTTTTGTCGAAATATTAGTTTTTGATTGGTATATCTAATAATTTGCGTATAATTGATCCCGTGAATAGCGTTACTTACTCTAACAAGGCGGCCAAGCAACTGCGCAAACTGCAATCGTCGGACAGTAAAGTGGTTAGAGCTGAATGCAACAAACTGGCGAGCATGCCAAACTGTCAAAACCAGGACATCAGGGCGCTGGTTAATCATAAATATCAATACAGACTGAGAGTGGGAAACTTTCGTGTGTTTTTCGATTTTGACGGCATAGCTAAAATAGTTTGGATAGAGGAGGTAAAAAAACGCGATGAACGCACTTACTGAATCCGTACAAATCCTTCGCGACGCCGAAGGCCAGCCCGCCTTTGTGGTCATCCCGTTTGCCGATTATCAGGCTTTCGTCAAAGGGGAAAACAAGGTAAAACATGGAATCCCTGCTGCCGTAGTGGACTTGGCAATGGATAACGAGTGGTCCGCCGCCCGTGCGTGGCGCGAATATAAAGAGCTAACTCAGACAGAAGTTGCAAAGCGAATGGGTATCACTCAAGGCGCGTATGCGCAACTTGAGGCTAAAAAATCTATCCGAAAGTCCAGCCGCGATAAAATCGCCAAAGCGTTTGACATCCACGAATCGCAACTGGACTTTTGAGCGGATTTCCCTACGCTCCCTTGCCCTATCCTGCCCCCCTTGAGTTGTGCGCCACCAATAAGCCAATATTTGGCAACATTTGAAAGAGTGCCGCCATATGATGGAGCAATGGGGCAATTACCTTGACAAACTACGTGACAGAAAAGATGCTCAAAGCACGGAACCGCCGCCGGCTGCTGAAGGCAACGAAAACGGGAACGTAGTAACTTTTCAGAGAAGATAGAGGGTGCAATGCCATACGCTACGTTTGATGAGGCGCTGAAAAATTTCATGGAAACGCCGGTGGACGAAATCGATAAGCAAGCGTTGTATATTGCGGAAACACTCCCTCGCAAAGAGGCGGTGGCGCTGTCTAAAAAATTTCATTTGAGCGCCGCTGAAGCGATGGCGGTGGTCTTGGTCTTTCACGGTAAAAATGACCTGACAGAAGATGAGCAATGGGCTTGGTCACGAGCGCGGCATAGGATGTCAGAATTGAACCAGGCTGCGGGTGTGGCCGCAGAAGAAAAGTCGAAATAAATCAGAGCTTCTTTAGGTTTACTTATTTTATTTGTGCCGTGTTTGATGTGTTGGTGAATTTGTGATGTTTTCGCTACTGTTGATTATTGATTTATAGAAGTGTCCATAAATAATAAGAGGATGGTGCTATATGGCTATTGAATTAGGGACTTTAAAAACTGTTGATATTAGAAAAATATGGCCAAGTGAACCAGGCGATTTTACTCCATGGTTAGCGGATAATATTAAACAATTGTCAGATATATTGGAAAGAGAAATTGAAATCATTCAAAAGGAGTATGCTGTGGGAGGTTTTTCTGCTGATATTGTGGCAAAAGACCTTTCGTCTTCGAGTGTCATAGTGATTGAAAATCAATATGGAGCCAGCGATCATAAGCATTTAGGGCAAATATTGCTGTATTGCGCGGGGGTAAATGCTTCTTGTGTGATATGGATAGCGGAATCATTTAAAGACGAACATAGAAAAACTATAGAATGGTTAAATAATAATACAATGGATGGCATAGAGTTTTATGCAATTCAATTGGAAATCATTCAGATTGACGACTCAAGGCCGGTTCCGCTGTTCAAAGCAATAGAGTCTCCCAAAAAGAACAAAGCAATTCAAATAACTGAAAATTCCGATACGCAAGAGAGATATAGGCAATATTTTCAGATATTAATTGATGAATTAAGAGAGAAACACAAATTCACAAACGCAAAAGTGGGGCAGCCTCAAAATTGGTATGCTTTTTCTTCAGAAAATTCAAAAATATATACTTATAACGCGAGTTTTGCGTTAAATGACAGAGCAAGAGTCGAAATTTATTTGGATAGTGGCGATAAAGATAAAAATAAAGATATTTTTGATAAATTATTCGCTGAAAAAGAAGCTATAGGAAAAAAGTTTAGCTCTGATATAAAGTGGGAAAGATTGGATGATAAGCGTGCATGCAGAATAGCGGTATATATTGACGGTCACATTAATTTAGATACGGAAGAATTAACTAAAATAAAAGAATGGTCTATTGAGAAATTATTAAAATTTAAGGAGGTTTTTCCGGAATATATCAAGAAGTATATCTGAAACAGTTGTTGGTGGCAGGGGGCATACGAATTGTTTGAGCGAGGAAATAAATGTTAAAAACTGTAGAGTGCTGTTCGATAAGGCAACAATACTTCCCCGGATAGAGCGTTTTTGGTTCAAGTGCTTGCATATCCTGAAGAAATGAGCTATTCGTTGCCGCCATTCATTGGATAGTCAGTCACTATGTGGCTATGGTAGCATTGCGCATACAAGTATTTAAATTTAAACTGCTATAGGTACGGACTGATCATCCGCACCGAAAAACTGGCCTGACCCTCATTTTATTGCAATTAAAACAATAATGCCTCTCATGAAAAAATGAATGCTTGTTGATCATTTAAATGGTTATTTATATGTAGCGACTAATCAAAAGGTTGTAAATCTTCTTCCTTAATGTAGCCTCCCTCTTTCAAGAGTTCAACGACTTGACTTAAATCTTTTTCTAAAACCTGAAGTCTTGCTCCGCCAATCATGTTGGAATAAATAGGGTTGATTTGCACAGTAAATTCATCTTTTACAAAATAAAAGATGCCTTCCGCATCCAATATGCTTCGAATTACCGCGATTTCGTGTGTATGAGCAACCGTTAAAACTGTTATAAGTTTTTCGTTTTCCATAGTTATATTCCTTTCTTAACGTTCAATTTTCTGCTTCATTGTCCATTGCGCTGTTCCGCTTGCGGGTAATGTCCGGGCGGTTTGGCGCAGGCTTTAGTTTGCTGAACTTGCTACGAGGCACAAAAGGTAATTCTTGGTACTGCCTTTCGGACGAGCCGCCCAGCTTTCGCAAAACACACTCGATGCGCGTTTGTCATTTTCTATATAATATGGCGATTGATTTGAATAGAGATTTTCTTGAAAATACGCAATTTTTGATAACTTCAAAACCGCCAATCGTATTATAAACCGTTGGCTGACTTGGTATAACAAGGAGCGTACGCATCAATCCACAGGCTATAAAAGTCTAACGGAATTCAGGTCGCAAAAACTACAACCGGTGTTGTGAATTCAGAGGGATACTACATCCGGGTATGGCCAAGGCAAGCTCAAGCGCAAACGCATAAGTACGCCAAGATTTTATGAACGGAGGTTATGAATGAAAAAAACCGTAGTAATCTCAATTTTGATTTGTACTCTGCTTTGTCTATCCGGCCACGTAACCAAGCCGGCCGAAGCCGCGGCAAATTCGCCTGCCGCGACGGACCGTAAAGCCGGGGGCATTTCGCCGCAAATTTCGAAGCTGTTAGCCCGAGCGGACAAAGACGATCTGCTGATTGTCCTGGCTAATCCCTCGGCGGAGGAATACAAAGCCCTTAACGCTGCCGCTGCCAACGCGCGGAGCTACGAAATACAGCCCGGCGGTGAGGTAATTCTGCTCGTTCCGCTGAAGGACAATCTCAATATCGCGGTACATACGCTTAAATATCAAGAAGATACGGGAGAGCTTAACATAACGGGCACCCCGGCTGAGTTTGCTGGGAAGTTGAACGAGCCGATCAAGCTGAAGGCTTTCCTGAGCGAAGGCATACCCTCGATGAAGCTGACGGTGGTGTTTGAAGACAGGTGGGCGGAGTGGCTTTTCGCCTATGACGGCGCCGGGCTTGAAAGCGCGCGTTTTCTAAGGGGGGTAAGCGCCAGTGGTTCTGTAATTGCCACGGAAGAGGAAGAGCGGGTCAGGCATATTCTTGAAAACACCTGTAAAGAAACCAGGGATCTCATTGCCGCCGGCATGCGGCTGGAATACAGCGGCAACCTGACTAAAATCGACGGTCTGGATTATTATGTCGTTTTTGTTTACCCGAAAACGGGCGAAGATATCACGGCCGCCTACGCGGTGAACGCGGAACATACGCGTGTCTACCGTTCAAATGCCAAGCTGCCGAATTATACCTGGGTAAGAATAAAAATAGATTGATTCATGATGGTTTCAAACCTGCTTCCTCTTGGAGCTTCTTCATGTTTTGACAACAGCCTATGTAGGTGTAACAGCAAGAAGCGGATGCGTGTATCACCCTGAAGGATGATTTGTAAAATTTTTTCTTATGACTTCTTTTTTAAAATCTTCCGTGGGATGATTTCTGAAAACGGCTGAACGTAAATAGTGCTTGGCCAAATAAAAATGCTCCAAAAAGGAGATAGATGATGGCTTATACGGAAACAACATCAACCGGTTGGTTCAATCGTTTAGGGTCTTCCTTTCGGGGCATAGTGTTCGGCCTGGTCTTGATTGCCGCAGGCACAGCCTTGCTGTGGTGGAACGAAGGAAATTTTGTGGGAACCGGGGATGCCCTGCGTCAGGCGCAATCTCTAACGCAGGAACTGGAAGATATAAGCAATTTGGACCAGTCCAAAAACGGCCGGCTTGTCCATGCCGTTGGCCCGGTTGCGACCAATGATACGTTGAACGACCCTATCTTCGGGGTATCAATCAACGCCATCCGCCTGGAACGCGAGGTGGAGTTTTACCAATGGATAGAGCAATCCAAGTCGGAAAAAAAGAAGAAACTCGGTGGCGGCGAAGAAACCGTGACTACCTATACCTACGCGCAAAAATGGACAAACCGTCCGGTGGATTCGTCCGCGTTCAAAGATCCTCAGGCGCGCACGGCAAACAAAAATATTGTTCTCGCCAACATGGAAAATTTAAAGGCCCAGGCCACCAACGTTACCTTCGGCGCGTATCGCCTGCCGGAGTTTATGA